>WNFG01000622.1_pt1 | contig 41578 bp, 43 predicted proteins | sample 5400431 | NCBI WGS metagenome assembly WNFG01 (sample SAMN13153346, study PRJNA577476) | soil metagenome | isolation source: 120 cm saprolite under Douglas fir tree site 2 hole 3 replicate 2 | place: USA:California | collected 2015-04-18
GTAGCTAGAGTCAACAAATTGAAAACGTTACAGTCGCTGCCGCCGGGCTGCTGCCATCCTCCGGCTAAGAATACCGCGTCTAATGAGCGAGTCTGCTTGTGCCAAAAATCCGAGCCTATACCTCCGTAATCGAGATGGAACAACTGCGTTCGCTGTGGGAACAACTCACGCGAAAGCACCGTTGGACAATCTTTCAGGACTTCCGCTGGAACATGCTTGCAGCACAAGTCTTCAGTCACGCGGAGACTCCGTATGCAGTCTCCGTGGAAACCTCCTACGGCGCAGCGATTGTTCCGGCAGTGTTGCGGTCCGCCGACCAGTCATTACGTCTGCTGGGGGAAGAACTGTTTGATTACCGGTGCTTCCTGTGCGAGGGCGATGAACAGGTCCTGCGGATGGCATTAGCAGGCCTTTCGGCCTTGCACCGTCCGCTGGAGGTACTTGCGCTTCGGGAGGCGGACAAGATCGCATTGCCGCAACAGCTCACGCCAACGCCTTTCTGCGGTGCACCCGCGGTGAACTGCGCAGACGTCTCAGCGGACATATTTGCGGCGCGACACACCCGCCTCGGCCGCAATCTGCGGAGAATCCACGGCCTCGGATACGAAATCCATTCGTATAACGGCGCGAATTCGCAACTGCTTAGATCCATTTATCGTTTGAAGGCGGCACAAGCTTCCAGCAGTCTCTTTCACGATTCCGTACGGATCGAGTTCCTGGTCAAGGCTGCTCTGATGGAGCCTTCGCGGTTTGAGATTTTTATGCTCGAATCCGGCCCGCACATGGCCGCAGCCGTGGTTATCCTGCGCGAGGAGTGCGTTCGACGTTTCTACACGTCGTGGTTCGATAGGGCACTGGCGAAACACTCGCCTGCGCTGACGCTGATTTACGAAATCACTCGTCAATCCCTTGCTTGCGGGCTGAACTGCGACTACATGACGGGCGATCAGGGCTACAAACTTCGCCTTGCCACCAGTTCCATGCCGCTCTACCGATTGCGTGTATCCGCTGAAGAACTCGGTGACTTCAGCATGACTGATGCGCCGGAAGAATTGGTGGCGTAGCTCAGAGTCGCTTCAAGTACTTCTGCGCCAGCTCCAGCTGCGGAAATAGTCTTTCCTCCGCCTGGAATTCAGCGGAATGCACGCAGCGTCGCGATCCGCGAAGCTTCACCGGATGCCGCAGATGCAGCATCTCGTGATAGAGAAGATAGTCAATTGCATATCGAGGCACCTCACCGCGGTCAAAGATTTTGCTCACCACGATGGTGTTGTGCGCGGGGTCGTAGTGTCCAAGGCTCTGGCGCGCGTGATTCTCGCTCCAGGTCAATTGTGGGCGAGCCATCAAGCCATGGAAGAAGCGCGTGTTCAGCTCTTCAAATATCTGATCAAGATGGTAATGCCGGCCGGCGGGACCATCCACACGTTTTCTTCCGCGCATCTGGCGGATGAGATGGATCTTTGAGGTCACGGCCTGGCTGCCGCTGAACCTGCGGTAGCGGCTCGCGTGTCCTTCGTCAATTCCTTTGCGGTAAAGCTTGGCCAGCAGGATGTGCAGGATGGCGTGCAGAACTTGCGTCGGCGCGCCCTCAAGCAAGTCTGACAGCCGCACCAGAATGCGCCCGTCGCGCAGACGGATCGTATTATTCAGGTTCGCGAAAGGGAAGAACTGCACTTTGAATTCGGGCATCGGCACGCGCGGACGCAGTTCCCGGTAGGCAGTCTCGAAGATGATGGCGTGTTTGAGATCCATGGGCCGCGGCGCAGCTAAGATGTTACTTCTTCTTGGTTGGTTCTGGCTCTTTGCTTTCCATGTACTCCCGCGCCATGTCACTGCTTGATTTCAACGCCTCCTCGGCATCCTGCAATGCGAATTGAAAGTCCGGTGACTCTTTTCTGGTCTGGGCATCTGTTTGGGCCGCGGCATGCAGTGTCTTCAGCTTGAGATCAAATTTATCGGCTGCCTCGATAACTTCTTTCAATCCTTTGCGGAATTCTTTCCGATCATCTTTGTCGAGCGGCCGGCCCTGGTAGGTGTCGAGGTTGTCATTGATCTCGTCGAGTATGGCGGTAAAGTCTTCCAGCAGGTCATGGATTTGTTTGCCCCGTCCATCGGCAGCTTTGGGATCGGCCCGGAGTTGATCGACCGTAACCAGGCGGGCCTCGGCAAACTTAATATAGAGCTTCAGTCTCTTGCCGGGCTCCATGGCCACTTCACGCAATTGGTCGGTCTCGGCGTCGGTAAGCGGATCGCGCCTTTTCGCGGCTGCGGCCACGAGCGTCAACACCAGGGAGACTACCAGCAACCGGCGTGCGTATTTCATTTGCTCTCCTTCCTTTTCGGCGCGAACATTTCGTTCAGAATGTCCTGGCGGAACTGCTCGATTTTCTTTTCAACCTGTTCGATAGGTGGGCGGTCATCCACACCGAGAGTGCGTTTCAGCCCTTCCAGTTTGCGCTGGGTTCCACGCAGGATGATCTCCGTCTCCTTCATCTTGCCGCGAGTCTTCACGGCGACGTCACGTGCTCTCGTGGCGTAGCTCAGGATTTCCTGCACCGTCGCTTGGGCCGCTTGGTCATTGGCCTCGCCGAACTGTTGAGCTGCAACGCCTGCCAGCGCGTCCGCGACCTCGGCGCAGAGTTTGGCTTGCTGTCCGCCAGTCGCCCGGTCAGCATCGCCTTTTAAGCTTGCAACGGTCTTCTGCTGGGCGGAGGCGAGCAGCGTCATCCATAGGATTGCAAAGCAAACGCCCGTGATTCTCGTTTTCATTTTGGTTCTATCGCTATCAAACGATGGCGCGCCTTGAATTCGTCGTCTGGCGATTTGCCGCCAGATGCAGCCAAGAAGAGTCTATAGTTTTCCGCCGCCGGTTTGTAAGCACGAAGATTGTCATACGATACGGCGCGAATCCAGTATGTCCAAACGGTCTCCGGCTGCAACTTGGCGCGCGCATCCAGGACTTTGATGGCAAGTTCGTAATGCTTGTTCTGCTGCGCCGCAAATGCCAGATCGAAATAGGCATCAGCCAGACTCGGCTTGAGCTTCAGCGCTCTGATCAACTCCGCTTCAGCCAATGGGTAATTGTGCTGGCGTTCCAAGGCGGTCCCGAGTCCCATGCGCAGGTCGGCATCGTTCGGATTCTTCTCGACCAGCGCGCTGAACAGCGCGGCTGCCTTGTCATACTGTTTGCCCTCAAGATAAAGGCCGGCCAGCTCGCGGGCGACCGTTGGATCACCCGAGGCGTTTGCGGCTTCAAGGCTGGCTATAGCCTCGGTTGTCTTACCCTGAGCGGCCAGCAGCCGGCCCAACGAAACCTGGGCGGTCACGCTATTCGGATTCTGCGCCGAATATCTCCGCAGCAGGCTCTCCGCGTCGGCAAAGCGCTTCTGCTTGATGTAGAGACCCATCAGATGTCCTGTCGCCGTGCTGTTTCCCAGTTCGGCGGACTTCAGGTAATGCTGTTCAGCGCCTGCGAGATCGCCGGCTTGCTGCAGCAAGCGTCCGGCAGCGTCGCGCGGCTCAGGATCATTCGGAGACAACTCGATTGCCTTCTCGTAAGCTGCGAGCGCTCCCTTTGCGTCCGTGTCTTGCTGCACCTGCGCCAACAAGAGCCACGCAGTGGCCAACGCCTGCTGACTGCCCGTGGAGGGCTTCAATTGGACGGCGACCCTCAATGCGGACGCGGCCGCCGCGTCCTGTCCGTTCTTTACCAGCGCCAGAGCCAGATTTACATTCGCCTCGAACCATTTGGGACTAAGCTCTGAGGCTTTCTTATAGGCTGCGATCGCTTCCGGAATCTTGTTCAAATGGCTCTCGGCAAAGCCGAGGTCGAACCAAGCTTGCGGATTGTCCGAATACCTTCCGACCAGTGCTTTGAGCTTGCCCTTGGCTTGTTCGTACTGTTGTTTTTGCAGTAGATCTTCAGCCTCTGTGAGCGCGTCAGAAGTAGTATCGGCCATTGCAGGCGACGGCGACGGCCTGGTGTGCTTCTGGGCAGACACCGGCCTTGCCAGCGATGCCGCTGCCAGCAGCACGATCCATATGGCTCTATTCGTGTCCATTCTTTCGTGAGTTCCCGTTGCTTTGTAAGATGCGGGCCAGCCACTTACCTGTGTAGGATTTCTTTGCCTTCGCGACCGTTTCCGGCGTTCCGGCGACCACAATTTCTCCGCCGCGGTTTCCGCCCTCGGGACCAAGGTCGATGATCCAATCGGCGGTTTTGATTACGTCCATGTTGTGCTCTATCACGAGAACCGATCCGCCGGCATCAATCAGCTTGCGGAAGGCGGTCAGGAGTTTGCTCACGTCATCGAAATGGAGCCCCGTGGTTGGCTCGTCGAAGATGTAGAGCGTGCCTTTACCAGCGCGCGCCTTTTTGCGTTTCTCTTTTTCCTCCGGAGTCTCACTCTCAAAGCCTTGCGTGCGCCCCGCAGGAGTGAGATGCGCAGCCAGTTTCATTCTTTGGGCCTCACCGCCGCTTAGCGTGGTTGCCGATTGCCCCAGCCGCAGGTAACCCAAGCCGACCTCTTCCAGCACACGCAGCTTGTCGGTGACTTTTGGAACACCGGCGAAAAACTGAATGGCTTCCCGCACTGTGAGGTTCAGCACTTCGTGGATGTTCTTGTTCTTGTACTTTACTTCCAGCACGGCCGGTTTGTAGCGCGTGCCTTTGCAGTCTTCGCAGACCAATTCCACGTCCGCCAGGAACTGCATCTCCACCGTAACCGTGCCATCGCCCTGACAGGTCTCACAGCGTCCGCCGGGAATGTTGAAGGAGAAGTGTCCGGCGGTGTAGCCGCGCTTCTGTGCTTCCGCGGTTGAAGCCAGGACTTCGCGAATTGCGTCAAAGGCCTTGATGTAGGTTACCGGATTGGAACGCGGTGTGCGCCCGATCGGCGACTGGTCCACCAGCACCACGTCAGCGATGTATTGTCCCCCGGTCACCTTCTTGAACCCGTTGATTGCTGGTCCCGCGCCGCTGGTGATCCCTTTTTCCGCGGCGAGTGCCTGATAGAGCACATTGTGGACCAGTGTTGACTTGCCCGAACCCGATACTCCCGTAACCGCCACCAACATGCCTAGGGGAACATCCACGTTGACGTTCTTCAGGTTGTGAGCGCGAGCGCCTTCGATGCGGATTGTCGGCACACCGGGTTTTCTACGGCTCTGTGGTATCTGAATACGCAGCTCCTGACTGAGATACTTTCCTGTCAGCGATTGAGGAAGTTTCTTTAGGTCTTCATAAGCGGCTGAGGCCATCAGCCGTCCGCCGTTCTCTCCAGCGCCGGGTCCCAAGTCCAGGATTCGGTCAGCGGCGCGCATCACGTCAGGATCGTGCTCAACTACCAGGATCGTATTGCCGAGGTCCCGCAACTCTTGCAGGATGTTGATCAGCCGCGCTGTATCGCGATTGTGCAGCCCGATGGAAGGCTCGTCCAGCACGTACAACGCGCCCACCAGCCGCGATCCGAGAGACGTCGCAAGTTGAATCCGCTGCGCTTCGCCGCCAGAAAGCGTTGAGGCCAGCCGGTCCAGGGTCAGATATTCCAGCCCAACGTCATTCAAGAACTTCAGCCGCTCCTGAATCCGCTCCAGGATCTTGCCGGCAATCTCCGATTGTTCACGCGACAGCTTCAGGTTGGTGAAGAACGCGGCCGCCTCTTCCACCGTGAGGCAGGTGACCTCGCATATATTCTTGCCGTCAATCTTTACCTGTCGCGCTTCCATGCGCAGGCGCGCACCACGGCAGTCCGGACACTGGGCGTATCCGCGATACCGGCTCAGAAAAACCCGTACGTGCAGCTTGTATTTCTTCCGCTCCAGCCAGGCAAAGAAGCCCTGCACTCCGGGGAATTTGCCTTCGCCTTCAATAACCAGGAGCTGGTGGTCACGCTCCAGATCGCGCCAGGGTACATCCATGGGAATTCCATGTTGCTTGGCAAATTTTCTGAGATCAGAAAGGAGAGTCCGGTATTTCGGCTTGGTCCAGGGCTCGATGGCGCCTTCGGCGAGCGACTTGGACGCGTCGGGAATGACCAGGTCCAGGTCAAAATCGATCGTGTTGCCGAATCCCTGGCAACGCGGACACGCGCCGAATGGATTGTTGAAAGAAAATAATCTGGGCTCCGGCTCTTCATATCGGATACCGCAGCGCTTGCATTCGAATCTCTGTGCGAACTGCAACCGTTGTGACGCTTCGCCTTCGCGCGGCGCGGTTTGAAAGACAACCTCGCCGGTTTCGCGATAAGCCAACTCCACAGCGTCCACAATGCGGAGTCGCTGGTCCGGAGCGACAACGATGCGGTCTACCAGGACGTAGACGGGCTGGCTAAAGTCGATATCCAGCAATGACTCCGGCGTAGAAAACTCAAAGATCTGCTCGTTTTGAAACAGCCTGCCGAAGCCGCGTCTTCGCAGATCGAAAAGCCGCTCGCGCATAGCATCGTCCAGAACGGGCTTAGCGTTCGCTCCTTTGGCGGCCTTCTTACCCCGGCTCTTTTTGGCCTCAACGGGTGGGGCGGTCTGCTTCACCTGGAAAAGAACATTGAGCCGCGTGCCCTCGCCCAGCTCGAGAATGGTCTGGGCGATTTCGTCTACGGTGTCCTTCTTTACTTCCTGGCCGCACTGGTAACAGTAGGTGCGGCCGACGCGGGCGTATAGCAAACGCAAATAGTCGTAGATCTCCGTGGCCGTCGCCACAGTGGAACGGGGGTTTCGGGTAGTGTTCTTCTGACGGATTGCGATGGCCGGAGCGATGCCGTCAATCAGATCAACATCCGGCTTTTCAATGCGCTCCAGAAACTGGCGCGCGTAAGCCGAAAGTGATTCCACGTAACGGCGTTGGCCTTCCGCATAGATGGTGTCAAAGGCCAGGGAAGATTTTCCCGACCCGGAAACACCCGTCACCACGGTCAAGGCATTGTGGGCGATCTCAAAGTCAATATTCTTGAGGTTATGGACCCGGGCGCCGCGGACTACGATACTCTCATTGGCAGAAACTGGCATGGGGCAATACAAAGCACAACCATTTCCCTGAGGGAACTGCACCAGCAGGGCCCGGAAGGATGGCTGAAACTTCTTATTATAGTCGGTCGCCGGCTTAACCGTGAGTGAGAAGCATCTAGTAGCTGACCCAGTGGCTCTCAACAATCTCAACACCGACTGTTGCATGCGCCGGCAGCGGAGAGTCTTGCGTGTAGGCTGAGCAAGCGCCATGGCGAAATGGACTGGTAATCACATGCTTGATCCCAAGTTCAGCAAGGCCCACAACCGCAATGGGCCCCATGATGACATCTTCTGATACCTGGCCCAACACACTTTGATCGTTCGCTGACCTATGATTGATCGGAACCGAATCGTTGGGACGAGGACTCTTGAACTTTACTTCGGTTTTGGCCGTTGAATTGTCGGGAAAGGTGATGCGCTCCAACTGCCATTTGACCTCGCCATTTCGGCAATGGCGTCCTGGGCGCTTTACGGACGTAACCGTGCCATGAAAAATCGTTCCAGCCGGAAAGAGTGTGACGCCTCTCACTATCACGGGGCGGGTCAGCCGCAGTGGCACGTTGTCTCCAGGTTTTGTGTTTGCTGGATTGAGTGGCTGGACGGTGGCAAGAAACAGCGCCGTCCCTTTCTCCACCAGTACCGTTCGCGCAAGCGGAGATGTCTGCTGGGCAGGCAGGGCTGAAAGCAGACAAAGGAAACATAACAATCTAGACATCGGCGATATCCCCTATCGCCAGCGTAGGAGGGCAGGCCCAAAGCCAGCAAGCGGCAATGGGCGGCACGCGCACATTGTCGCGGATTGCCGCCCCGGCGCCGTCGTTGGATATCAGTGGTTCTTTGGCTGGGTCATGCTGAACCAATTACCAAACGGATCTTTGAATACGGCCTCTATCCCATAGAACTGCTCGGTCGGCTCGGAAAGGAACTCAACGCCCTTGGCTTTGAGTTCTTCGTAGGTCTTGCGGCAATCTGCCGTATCGAACGCGCCGGCGCCTAGCGCTCCCTTCTTGATCAGTCCGGTCATGGTGGCAACGTCCTCCTGCTGCAGCTTGGGGCCCGGCGCCACCTTCATGAGGATGATCTCAAACCCGGGCTGGCCTTTAGGCGTCACCGTGAGCCAGCGAAAGCCGTTGGGCATTGTCTGGTCGGTATTTACCTCAAAGCCGAGCTTGTTGACGTAAAAATCCCTGGCTACCTCCTGATCGAGAACGAAGATACTGGCGTGCGACATCCGCTGAATCATTTTCTCCTCCTGTGTGGATTGCATTCACAGGTTAGACGAGTTGGTGGATTGCCGCTTCTTCGTTCTTGCTGTGTTTTCAGTCCAGCCCGCCAAAGCGGAGAAGAAAGCAGAATGGCGTAAAAACAATGTGCCACGGCGCGCGGTATCCGAACACCCGGCGGACTTCGCGTTGGTACTCCCTGGGCGTTCGTCCGGCCATCGAGCGGAACTTGTGGCTGAAGGAGCCAAGGCTTGAGTATCCGATTTCCATGCAGATTTCCGTGACCGACATTTCACCGAGTGCCAGCAGTCTTTTGGCGTGCTCCATCCGCAGCCGTGTCAGGTACTCATGCGGGGTCTCGCCGAAGGCTGAGGTGAACAATCGATGGAAATGAAAGGACGACAGACATGCCTCACGGGCGGCGCTATCGAGAGAGATTTGTGCGTCATATGAGGCGGCGAGAAGATCCCGCGAGCGGCAGAGCCGCCGAAATGTCTCGTCATGCAGGAGCGGAACTACAATTCTCTGCGGCATTGCTGAAGTGATGCCGGGCGACAGTCAGTTGCCCCTCTCTTTTCAAGTTCCGCTTTCACGTAGCCGTCCCCCGCTGAGTAGCTCGCTGCAACGGTAGGGAAGTGATCGGGGCAAGTGGAGGGCGGCGTTTAGGTGCCGCCCTCGTGAAAATAGCTCTGTCAGGACTAAGCGGATGCGGCGGCGCCTTGCGGGCCCTTGAATGCAGCTGCAACATCTGGCCTCAGCAGGTACCAGACTATAAGACCGTTAATGGCAAGCCTGATTACAATTCCTACGGCCACGGCCGCGCTGAACTGCAGGAGGCCCAGCAGGGCAAAAACAGCCCCTAGCACCGCGAGTACAATCACGATTATGCGAGCCCAGTTCTTTAACTTCCACAGGCCCCACCCTAGAAGGGCGCAAATCGCAGCAAAAATGAAGCAGAACACGGACAACGCACCGCCGATTACAGCCATGATCCCGCCCGCACCTGCAGATCCCCCTCCGCTTTGGCTCATTGCGGCACCCAGGAAACCCATTCCGACGATGCTCCCAATGCCAAGCAGAACCAGTATCCCGGCTCCAATAAACTCCAAAATCGCAAGAATCGTGACGCCAACCGGTCTGTTCATAACGCAGTTCCTCCTTGGTTTGCTTTATTGCCCCGGTATTGTATACACAAGTTTGGGAAAATGAAGATATTTTTTATTCAAGCTTTGCGTGCAATCTTTTCTGCCCGAGCAGGAAATTCAGGTTATGCTCGGCGATTCCGATAAACAAGCACCGAAAGGCCTGAGAGAACCGTTATGCTGGGGAGTAGCAGAATAAACATTCCCTTGAGCAGCGCGCGTTCTCCCTGCGGTCCGGAGCCACGCGCGGAGGTAGCGCATTGCACGCAACCCTGTCCGGGGAGGGGGGCGGCAGTAAGGACAATCATCAGCACGAATTTCAGCAAAGCGGGTTTCATTGCAGTACGTGAAAACAGTTTATCCTCTGGCGAAGTGCAGCAGAGCAAAAAGTGCAAACCACAGCAGCGCCATAAAGTGCCAGTACCAGCCCGTGGCGTCCACAGCAATTTGCTGCGATTCAAATTTGCGCTTGATCCATTCCCCGGAAAGTGCGTAGAGCAGCACTGCAATTCCTCCGAGCAGATGAATAGCGTGCAACCCGGTAAGCGCATAAAAGAAGGATCCGCTCGGGCCTCCGCCCAAATACACTCCTTGATGCCGCAACGTGGACCACACGAGCAGTTGGCCCGCAATAAAACCAAGTCCCAGCAGAACGGTGATTCCCAGCCATGGCAACTCCGTTTGGAATCGTGGCGGGAAGATTCCCATGGTCGCGAACTCCGCCTTCCTCACCAGGCCACGGCGCGCCATTTCCAAACTGAAACTGCTGGCAACGAGGAGAAGGGAATTGATCCACAATTGGCGATAGGGAAGAACGATTGCCTGCCAATTGCTTACATGCGTTTCCTTAACGGAAATCCAAGGCCGCATCTGCTGCCGGACGACATAGGCGCTGGCAATTCCCGCAAAGAGCATCAGCACGCAGATGGAGAAAAGCGCTACGCCCACGCGATAACGCCGCAAGCGCTCCTGGCCGGAGCAAAAATCGTCGGGCTTCCCGGGGTCGCCGTCATCATCGCCACCGTAGCCGCGATGAACGGGAATCTTCCCCGGCCCCCCGCCGCCAAGCTTGGGATGCTTTTCATGAACGCGACCGCTAGTGATGGGCATATGTACTTCTGATGTTTTTCCCGGGTTATGCTAGGTGCCCGGAGCGTCTTGCATGAGAAAATCCTTCGCCGCGCCGGGCACGCTGTATTCGTAGGCTCCATGGTTCACAATGGGCTCGTGCTCGCCGAATCCTTGTGGCGGAACGGGCGAAGCCAGACTCCATTCCAGCGTTGTGCATTCCCACGGATTGTCCGGGGCCGCCGGTCCTCTAAACATACTTCAGAAAAAGTTCACAAGAAAGACGATCTGTCCGGAAATTGTGAGGATGGCGGCCACGGTGATGAATCGCTGTAACGGCGCCATGGCCGCGACATAGGGGACACCAGTAAGCTCCGAATAACGTCGCGGATGGCCTGCGGCGCCGAGCAGGTGCATGGGCATGAAAATGGCATAGGCGCCAAAGAATGTGATCCAGAAGTGGAGCTTGCCCAGGCGCTCGTTCATCATGCGGCCAAACATTTTAGGAAACCAGAAATGCGTAGCGGCAAAGACTCCAAAAAGGCCGGACATGGCCATGATCAGATGAAAGTGCGCAACTACGAAATATGTGTCGTGCAGATAGAGATCGAGAGCAGGCTGTGCCAACAATGGTCCGCTCAGTCCGCCGGTGATGAAAAGCGACACGAACCCAATTGAAAACAACAGTGGCGTGGTGAAGCGTATATGTCCACCGTAAAGCGTCGCCACCCAGTTGAGTATCTTGACGGCCGAGGGAACGGCGATTGCTGTAGTCAGCGTGGAAAACGCAAAGGCGGCGTAAGGGCTCATACCGCTGACAAACATGTGGTGTCCCCAGACTAGAAATCCGAGGAAGCCAATAGCAACAACCGCGCCCACCATCGCGCGGTATCCGAAGACCGGTTTGCGCGCAAAGACTGAAAGCAAGTGCGAGGTCAACCCCATGCCGGGAAGAATCGCGATGTAAACCTCAGGATGCCCGAAGAACCAGAAAAGGTGCTGCCAGAGCAACGGAGATCCCCCAGTGTGCTCCACCGCTTTGCCGCCGACGATCAGACCGCTTGGCACAAAAAAGTTGGTGCCGGCGTTGCGATCCAGCAACATAAGCAGTACCGCAGCCATCAGGACGCTGAACGCCAACAGTGTCAGAATCGCTGTGACAAACCACGTCCAGCAGGTCAGCGGCATGCGCATCAAGTGCATCCCCGGGGCGCGCATCTTGAGCACTGTCGTGATCATGTTGATTGCGCCCATCACTGATGCCACACAGAACAAGCCCACGCTCACGAGCCAGAGGTCCGTACCTAGAGCTTGTCCGGAACCGGCGTCGCGCAGAATGCTTAGCGGAGGATACTGGGTCCAGCCAGCCCCCGAAGCGCCGCCGGGAACGAAGAACGCCGCGATCAGTACCAGGAATGAAAGCAGAGTAATCCAGAAACCAGCAGCATTCAGCTTGGGAAACGCCATCTCCGATACGCCCAATTGCAGCGGAAGAAAATAATTTCCGAATCCGCTCTGTGGCACTACCGACAACACAAAGAAAACCATCAGCGTGCCATGCATGGTCAGGTATGCGAGATAGGTTTCCGGCTTGATCTGGCCGAAGAAGGGAAGCGCAAGATTCGGCCACACAAGATGGATCCGCATCAGCAATGAGAGCACGGTCCCAATCAAAACCGCCGCCAGCGAGAGAAAGAAATATTGCAGCCCGATGACTTTGTGGTCAGAGCTGAAGACATAGCGGCGCAGAAATCCTGAGGAATGCGCGGTGCTCGCGGTTATGGAGGAGCGTCTTTCCATACGTCTATTTCAACGCGATTTGCGATTTCAACCAATACTTGAACTGTTCATCCGTCACGATTCGGGCCACTGCTTTCATCCGATAGTGTCCGAGTCCGCACAGCTCCGCGCATGCAATTTCATAATCCCCCACTTTCTCCGGTCGAAAGTGAGCGTGGATGTTCAGACCCGGGACGGTGTCCTGCTTGAAGCGCATGGCCGGAATAAAAAGGCTGTGGATGACGTCTTGCGAGCGGAGAGTCAGGTCTACGTCGTGCCCGACAGGCAAGACCAGCGCAGTAGAGACAATATCGTCCTTGCCGGCGGGATCGCTGGGATCAATGCCGAGCGGATTGCCTTCCTCGGGATGAGCAAAGCGCTGCGCGTCCGTTCGGCCGAGCTGGCCGTCCTCGCCGGCGTAACGGAAGTACCATTGAAACTGCGCACCCGTGACTTCGACCTGAACAGCGTCAGAATCGGGCTGCTGAAACTTCATCTGGGACCACAACCGTTGGCCCGCAATGTTGAAGCCGAAGAATAGGGCCGCGATCAGAAGAGTCCAAACTATTTCAAGGCGCCAGTCACCGTGCGAGTACAGCGCCTTGCTCCGACGCGTGCGAAACAACGAAAGCGCGAGAACAATGTGGCCGACGATAAAGAGAGCACCCAGCAGCCAGAACGCTGTCGCGAATTGGTGGTCCACACCCACGGCCTGCGCGGACACTCCAACCGGAAACCACCACGGGTGGACTATAAACAGATAAGCGCAAGCGGCAACAAGCAGAAGAATCGCGAGCAGGAGCGCGATTGCCATTAGTGTGGCTTGTGTCCATTCTTCACCAGCTTGAGAAACTCCTGATGAACTCGTGTATCGGGCGAGAGCTCGGGATGAAACGTCGCAGCCATGATCTTGCCCTGGCGCACAAGAACAGGATCACCGCCCTGAATGGCGAGGACTTCAACGTCTTTCCCCGTCCCGACAATCTTGGGTGCGCGAATAAATACCATCTCTAGTGGCTCTTCGCCCAGTCTGGTTACGGCTGCCTGAATCGAGCTGTCAATCTGGCGGCCATACGCGTTGCGGCGTATCCGTATATCAAGCGCGCCCAGGGAAGTCTGCGGAGGATTTTCAACGTCTTTGGCCAGCAGGATAGCGCCGGCGCAAGTGCCGAAAGTGGGCTTGGTGAGCACGAAATCGCGCAGCTTCTCGAAAAACCCGTGCTCTTCCAGAAAATTCAGGAAGGTGCTCGACTCGCCGCCCGGGATCACGATTGCGTCGATCGTATCGAGCTGCTCCGGCTTGCGCACCAATGTGACCTGCGCACCCAACTGCTCAAGCCGGGCTTTATGCGCTTCGTAGTCACCTTGGATGGCCAGAACGCCGATGGTCATATGAATTTGGTAAGTGGGTAATTTGGTAATTGAGTAATTCAAAAGCAACCGGGGGCACAGCTCTTCAATTACCAAATTACCCAATCACTAAATTACCCAATCCCGCTCACCAGCCCCGTGTCTGTAACAGGTCCGCTTCCGACATCGCGGCCACAGCCAGGCCCTTCATGGCTCCGACCAGGTCTGAGCTTACTTCAAGCAATACCTTAGGATCATCGTAGTGCGTGGTCGCGCGGACAATCGCCTTGGCGCGCTTCTCGGCCTCGGCCGGGTCGCAGAAGTTGTGGGAATCGGCCATGAATATACCGGACCCGACAAACACAGCCTCCGCGCCCAATTGGCGAACCATGGCCGTATCGGCTGGCGTGGCAATCCCGCCTGCGGAGAAGTTTGGCACCGGCAGCTTGCCGGTCTTTGCTACCATGCGAACCAGTTCATACGGTGCCTGCAATTCCTTGGCGCGAGAGTAGAGCTCTTCGTCTCCGAGAACGGTGAGCACGCGCATGTCCTGAGTGATGGCGCGCATGTGCTTGACCGCGTGCACCACGTCGCCGGTTCCGGCCTCGCCTTTGGTGCGGATCATGGCTGCGCCTTCCGCGATTCGGCGCAATGCCTCGCCTAAATTGCGAGCGCCACAAACAAAAGGAACTTTGAACGCGTGCTTGTCCACATGGTGGGCTTCGTCGGCCGGCGTGAGGACTTCGGATTCGTCAACGTAGTCAACGCCCAACTCTTGCAGGATCTGCGCCTCGGCAAAGTGTCCAATGCGGCATTTAGCCATGACCGGAATAGTCACGGCTTCCATGATCTCGCGGATGATCTTAGGCGAAGCCATGCGGGCTACGCCGCCCTCCGCGCGAATCTGTGCAGGGACGCGCTCCAGCGCCATCACAGCAACCGCACCGGCCTTCTCGGCAATCTCCGCTTGCGACGCATTGGTGACGTCCATAATGACGCCGCCTTTGAGCATCTCGGCCAAGCCGGTCTTGAGACGCAGGCCTGTGTTGCCATTCATTTCCGACATACAACACTCCTCTTACACTTGTGGTGCTAACTCTTCATTCTAACGCTTCTGATTGCCTTTCTGCGCTGCTTAACCCGCAGAAACTGTTGGGGTTGGATGAGGGTGAAACTGTGATGCAGGAAAGCGAGGACTGCGCCAGTTATTTCTTCGCGGTAACAAACTTGGCGAACTTGGCGAACATCAGCTCCGGATCAATCGCGATGAATGTCCCGGTGCTACGGGCCAGCGTCTCACCGGCTTCATTGACGATCTCAGCAACGTTGATGTGCTTCCGACCCTCGACCTGTTTCTCATAGCCGATTACAGTCAGACGCTTCCCGAGAGGCACCGGCTTGAGATACTCGATCTCCATGGCTTTGGTCAGCGCCAGGACGTTGCGCAGCTTGTTCACTTTTCCCATGGCCTCATCGAGAATTACGGCAATGATTCCGCCGTGCGAGTGTCCGGGCGGTCCCTGGTAGCGGCGCGAAAGCGTGAAGTTGCAGACTGCGCGGTGCTTGTCTTCTTCCAGGAAGAACTTCAGGTGCATGCCGTCAGGATTGTCTTTGCCGCAGGCGAAGCAGTGGTTCTTGAGCTTCTTGTGCCGTGCGTGAATGGCGTGTCCGTGAGCGGCTTTGGCTTTCTTCATGGGTGAAGAGAGATTCTACCCGTGGCTGTCGCGTTGCGCCACCAACTCCGCTGCTGCCTTGCCCTCGAGGACTTCGCGATACTGCAGGATACGCAGCGGCGTAAATGCCCTGAGCAATTCATTTGGCCCGAGCAGATAACGTGGGTCGCCTGGTCCGCCGGGGACCTTCATGCGATCGAGCGTATAGGTTTTGTAGATCAGAAAGCCACCAGGTTTGAGCGCCCGAATCAGAGCAGGGAAGAGTTCCCTGCGGAGAAAGAAAAAGACCACGATCAGGTCATAGCGTTTTGAGCCCAGGTCAGAGATGGCGTTGAGATCGGCGATTTCCGTTTCAAGGCATCCGGAATGCTGGACGAGCTTGCTGGCTTTTTCGCGCGCAAAGCCGAGGCCAACATCGGAGATGTCGATGATCCGGACCTGCCATCCCTTTTGCGCGAGCCAAATCGCGTTTCGTCCTGCGCCTCCTGCCAGATCCAGAGCCTCGCCGGGAGCGATGTCGCGCAGGAATTCGCGATAAGCGCTCAATAGAAATTGATCGGGCTCAAGCCATTTCTCGGGCGCCTCCAGGTACTTACGGTTCCAGGCAATTTTCTCGTTGGCTTCCATGATAGTCGCGAAAACTTAAGTACTTTTGCTGCGCTATACTTAGCATGAGTGAGCAACCCACGGCAAAAGACGTTCTATATTGAGACCTTCGGATGCCAGATGAATGTGCACGATTCCGAGAAGGTCATTGGCACCCTGGTCCAGCAAGGCTACCAGCAGGTACAGACTGTGGAAGCCGCTGACCTGGTCTTTTACAACACCTGTTCCATACGCGATAAGGCCGAGCAGAAGGTTTTTCATCGCCTGAACGATTACAAGAAGCTGCAATCGCAGGGCAAGAAGTTCGCTGTAATCGGCTGTGTCGCCCAGCAGGAGGGCGAAAAGATCTTCGAGAAAGCGCCGTATGTCTCACTTGTCGCCGGTTCAGCGTCATATCGTAACCTGCCGGCGATGCTGGTCCAGATTGAGGCAGGGAACAATCGCGTGACGGGGCTCGATGACCGCCAGACCGACCAGGCGTTTGAGACTGAATTCACCGCGCGGAGCAATCCCCACCGTGGCTACATCACCATCATTGAAGGGTGCGACAAGTTTTGCGCCTACTGCGTGGTTCCCTACACCCGCGGCAAGGAGCGCAGCCGGACATCCGATTCCGTGATGGCCGAGGCGCGCCAGATGGCCGAGCTGGGATACACCGATATTCAGCTTCTTGGCCAGAACGTCAACGCATATAACGATCCGCTGGCGAAGAAGAGTTTTGCGGAACTGCTGTACGCCGTTGGAGAGTTGGCAGGGATTCGCCGCGTGCGCTTTACGACCTCGCACCCGCGACATTTTGGCAAAGATATCGTCGACGCCATTGACAGTCTTCCTACTCTCTGTGACCACGTGCATCTTCCCGTCCAGAGCGGATCGTCGCGCGTGCTGAAAGCCATGAACCGGGAATACACGAGGGAGATGTATCTGGAGAAGATTTCCTGGATCAAGTCGGCTAAGCGTCAAATCGCGCTTACCACGGACGTAATTGTCGGCTTCCCCGGCGAGACAGCCTCCGAGTTCGAAGAGACCATCACACTGCTGCACGAGTGCGGCTTTGACGGCGTATTCAGCTTCAAGTATTCGCCTCGCCCGAACACTCCGGCGCTGGGGATGATTGACAGCATCGCGGATGCGGAGAAGTCCAAGCGCCTGCAGATACTCCAGGAGCGGCAGCGGGAGATTCAGAGGGCAAGCTACGAGAAGCGCGTAGGCCAGATATATGAAGTGATGGTTGAAGGTAAGAACGAGGCCCGTGGCCAGATCATCGGCCGCACATCACAGAACATTACTTTGAATTTCACCGCGCAAGACGCTGAGCCCGAGGTGGGAAGCTATGCTAAGGTGCTCGTAACCAAAAGTTTTCCTAACAGCCTTGTGGGCGAGCTGGTGCAGTAGGAGGGGCCATGGAAGTGGAGATGAAAATTCGCGGTTTGATGATGGACCCAGTCACCAACATGCCGATCGTGGTGCTGAAGGACACTTCTGGTGATGCCGTGTTGCCCATTTGGGTCGGCGTCTACGAGGCCAATGCCATCGCTCTGGAGATCGAAAAGGTCACCACTCCCCGGCCGATGACCCATGACCTGATGAAAAACCTGTTGATCGGACTGGACACCCATGTGCACAAGATCGTAGTGAGCGAACTGCGCGACGATACTTTCTTCGCCCTGATCTGGATGGAGCGCGACGGCAAGATCATCAGCATTGATTCACGTCCGTCAGACGCCCTAGCACTGGCTCTGCGCCTGGATTGCCCCATATATGTGGACGAAGAGGTCCTCAAGAACTCCAAGCAGGCAAGCGCGTCGCCGGACCGCGTGTCGTCAGAGGACCTGCGGAAGTGGCTGGAAGGCCTCAACGATGACGACCTTGGCCGCTACAAGATGTAAGACGCTTGCCATGCCCGACTCCTCTGCACAACTCCAACGCCTGTACGGCGCTGGGTTCGAACTGCAAACCTTCGAGCGCTTTCCCGGGGCCTTAGGTGTTTTTCGGGACAGCTGCATGGCTTTCCTCGTTCCTGGACCGGACGGTTTGCAAATCCTAGGTAACGCAGGCTGGCGGATGGGCGAGAGTTTAGGCCCGCTGGTTGAACGCAATGGGCGGAAAGTATTCGTACACAAGCAGGAAACGCTGGAGGCCACACCGGAGCGAATCGAGATCTTCGAGCGCTTTAAACGTGACCTGACAGAGCTCCTGCGCTCCGAAGGGTAGTGTGAGCTCCAGTGGGAAGGCTCGACCTGCGGCATGAGGCCGGCAATTTAGGTCGATTTGGCGCAGTATATGCTATAGTTAACATAATACTCATTATCGGACGTTGAATTAACGATCAGGAACCACCCAGCACCACTTTGGGCTGAAACAGCGTTCCGGCAATACGCTTGGCAATGGCGAGCAGCTCCCGCTGTCCGGCAAATACCCGTACCATCGGTGCCTTGCTGAACTCCGGCAGATTCACGGCGCCTCCGTTCCTGATTCGTGCCGCAGCTTCCGCGGACGCGGTCACCGCAGGAAATTCAGGCAAGACTAATCGGGGGTGCAAAAGCAGTTCTTCCGTCCCGTTGTGGGCCACGGCCTCCGCCAAGGTTTCCAAGGTATGAGTCTCCGCAAGGTTGAACTCACGAACCGCAGTCCGCGTAAGCTGGGCAAGGTGCGCTCCTGGACCGAGGATCTGGCCCAGATCATGCGCAATAGAACGGACGTAGGTGCCTGACCCTACCCAGGAGCTAAACCGGGCGAGTCGGCCGTCCCACTCCGTGATCTCGAACTCCTTGACCACGACTTGTTTTGGCTGTAACTCAACCGGCTGTTGCTTGCGAGCCAATTTGTACGCCGGCACGCCGGCAATCTTCTTGGCGGAAAATGGTGGCGGAAGTTGTTCCAGTATCCCTACGAACTTGGTGGCAGCGGCGCGCAGTTCGTCGATCGAGAGCGTTACCGGCTGTTCTGGGCCGACAGCCTGGCCGTCCGCGTCATACGTATCGGTTGCAAAGCCAAAACGAATTGCGCCCTCATAGCGCTTGTCCGCATCCGTATAAAACTGGGCCAGTCGCGTGAAGCGCCCCAGAACCAGCGGCAGCACACCCGTGGCCATCGGATCCAGCGTTCCCAAATGTCCCACAGACTTCTCGCCAACAATGCGGCGGACTTTGGCGACTACGTCGTGCGACGTGATGCCGGCGGGTTTATTGATGATTAGTACGCCATCCACTTGAGGAACTCCGGATTATCAAGCATCATAAGTTTGACAGCCTTAGTTAGAAATGATCCCCATTCGTGATGACGCGCCGCGCACGACGACTCCGTTTATCAATTATTTCCTCATCGGGCTGAACGTGCTCGTCTTTCTGTTTGAGGCGTCACTCACGGACCGCGGCCATCTTACCTTCGACTACACGTTTGGGTTGGTCCCGGTTCGGGTAGACGAGTGGCTCGCTGGTTCGCGGTCTTTGGCGGAGGCGGTGATTCCCTTTTTCACTTCAATGTTTTTGCATGGCGGATGGCTGCATCTGATTTTTAACATGTGGGCCTTGGTCATCTTTGGCGACAACGTCGAAGATCGTCTTGGACATTTCCGCTACCTGCTTTTCTACTTAACGACGGGCCTGACCGCCGGCTTGACGCAGTACGCGGTTGATGCGCATTCCCGGGTCCCGACGGTTGGAGCCAGCGGCGCCATTGCCGGAATCATGGGCGCATATTTTGTGCTTTTCCCTTCCGCCCGCGTGCTGACATGGTTCGGATTCTTTATACTCTGGCTCCCTGCATGGTTGGTTTTAGGCTATTGGTTCGTCGTTCAGTTCTTAAGTGGGGCGGCTACCGCGATCAGTTCCACCCCGGAGCGCGGCGGAGTCGCTTTCTGGGCCCACGTGGGAGGATTTGTCTCCGGACTCCTGCTGATCAAGCTCTTCCCGGCTCGACACCGATACTACTCGTTTGAAGGCTAAAGCGCTCCTGCCGTCGGACCGATGCGCAGTTCCTCGATAGCCGCCTCTGCCGGGATTGAAATCGCGTGAAACACTGCTTGCGCCACGGTGTCGGCTGAGATCATCTTCTCGCGTGGAGCTTGCGGCCAGAATTGCTCCCAGATCTCGGTGTCAACGGCGCCTGGCAAAAGCGCCACGACGCGTATACCGCGCTTGCTCACTTCTTCCCGCAATACATTGGTAAAGCCAAGGGCCCCGAACTTGGATGCGTTATAAGCGGACATTCCCGCAAATGGCGTAACTGCTGCGACGGAAAGATTGTTCACAATCGTGCTGCCGGCGGACATCAGCGGCAGCGCGGCCTGGCTACATAGAAACGTCCCGGTCAGGTTGGTCCCGATCACCCTTTTCCAATCCTCCAGAGAGAGCTGCTCTATCGGCGACAGCGCATGAGCAACACCAGCATTGTTGACGAGCACGTGGATTTCTGCAAACTGTTCACGGACCCTGTTGAAGAGGTTCCTCACTGAATCTGCATTAGAAACGTCACATTGCAACCCAGTCACCGCTGATTGTCCCATCGTTGTAACTGCCGCCTTCAGACGAGCTTCGTCCAGCCCGGTAATCACGACATCGAACCCGTTTGTCGCAAATATCCTGGCGATAGCGAGACCGATTCCGCGACTGCCGCCGGTGATTACCGCTACTTTTGGTTTTCGGGAGTCCGCAGACGGCATCAGAACGAGTTCCCGTTCTTGCCGTTGCGAATAAGAGAAAGAAACTCTTCACGGGTCTTCTGTGCGGTGCGGAAGCTGCCGAGCATGTGCGATGTGACCGCGGCTGAGTGCTGCTTTTCGACGCCGCGCATCATCACACAAAGATGACGCGCCTCAATGACCACGCCGACGCCCTGCGGCTGGATGGCCTTTTGAATGGTCTCTGCTATCTGCACCGTGAGGCGCTCCTGTACCTGCAACCGCCGGGCAAAGATGTCCACCAGACGCGCAATCTTACTCAACCCAATCACCTTACCGTTTGGAATATAAGCCACGTGCACTTTGCCGAAAAATGGCAGCATGTGGTGCTCGCACAGGCTGAACATTTCAATATCCTTGACGATGACCATCTCGTCATAGGTCACATCAAAAAGTGCGCCCTGGAGAACCTTATCGGGGTCCTCCTGGTAGCCTTTGGTCAGATATTCGAGCGCTTTCTGCACTCGCTCCGGCGTCTTGAGCAGGCCATCGCGCTGCGGATCTTCTCCCAGACGCACCAGAATCTCATGCACCAGGTCGGCAGTGCTGGCGGAGGTCAACGTAAGTGGTTCATCGATTTGCTTCATTCGGTTGCCCGTAGCTAACTGCGGATCTCCTTCCCTCCGGCGTACTCAAACGAGTTCAGCATAGTCTCTTCCATACGGACTTTCTCCACTTCTGCATGGCGAAATCCTTTTTGCAGGATGTCGTAGATCTCGATGCAGAGGTTCTCTGTTGTCGGCACAGACGTTTTGAACTCCAACAGAGTATTGAGGTTTTCGTGGTCGAAACGTTGCAAAATATTTTGGTGTACGAACAAATCAATATCCACGATGTTGCAGACCATTCCCGTTTTCGGCTCGACCTGGCCAGCCACGGTGACTTCAAGAGCGTAATTATGTCCGTGGCCATGGGGGTTGTTGCACTTGCCGTAGACAGATCGATTCTCTTCCGCTGACATGCCATCGCAGTGCAGCCGGTGCGAGGCGCAGAACATGTAACGGCGTGTGAGATATGCCTTCATGCTTCTCCGTAATAATCGACAAAAAGACTCGGCGCCTCGTACACGCGTACGCGGTGCAGTTGGGCGACCTGGAGCTTCGGCTGCAACCGGTTCCAGATACTGATAGCCAGGTTCTCAGTCGTGGGGATCAACTCGCGGAATTCTTCGACTTCCTTATTGAGAAAGCGATGGTCCATGGCGTCAATCACCTCACGGTTCATCACGTCTTTGAGCTGCTTCAGGTCCACCACGAAGCCGGAACGTGGGTCCACCTCTCCTTTGACTGTCACTTCAAGCGTGTAATTGTGTCCGTGGCCATGCGGGTTGTTGCACTTGCCAAAGATGCGCTGGTTTTCTTCCGCGGTGAATTCCTCGTTGTGATAATAGTGCGCGGCTGAGAACTCGGCTTTTCGCGTGAGATAGACCATGGCCGTTTTGCTTAACTGAGACTTCCCTTTCGAATAGATGATGACAACGGGGCCGAGGGTTCTGATTGCACGTACCTGCGTCCCTTCCAGATTACAGCATGCCGGACGTTGAAGTGGAACCAGGACCGCCGAAGCAGGTAAGCGAACAGGGGTAGTCCGAAAAACGCCGCTATGTTCGCTCGCCAGGGAAAATGCGCTTTTCGGATGCGCGCCAGAAACAGCAAGTAGTCGAGAATGCTGCCTGCAAAACAAATCGCCGCCAGGTCCCGCCGCCAGGTCGTAAGTGCCGTGCCTAACAGAAAGGCCAGTGGTATCGACAAAAACTCTGTCGCGCGTATTAAGGCGAGCTGCCGCGGACGAGGGAACAACAAAGCCAGGTTCTTGGTCCAGCCTTCAACCATTGAGCGAAAGTCACGATACATTCTGGTCCGAACCAGGCCCTCGCCTTGGCGAAACCGAAGCTTTCGTCCTGAGCGCTTGAACAGCAGAGCCAACTCAACATCTTCCAGAACTTTGCCGGCCACTGCGGCGTGCCCGCCCAATTCTTCGTAATCCTGCCGACGAACCAGCAGATATTGTCCGTTAACGGCGGCGATCGGATCGAGTGGATCATTGACTCGTTGCGGCGGATAGCTCCGTACCAGTTCGGCAAAAATCACGGGCAGAAGCGCAAGCTCGGCGAGTGATCCTGTTTCCTGTTCCGGCGAATAAGAAAGCAGTTGCGCGCAGTGTTCGTTGGCTTCGTGCACGGCAGCGGCCAGGGAGCCAGGATAGTGGAACGTGTCCGCGTCCGTGAGCAGAAGCCACTCGGCCGTGGCTCCGCGTGTGCCAGTGATGAGAGCGTTGCACTTTCCCATGACTCCAGGAGCCGGCTCGCCGGCTGATATTACGCTCACCCCTGCGAATGATTCCGCTATGGCGCGCGTGCGGTCCGTGGAGCCATCATCCACAACCGTGATCTGAAAACTGATTCCCTGCTGATTGACAAGGGATTCCAGGCAACGGCCCAGGCAGTCCTGCTCATTACGGGCCGGAATCACTACCTGCACAGTGGCTGGATGCTGGACAAGCTGCATGATGGTGGGTTTATTATACGGTTGTGAAGTCTCTGGGCATTATTCTTACTTTGCTAGTGTTGATTGTGGGCTGTGATCGCGGCTCGCATCCAAGGATGATCGGCTCGCCCGCTCCTGATTTCACGATTCACGATTCCGACCACACGGTTTCACTCCACGACTATCACGGCAAGAAGATCATCCTGAACTTCTGGGCCAGTACCTGCGAGCCGTGTATTGAAGAGATGCCGGCGCTCGAGAGACTGCAAGAGCGGATGGGAACGGAAGCCGTCATTCTCGGTATAAGCACTGACGTAAGCGATTCCGACTATCACAGATTCCTCCACGACTATCAGGTGAACTTTGTGACGGTGCGCGATTCTTCTAAGACCAGCCCCGATCTGTACCGCACAACAGGACAGCCAGAGACGTTCATCATCGATGCGAAGGGCGTGATTCGCCGTAAGTTCATTGGCCCTGCCGCGTGGAACTCGCCCGAGATGGTTGATTATCTCAAGAAGCTCTGACAGGAGATGCCCGTTGCCAATCGGGCAGTGACGCCTAAGTCCTTGCCTGGAGTCGTGGGTCTATTGCACTGAAAGGTCTGATCGGGTCGCAGCAGAGAGATATTGCGCTTCCACGAACGCAAACAAGTCCCTCGAAAAAGCGCCGCTTGCATAGTAGGCCGAACGGTCCTGTTCGGGAAAGGGACCTCTATTGCGCATACGCCAGGCGCGCCAATCCTGAAATATGTCGAGCATATCGCCGCCCGCCTTATGCAGCTCCACTAATAGCCCGCGGGCAGTCCTGCTGCCGTTGAGCAAGAAATCGCGCAGTTCTTTTACGAATTCCAGGTCGAGGTTCGTTGGGACAGAATAAAAATTGGGGAAGATGTCGGGGTGCTGCGCGATCATCTTCTTCTCTTCTGGCCCCTGGTCCCAGCCGCGATATGACATATCCGAATCCGCAGGCTCCAGATACAGGTTTTCCTTGTGTTGGTGATGGATTGGCGTCCCCGCCAGCGGAGCCAAAATAACGAGTTGGGGATCGACGTAGTCGTGCAAAAGCGAGTGCATGAAAAAACCAACCGTAGAGCGCAGATCCTCCGTCGTTTCCTCCGGAAAGCCGACGATCAATGAAACCGCCGTCTTGATCTTGGATTTGCTGCATGCGCGGACCCGCTCCCTGGAGTCAGCGAGATCCAAGCCCTTGTCAATGATCGTTTGCATGCGCTGCGAACCGGTTTCAATGCCGAAGAAAACGCCGCGACAGCCAGCACTCGCCATCAGCTCGATCAGATCTTCGTCAATGCAGTCGGTCCGCGCACTACAGCCCCAGTAAAACTTGTCGGGCGAAGCCAGCAGCGCCTCGCAGAAGGCAGCCACGCGCTTGCGGTCGACCGTGAACATATCGTGCACAAGTTCAAACGCGTCAATTCCATAGGTCGTTTTCACTCTACGCATATGCTCGAGCATGCGTGCCGGGCTCTTCAGGCGGAAGCGCCGGCGAAAAAAATCATTTGTAGAGCAAAAAGTGCAGGCGAAGGGACACCCTCGACCCAACTCCAGCGGCATGAAACGGCAGGTCTCCATGTCCGGCAGCAGATGAAAGGCGGGAAACGGCAGGCTGTCCAAATCGGCAATTCCCGACGCGTCAGGATGGCGCAAAATCTTCCCATCGCGGCGGAAGGTCAAGCCAGCAACCTCGTCCAGGGGACCGCCCTTATCCAGAGCTTCTAGAAGTTGCGGAAGCGTCTCCTCCGCCTCGCCGCGCAACACCAGGTCAATCTCTGAATACGCCTTCAACGTGTCGACATCTACGGCGGAAGCTTGGGGTCCGCCAAGAGCAACAACTGAGTTCGGCTGCTGGCGCTTTACTTCGCACGCGATGCGTAGCGTGACTGGATAGCTGCTGCAAACACTGCCGAAGCCAACGAAATCGAATTGACGTTGGCGAAAATAAGCTGCGGCGAAGCGGCTGAAGTCGTCTTCGTTCTGCTGACTTGAGCGTCGGAAGTTGTAGTAGAGCCGGTTGAGGTCTACAACTTCAGGACGCAGGCCCCGCTCTTCCAGTACCGCGGCCAGACTGAGCACGCCGAGCGGAGCATGCTCTGCAACAGCGCGAAGGGCATCGGCTTCGCCCATCGTGCGATCGTCGAATTCGTTGGCTGTGGGAACGCCGACGAGACACACTTTCATTGCGCACTACCAGAGGGGCACGGCTCCGCGGATCGGGGTGACCGCTGACCGTCGACCTTGTTAATCGTTTTCTGCGTTCCGAGCGGCAGCGGCACGGGGTGTTTCCTCAGAATCTTCGCCCATGCTCCGGATCAGACGAACCTCAAACGCCGTCTGTAACGCAGCCACCTGCTCAGGAGTCAAATTCAGACCCGGCACGTTCTCGACGGCTGCCGGAATATCCGACGACACGTCCCGGGCAAGCGCGACTGCCCAGGCTTTTTCTCTTCCGAAAGGCATAGAGCCTCCTCTTCGCAAGTATCACGTCCATGCTTTTCATTTCTGAACGCTTGCTGGACGCGTTAGTTAAGGAATAACCCCGCTGAACACGCTGCTCTTGTCAGGGCTTACCCGTGATCCGTGCGGCGATAGCAGCAGGCGTTTCGTCCGCGTCTTCGCCCATGCTTTGAATCAAGCGGTTCTCAAAAGCAAGCCGCAGTTGGGCGATCTGTTGCTTACTCAGCCTCAAGTCCTGAACGTCATGCACCGCCGCCGGCAACTCAGACGCAAGCTGGCGCGCAAACGCAATTGCCCATTCTTTCTCTCGCACCATGTCATTTTCCTCCAACCAAGTCCTGTGAGACGGACATAGTATATGCCGGAAATGCGCCTGTCTACCTCCCAGAAATGGATTTCGGCGGCGGCAAAAATCTCTTCTTAATCTTTGCAACAACTACATAGTTGGGATCGACCATCTCGTTCAGATGGATCTCCGCCACCTGGGACAGCAATTCGTAAGCATCCATTTCAGAAAGACCGTACTCAGCGTGGATCCATCCAACAAGCTCAGTGAAAGCTATGCGCAACGCGTCATCCAGCGGACGGTACGCGCCGACGGTCATAATGTAGTCATTGTTTTCAAAGCGTGGCCAGTTGATTTTCCTTCCTTTGATCACGGCAACCTGTACACGGCTGCGTAGTGGGACTTCAATCGCCGTGCCTGCTACTTCACCGTCACCCATGGCGGCGTGACCATCGCCCATAAAGAGCATTGCTCCTGGCGTATTCACGGGAAAATAGACGGTATTGCCCACGCTGGCCTCGGGCGAATCCATGTTGCCGCCGAAGGCTTCAGGAACAACGGAACTTCGGCTCTCACCGCCGGCAGGCGCCACGCCAATACAGCCAAAAAACGGGTGCAGCGGGATCTTGACGGAAAACTTGGAATCAAGCGCCTGAAATGTTGCGGTGTTGGTCGCGTGATCGATGGGATAGAACCAGATCTTCTCCGGTATCGGCGGATTGAGCATGGGCGTATAGTTCGTGGAGTTGATGGCTCCGAATCCTGGCGCAAGCGCGCCGACGCCTTGATTGCTGTCGACCTGGAGGTCCAGAATTTTCACTGCGAGGGTGTCCCCTGGCTCCGCCCCATCAATGTAAAACGGCCCTGTCAGAGGGTTGTCGCCGGGAGCCATGCTGAGAGTGTCGCCCGGTTTCTTAACCGCATTGCCGAAACAGTCAACCGTGTTGGTTTCGAGGATATCTCCGGACTTCAAATGCGCTACCGGAGCATACGAAGCAGAAAACGTGTACTTAAGTTCGTTCGGCTTGACGTCATAGTGCACAACTCTTCCCTGCTGGGCACAGGCCAGAGCGGAGAATAACAAGGCAACAAGAGCGCTTTTCATTGATGTGTTCCCCGCGCGGGATTATAGAACAGCGAGCTTTTCCTTTTGCCTTCGCTACCCCTCATGTGATACAAGATAATTCGATTGCCCATGAGCCACGCCATCACAACCCTGCAACTGCTTTAATCACCAGCCGGTTCCCGGCCTCGCGTGGTTCCCAACTACTTTCATTTTTCGTTGCTCATCCCATTGAATTGGGCAATAGTTCCCGGAGAGAAACTTGAATTCACCTGTACTCGCTTCTGCGTCCACTAAACCGCAAACCTGGTTTGACGTGCTTAAGGAGGCCTTGTTCGGCTCGAAACAAGACTTCACCGCTATTTCCATTGACCGGGCCATCGTATTGTTGGCTGTGCCTATGGTGCTGGAAATGACGATGGAATCGCTCTTCGGCATTGTGGATATCTTCTTCGTCGCACACCTCGGCGCCGATGCCACGGCGACCGTGGGCATTACCGAGGGCATGCTGGTCATGATTTATGCCGTGGCATTGGGTCTGAGTATGGGCACCACAGCTGTGGTCGCGCGCCGCACCGGCGAGCACGATAGAGACGGCGCTGCCAAAGCCGCCGTGCAATCCATCATGTTGGGCGTCATGGTGTCGGCGGTGATTTTCGCTGTCTGCTTCCCGCTGGCGCCGCGCCTTCTTGGGCTCATGGGGGCTGGTCCGAGTATCGTGCACACCGGCTCGACCTACACCCGGGTCATGCTCAGCGGATCAGGCGTCATCCTGATGCTCTTCTTGATGAATGCCATCTTCCGCGGGGCCGGCGACGCCGCGGTAGCGATGCGTGTATTGTGGCTGGCCAACGCCATCAATATTTGTCTTGATCCTTGTTTGATTCTCGGCTTAGGGCCGTTTCCCCGCCTTGGCGTCACAGGGGCCGCCGTTTCGACGACGATTGGTCGCAGCATAGGGATTCTGTTTCAGCTTTATATATTGTGGCGAGGACGCGGACGAATCCTGGTTCGGAGCGAGCATTTGCGCCTGGACCTGAAGGTGATGACCAATATCATGCGAATTGCCGCCAACGGCGCATTGCAGTTCGTGATTGCGACGGCCAGTTGGGTCGTGATGGTGCGCTTGGTGCAATCGTTTGGCAGCGCCGTCACCGCGGGCTATACGGTCGCTGTCCGCATTGTAATTTTCTCCATCATGCCTTCATGGGGATTGGGAGCGGCCGCGGCCACGCTGGTAGGTCAGAACCTGGGAGCGAAGCAGCCGGAGCGGGCGGCGCAGTCGGTATGGCGCGCCGGTTTCTTCAATATGATTTTTCTCGGCGCCGTATCGGTGCTGTACCTGATTCTTGCGCCTCATCTGGTTGCGATCTTCAGCAACGATCCGGCTGTGATCAAATACGGCGCCAGCTGTCTGCGTATCATCAGCCTTTGCTACATACTCTACGCTTACGGCCTGGTGATCATCCAGGCGTTCAACGGCGCCGGGGACACATTCACTCCGACCATTGTCAACCTGGTCTGCTTCTGGATTGTTCAGATACCGTTGGCGTTTTTCTTGAGTAGACGCATGGGCTTCGGACCGAACGGCATTTATTCCGCCATCCTGACGGCGGAGATATTGCTCTCCCTGCTCTCGATTTATCTTTTCCGGATGGGACGGTGGAAACGGAAGGTCGTGTGAAATGGACCCTGCTAGAGCTTTGTTCTTCGTAATCGCAGAGCATTGGCAATTACAGACACCGAACTAAAGCTCATGGCGGCCGCGGCGAACACCGGCTGCAACAACAGGCCAAAGAACGGATACAAAAGGCCGGCAGCCACGGGCACTCCGAGCAGGTTATAGACAAAGGCGAAGAAGAGGTTTTGGCGGATGTTGCTCATCGTCTTCTCGCTGAGCTTTCGGGCGCGCGCAATTCCTCGTAAATCGCCTTTCACCAGAGTGATGTCCGCGCTTTCAATGGCCACGTCGGTGCCAGTGCCCATCGCGATCCCAACGTCGGCCAGCACCATAGCCGGAGCGTCATTGACGCCGTCGCCCGCCATTGCCACAATGTGACCCCGGTCTTTGAGCGTCCTGATCTTCTCCAGCTTTTGTGCGGGCAGGACTTCGGCCTCGAAGTCGTCTATGCCCAGTTCGCGGGCAATGGCTTCCGCCGTGTTTCTGCTATCGCCGGTAAGCATTACGAGCCGCAGGCCGCTTCGGCGCAAGCTGTCAACTGCCTCCTTGGATGTGGGCTTGATCGGGTCGGCTATAGCAATCAGTCCGGCGAGCTTGCCGTCTACCGCCACGCGCACTACCGTCTGACCCTGGTTGCAAAGCTTGTCTCCCAGTGCCCGCAAAGAATCTTCCGGCACATGTTTCATTTCCATCAGGGCCGCATTGCCCACGGCGATCTCGTGGCTGCCTACACGACCGACCACCCCCAGTCCGGTGATGGACTCAAAATGCACCGCGCTCTCCAGGCGCAGGCCCCGCTCTTTCGTCCCGTTGACTACTGCTGCAGCCAGCGGATGTTCGCTGGAACGCTCCAGCGAGGCAGCCATGCGGAGCAACTCATCCTCTGAGAGTCCACCCGTCGTAATGACACGGGTCACGCGTGGCCTGCCTTCGGTGAGCGTGCCGGTCTTGTCGAGGACAAGCGTATCGACACGTTCCATTGCTTCCAGGGCCGATGCATTCTTCACCAGTACACCGGCTTGCGCGCCGCGTCCGGTGGCCACCATGATTGTCATGATAAGCCAGGCGCGGTTGCGGACCCCACACCGCCCAGCCGACGAACGTCAGTATAGCTACCAGCAAAACGGCAGGAACAAAGTAAGCGGAGATCCGGTCAGCCAGCGATTGAATAGGCGCCCGGCTGCGCTGGGCTTCAGACACCATACGGACGATCTGGGCCAACATCGTGTCGGCACCGAGTCTCTCGGCGCGCATCACAAATGCGCCAGTTTGATTGATAGTGCCGCTGATCACTCTGTCTCCAGTTGACTTGAATACTGGAAGCGATTCGCCGGTGATCATGGATTCGTCAACAGAGCTGCTGCCTTCTTCGACAATTCCGTCCACCGGAATGGCGTCCCCGGGCCTTACACGCAGACGGTCACCGGCGTGCACGTCTGATAGAGCGATCTCTTCATCCGAGCCATCCGGGCGAACGCGCCGCGCTGTCTTAGGAGTCAGATCCAGCAAAGCACGAATCGCACTGCTGGTGTGGCGGCGCGCTCGCAGTTCGAGGACCTGTCCGAGCAGAACCAAAGTGACGATGATCGCGCTGACTTCGAAGTAGACCGCAGGCCGCCCCCCGTCCACGCGGAAAGATTCAGGAAAGATTCCCGGCGCTATGGTCGCAATTACGCTGTAAACGTAGGCGGTCCCAGTGCCCATAGCGATCAGCGTGAACATATTGAGATGACGATTGACGACGGAAGCCCATCCCCGTTGGAAGAACGGCCAACCTCCCCAAAGAACAACGGGCGTTGCCAGAACAAGCTGGATCCAAGCAAGCCAGCCAATAGGCACGTTGTGCAGTGGGCGTTCTTGCGCCATGGCACCCATTGAGACTGCAAGCAGTGGAAGGCTAAGCGCCAATCCAACCCAGAAGCGCTTCTGCATGGAGCGAAGTTCAGAATCGTCTTCTTCGTGGAGGCCGGCGGCGAGCGGCTCGAGCGCCATGCCGCAAATCGGGCAGTTGCCCGGCCCGCGCTGAAGAATCTCCGGGTGCATCGGACAGGTGTAGAGGATCTCGCTGTTGTCCGTTTTCGGCGTTGGAGCCGGGGCGCCGACAAATCTCTCGGGGGCAGCCGTAAAGCGCTGCGCGCATCCCGGACCGCAGAAGTAATAGGTCTTACCATGATGTACGGATGATCCGCGCGCTTTGGCTGGGTCTACTGTCATGCCGCAGACCGGATCCAGCACCGTGCTGTCCGTCCGAGGAGTCTCCGTGGTGTGGTTGTGGTCTGCCATTGAGTTCTGAGTTCTGCCTGATTGGACTATATTAGATGGTTCCGAGATTCACCCGTGTGACGGGCGCTACACCTGTTGCTCGGTTCCAACGAGGAGATCAATGACCCTGCTCGACGTGGTTTTCAAATACGGCACGCCGCCTGGCGAAAAAGAGGTGCTGGCACTGAACAATGCCAGGGAGGTTTACGGCGTGCGCAAAATCAAGTTCGACGAAAAAGAACACACCATCCGGGTTGAGTATGACGCTACCCGATTGAATGACGGCGAAGTCGCTGCTCTTCTGCGCCGGGCTGGGATTGATCTTCGGGAAAAAGTACAGCTGGTTTAGCCTGGAGATTGGCGGGCCGGCCCTAAAGTGCAACGAGGCACTTTCGAAGGACCTCTGGCCGTTTAGATCCATTTCGAAAGCGCCCCGATGCGCGCCACTTCGTCTGCCAGTTCTTATTGCACTCACACTGCCAATTCGCGGTTACTTGAAAATAAAGGACTTACGAGTTTTTCACTTCGCAGTTCCTGGTAGTAAATTCCTGCCCAAAGAAAAAATTTCCAAGTACTTCCTGCCGGAACCGGCCAAGATCGCTCTTGGAGGGATTCCGTCGCGGATGTATTGTTGAAGCGACAAACCACAATCCTGATGTAGTAATAGCCTCAACCGTGGCTTTCCAACCAACCATAGTGTGAGAAGGAGATCTTGCATGACAAGTTTTTCGTCACCGTCGTCCCGAGTTATTGACCCGTATCATGGCTCATCCCGGCTAATCGGGATCGGGCTGGTACTTTTGCTTATAGCCATTCTGGCTTTCGCGTCCATGGCATATGTTCCGCCGGGCCACGTCGGCGTGCTGACCTCATTCGGCCGTGTCACAGACCAGATTTTGCCGGAGGGCACACACTTCGTTTCCCCCTTTAAGATCAACCACGTAATGACTGTTCGGACGCAATCCCAGGAGGAGCACACCTCGACGCCTTCCAGTGAAGGCTTGAATCTCGAAATAGATACCTCGCTCATCTATCATCTCAATCCTGATAAGGCAGCGGACGTCTTTAAACACCTTGGCAGCCAGTATGCCGGTACGCTCATAGAGCCTACCTTGCGCTCGGCCATCCGCGATACGACAGCGGGACACTCGGCCAACACGCTTTATTCCAGCCAGCGGAAAGAAGTTGAAGATGAGATCAAGAAGACACTGCAAGCGAGTCTGGAGCCGCGCGGCATCGTGATTGAGAGCATTCTGCTGCGCGATATTCAACTTCCACACACTCTGCGTGCATCGATCGAAACCAAGCAGCAGGCGGAGCAGGAGTCGCTGGCCATGAGCTTCCGCCTGCAGAAAGAGCGGCAAGAGGCTGACCGCAAGCGGATTGAGGCGCAGGGCATTCATGACTTCCAACAAATCGTTGCCCAGGGCATAAGCCCGCAGCTGCTGCAATGGAAAGGGATTGAGGCCACGGAAACTCTGGCCAAGAGTCCCAATACGAAGATCATCGTAATCGGAAACACAAAAACCGGGCTTCCGCTCGTCATCGGCCAATAGGACGGTTTGGATCTGGCTCGCAGCGAGCAAGAAAACGGCCACAAAGGAAACGTGCTCTTTGTGGCCCTGTGAGAGGAGAATAATCGGCAACAGAAACTTTACTGGATCATCGTGCTGACGGCAGGTACGCGCTTGCGGTTCTCGACCAGGCGGCGTAACTCGATAACGGCCGCTTTGTGGATCTGGCTGACCCGCGCTTCACCGACTCCGAGACGGTCCCCAATCTGTTTGAGTCCCAGGTCTTCGAAGTAGTACATCTCCAGGACGTTGCGATGCCGCGGCTTGAGTTCGCCGACGTATTTCCGCAGCAATCGAAAATCTTCGCGCTTGCTAAAAATGTCATATGGGCTCTCGTCTTTCGAGGGAAGCTGGCTGATCTCGTCTACGGGGTCCGAATTCTGCTCGCCACAGCGCATTGTCGGCTGTTTGCCGGATTCCAGACGCTGCAGGGTGCGGTCGTAGTCGGCCAATCCCAGGCCGACGGCTTCTGCGATCTGTTCGCGGGAGGGTTCGCGCCGTTCTTTTGCGCGGATCCGGTGCTTTGCATCTTCAATCTCGCGTCCAGTCTTGCGGTCCTGGCGGGAGCACGTGTCCCACTTGCGCAGTTCGTCCAGGATAGCGCCGGTGATGCGCGAGTTGGCGTAACTTGAGAAATCGACCATGCGGGACGAATCGTAGCGCCGTGAGGCTTCCAAGAGTCCGATCATGCCGGTCTGGACCAGGTCCTGAACCTCCACGTGAGCGGGCAAACGCCGCTTAATCTTGTTGGCGATCGACTGTACCAGGTTGAAATAGTTCTGTACTACCAGTTGCGACTGGGCCGGATTTACGATGTGGGTTGCCATTGTTTTTTCCTCTCGGCCTCTACCTAATGCATGCTCCGTGCCAAAGATGGAGTACTCCTAACTCATTTAAAATCAGGAACAAACGTACTAGGGATACCGGCGTACTTGTGCAGAATCCAGAATCGAGACTTTTTCCTCTGGACATTAGAAAAAACAGGTTTGAATATTAGACAGCGTTAATCCTCCGTAAATTCCACGCGGCTGCCTCGCGCCTCAAGAATTTGTCTCTTACTGGCGAAAGTTTTCCTCCAATTAGCCGATTTACTACACAGACGATCAAGGAGTAGAGACTCTTATGGACCATTTGCTTGTTGTTCCGCTCAAAACCGGCGTGAAAGAGAATTTTCTCGAGGCTCTTCAGCAGTCAGGCTGGCGCGTCACCGTAACTACTGACATTGTTCGTGTCAAGCAGATGTTGCAGCATGGCGGCGTCGACAGCCTGATGATCGAGTTCAGTCCGGTGGAGCACGAGCCTGAAAGGTACAAGGTCTTGCGGTACGTGCATGAATTCTGCCCGGGAACCATGGTGGTCATGCTGCACGCGAGCCCTGATGCTCAGGACGCTATGGCCGGAGGAGTGGTGAAGACCTTGAATAACGTGGACGAGGTTCGCACCCTCGCCGGGCACCATACTCCGCTCGATCTCTATAACCTGACTCCGGCACAGAAGAGGATTGCTCAATTGGTGGCACAGGCCTATCCCAATCGCGAGATCGCGCGCCAGTTGAAGATTAAGGAACAAAGCGTCCGCAACGAAATCTCACGGATCTTCAAAAAAATAGGCGTTTGGAATCGTGTGGAGCTTGCACTGTTGATGCGTGATGGGCACAAGCCCGAGGCGCCGCCGAACGCGGGGGAGGCCGACCAGGCCAAGCAGTCATGGCCACAGACGTTCGAGACTTCGCCGGAAGGACCACCGACTGCGACTCGCGTGACGATGTAACCGGCGGTTAGTGAGTGGTTTCCGTGGCGATGCTGTAGATTTTCAGCTTTTGATAGAGAGTGCTGCGAGGAATTCCCAGGCGCATGGCCGCTTGTGCCACCTTGCCCTCTTCCTCTTGCAGGACTTTCGCGATGTATTGACGTTCCAGTTCCGCCAGGGTGAGCCCGGGGTCTGGCGCGGATTGGGTCACACTATGTGGCCGCTGCGCCAGACCAAGGTCTTTTGCTTCAATCACGACCGAATCGCACGTCAGCACGACGCGCTCCAGAACGTTCCTCAATTCCCGAATGTTTCCCGGCCAAGCGTAAGCCTTGAGTGCGTTTTCCGCATCGTGGCTGAGCTGCTGTTGCTCGTGAGCAAGGTCCTTGGCCAAATTTGACAGGAGGATGTTGGCGATCACCGGAATGTCCTCCACCCTCTCCCGGAGTGGCGGTATTCGCAGTTGGAAGGTACTGATACGGTAGTAACGGTCTTCGCGGAACTTCATTTCCGTTACCGAATGCAGCAAGTTGCGGTTGGTCGCTGCGATGAGCTGAATGTCGGCCACGCGCTCACGAACGTCTCCGAGGCGGCGAAACCGGTTGTCTTCCAGGACCTTCAGAAACTTTGGCTGGACCAGCAGGTCCATTTCTCCCAGTTCGTCGAGAAACAGAATTCCCCGGTGCGCCACCTCCACCAGCCCCGGCTTGCTGTTGGCGGCGCCGGTGAACGCGCCCTTCTCATATCCGAATAATTCGGACTCCAGAAGCTCCTTGGAAAGTCCCGCACAATTCACGTCTACCAGTGCCTCTTCCGCGCGCGGTCCGGCCCGGTGAATCCACGCCGCCAACACTCCCTTTCCGGTGCCGGTCTCTCCCTGGATCAGAATAGGGCGCTCGGTTTGGACAATCTTGTTCGCTTCTTCCGCGAGTCGTTGGATCAACGTGCTGGTCCCGCTGAAGGGGTTTTTCTCATAACGTGGACGAATCAGTTTTTTTGCCAGTTGTTTTCGCTGCTGCTGTTGCTTTTCCAGACAGGATTTTACGTACGACGCCAGCACCGAAAGCTGCACTGGTTTGGTCACGAATTGTTCCGCCCCTTCCTTTGTGGCCCGGACTGCAAGATCAATCGTTCCGTAACCGGTCAGCACAATGCACTTTGTGGGCGCGTTCATGCTTCTGATGGCCCTGAGGAACTCGATGGCGTCGCCATCGGGGAGTTGATAGTCAATAATGACGATGTCAGGCGTATCTTTTTCCAGCGCCTCATACGCTGCTTTGAGCGCTGTCACCTGCTGCACGACGTAACCCTGGATCTGTAGATATTCAGCGACCGCCGCCTGGATAGCCGGATCGTCGTCAATAAAGAGTATTTTTGCTCTATTCAAGCGGGCCCTCTTGCACGGTCCTTGAGCCTCTCGTTAATCTGCCGGAGAACTTTGGCTCGTTCATGTCCTTAGAACTAAGAATCAGAATGTGTGGTAACGGCAGTTTAATCCTGTTCGGCCACTCACCGGCAACAAAAAAGAAAGCTCGCGGCGGAGCAAAGCAATAATCATTGGAAAGCTTTAATGCTGGTGCTATCCTCCGTCTTCGCATGCCGGATAGCGGCATGCTTCATGTTATGCTCTTAGGTTTTTCCACTCTCACAAGTCAGGAAGTGTGCCCGATGAGAAGAATTCTCTGTCTGTTGCAAGTGTGGTTGCTGCTGGTAATTTGCTGCGCAAGTGCGATTCCACAAGGACCCAAATCCGCGCCTCCGCAGAAGCCGGAGCAGGCTGCAGCCGCTGAGCCTCAGACCAAAGAGCCGCCGCATGAACTGACTGTTGCCGATGCAACCGCCTGGCTCGACGGATTTATGCCTATGCAGCTTGAGCGCGAAGACATTGCCGGCGCCGTGGTCCTTGTCGTCAAAGATGGCAAGGTGCTCCTAGCCAAAGGATATGGCTACAAGGACGTCGCGAAAAAGATTCCGGTCACGCCCGACAGCACGCTCTTCCGTCCCGGCTCCATTTCCAAGCTGTTTACCTGGACAGCAGTGATGCAGCTCGTGGAGCAGGGCAAGCTTGATCTCGACCGTGATGTGAACGACTACATCGACTTCAAGATTCCAGCGACATATCCGCAACCAATTACTTTGCGGCACATCATGACGCATACGGCGGGCTTTGAGGAGTCGCTCAAGGATCTCTTCATTCCCGATGGCACACCCATGGCGCCGATTGGATCCTATCTGGCGCAACATATTCCGAGACGCATCTTTGCGCCTGGAACCGTGCCCGCGTATTCGAACTATGCCGCGACTCTTGCCGGATACATCGTGGAGCGTGTCTCCAGGAAACCTTTCAACGACTATGTCGTCGAGAATATTTTTCATCCCTTGGGGATGACTCGCTCAACCTTTGCGCAGCCGCTTCCTCAGGAGTTGAAGCCCCTGATGTCAAACGGATATAAGCTGGGTTCGGGACCAGCCAAAGGTTTCGAAACATTGGAGCCTGCTCCCGCCGGCAGCCTCTCAGCGACGGCGAGTGATCTTTCACGTTTCATGATCGCGCACCTGCAAGACGGCAAGTTTGAGAGCGTGCAGATCCTGCGTCCGGAAACAGCGCGGCTCATGCAATCCCGCCAGTTCGGACTAAATCCTGCTCTGAACGGCATGTGTCTGGGATTCTACGAAGAGTCACGCAACGGCCATCGCATTTTCGGACACGGCGGCGACACGATTTACTTCCACAGCGATATGCATCTCATGCCTGATGCCGGCCTTGGCTTTTTCGTCTCGTATAACAGTCGCGGCAAAGATGAGATTAGTCCGCGCTCGGCTCTGTGGAAACATTTTCTGGACCGCTACTTCCCTTTTACTCCGACTGACATTGCCAAACTTTCGACCGCCGACGGTGATGCGCGCGCCATCTCGGGTCATTACATCGCGACCCGGCGCGGAGAGAGCACGTTCATCAAGCTGCTCACGTTGTTTGGTCAAACCACCGTTACGCCTGACAAGGATGGCGACATCACAGTCGATCCGCTCAAAGACTACAACGGACAGCCCAAGCGCTGGCATGAGGTCGCTCCCCAGCTCTATCGCGCCGTAAACGGCCAGGAGATGCTCGCATTTCAGAAGGACGCTTCCGGAAATATGCAGATCGTCCTCGATTTTCCCGCAATCGCTGAGCAACGAGCGTCTCTCGCGCAAAACAGCCGTTGGAATTTCACCATCCTCATTTCCAGTCTGGTGGTGATGGGACTCACAGTCATTTTTTGGCCGGTCATGGCACTCATTCGCCGCAAGTACGGCCGCAAACTCGAATTAACTCCCAAACAGCGGAGCATGCGTTTTCGCGTGCGTATGGTCTGCCTCATCAATCTGTTCTTCATGCTCGGATTGTTGTTGGTGATCGCCACAGCCGACGACTTGGACCTGCTTAGCGGCAAGCTGGATTCAACCATACATTTCTTCCAGGTGATCGGACTAGTGGGAGCCGCCGGAAGTCTAATGGTCATCTACGCCGGCCTGCGCGGGAGCGGCGGATTCGGCTTGTGGGTGAAGTTGTGGAATTTCCTGCTTGCGCTCTCCTGTGTTGGATTATTTTGGTTCGCCATTTATTGGAACCTGCTGAACTTCAGCATGCATTACTGAGTCGCGGACGGGACATCACATATCTGATAGAGGAATCTGCTGTTTCATGGCACCGGCACAAAAGCAGATTCCTCGCCCGCTTTTGTACGCCCTCTAATCGTTCTTCTCCATTCACGCTTCTGTTATCAGCTTCTCCATCCGCTCCAGCGCCGGTTCAATCTCCTGGGGTTTACTCAGCACTCCTGCGAACAGATCGCCGGTACGCTCAAACCGACGCAGGGCATTACCGATGTGGAATTGCGCGGGATTCAGGCCTGGCCGTACCTCGTCCCAGCTCAATGGCGTCGCGACTGGGGCGCCGGGATACGCGCGCAGCACATAGGGCGCCGAAATGGTTTTGCCCGTAGCGTTTTGCAGGTAGTCGAAATACACTTTGCCTTTTTCACGCGCCGCGACCGTTCGCGGAGTCGTGAAGAGTTCAGGGCGTTCAGCGCTCACCCAACGCGCCAGTATCTCCGCGAACGTGCGTGTCTGGCTGTAGCTGTAGCGCGTGTGTACCGGGACGTATATATGCATGCCGTCGCCGCCAGTCGTCTTGGGATATCCTTCCAGTCCAATCGCCTGCAGTTTGTGCCGGATAAGCTGCGCCGCTTCCACAATGCGGTCGTAACCGCAGTGATAAGGATCTAGATCAATGAGGATGAAATCAGGATTGTCGAGACTGCCAATGCGGCTCATCCACGGGTTTTGATCAATGCAGCCCAGGTTGGCCAGATAGAGTAACGACGCTTTATCGTCGGCGATCACGAACCGCGTACCCTCAATCTGTTCGGTATGCAGCCATTCGGGAAAGCTCGTCGCTGCTTCCTTCTGAAAGAAATACTCAGAATCAATGCCGTTGGGATACCGCTTCAACGACAGGGGACGTCCCTGAAGATGCAGGACCAGCAAGTTAGCCACTGCGGCGTAAAAATTAATGACGTCGCGCTTGGTGTAACCATCCGTGGGATAGAAAACTTTATTCAGGTTGGTAAACTTCAGCCGCTTCCCTTCCACATCCAGTGCGATTTCAGTCTTGTCTGCGGGCAAGAGGATCGCCGGCTGCGGAGCAGGTTCAGACGTCGTGGCAATCTGTTCGCTCGTTTCGCGCACGCAGTCCTGCGGCGTGCAATCAAAGCGCAGCCCCAGAAACACCGGAGCACGCAGCCGGTTGTCGGCGGTCCAGGAATCAAACTTTACTGTGCATACCAGTTCCGGCTTTACCCAGGTCACCGGGCCTACCTCCCGCGGAACATCGGAGAGCGTTGGCCGCATGCTAATCAGCGGCTGCAGCTTCTCATTCACCAGCTCCAGCGACGCCTGCGTGAACCCCGAGCCTACGTTTCCCGCGTAGACGAGCTGGTCGTCTTGGTAATAGCCAAGAGCCAACGCGCCGAAATAGTCCCGCTCACCCGGAATCAAGCCGCAGAGGACAAAGTCCGCCTGGTTGGTGACTTTGATCTTCAGCCAGTTCGAGCTTCGTTTTGATTCATATATGCTGCCGGCGTTCTTGGCGACAATGCCCTCCAACCCTCGTTCTCTCACGGCCTGCAATAATTCCGCGCCCTTCCCGGTAAAGTGCTCGGAATACCGGACTGTGCCACTGGGCTGAAGGATTTGTGCCAGAAGTTGGCGCCGTTCCAGCAAGGCGGCCTTGCGCAGGTCGAAGCCGTCCAGATAGAGCAGATCGAAGGGGAAAAAGCTGAGCTTCTGTGCCCTTTCTTTATTTCCCAGTGACCTTGAGAAGCCCATGCGGTTCTGCAAGAGCTGAAAACTCGGTACACCGTTTTCATCAAGCGCCACGACTTCGCCGTCAATGATCGCGCTATTCGCCTGTACGCACTCAAGCAGCGCACTGGCAACTTCCGCAAATTGCTTTTCCATGGGATTGCCCCGTCGCGAAACCATGCGGATTTCTCCGTCAGCGATGAAGCACAGTGACCGGTACCCGTCCCATTTGACCTCGTAGAGCCAATCCGTTCCGGTAGGCAATGACCACGAGAGGGTTGCGAGCATAGGCGTCAGCATGGTCGGCATCGGAGATTCCACAGCGCCTTCCACGCCGGACGGCCCCGTCGGAATGTGCAACACGCTCCGTATATCGCTCTCCGGGTTCCAGCCTTCGCGAACCGCGAAGTCTTTCTTCTTGATCAGCAGCCAGTCCTTCCCTTTGCTGCGGTTTGTCCGCACCAGCGCGAATTCGCCCAGGAGTTTTTGGCCATGCAAACGAAATTTCAAGTCGCCGGATTCCCATTGTTGCGCCGGCGTCTTGGTTCCCAGCCACTCATATGATCCGCGGTCCCACAGGATTACCTGTCCCGCCCCATAATTCCCACTGGGGATAGTCCCCTGGAAGCCGCCGTAATCCAGCGGATGGTCCTCTACCAGCACCGCCAACCGTTTAATATTAGGGTCGAGAGTTGGCCCCTGCGGCAGCGCCCAGGACTTGAGAACGCCATCCATTTCCAATCTCAAGTCATAGTGGAGACGTCGTGCGCTATGTCTTTGAATAAAAAAGCGGTTGCCGTCGCCGCCCTCCACCTTCGCCGGTGGCTCGGGGGTGCGAGAGAAAACCCTTTTTCGGCCGTACTCTTCTAGTGACATAGGCTTACAAAGAAGATTGTAATGCACTGTTTTTTGTGCTAAACACGTAATCTCCCCTGTTTTTAGCCCAAAATCGTAGCCGGAGAAAACTCGAAATGGCCAGCACAGTATGGAAGGGACACCTGACGTTTGGACTGCTGTCGCTTCCCGTGAAATTGTACAGCGCCGCCCGCAGCGAGACGGTGAGCTTCAATCAGTTGCATAAAACCGACCATTCGCGCGTCCGTCAAGTCCTTTATTGCCAGGCGGAAGACAAGCCCATCACCCGCGCCGAAATCGTAAAGGGCTATGAGTACGAAAAAGACAAGTACGTTGTCATCGACGACGAGGACATCAAGAAAGTCGCGCCTCGCACCGCCAAGACCATGGAGATCCAAGAGTTCGTGAAGTCAGAAGAAGTGGACCCCATTTACTTCGAGAGCTCGTATTACCTGGCCCCGGACGAAGCGGGCGAAAAGGCATACGCCCTTCTGTTTGAAGGTATGCGCCAGACCGGATGCGTTGGCGTGGCCAAGATTGCCATGCATAATCGGGAGCACATTGTGATTCTTCGTCCCGGCGAGCAGGGGTTGATGCTGCATACTATGTATTACAAGTACGAGATCCGCCAGGTCGACGAGTTCCGCACTGACCTGAACCTGATTAAGGACAAAGAGCTGGTGCTTGCGCGCACTCTGATCGAGTCCTTGCTTGCCCCGTTCGAGCCGGAAAAATACAAGGACAACTACCGCGAGAACCTGCTGGCCATGATCGAAGCCAAAGTCGAGGGCAAACAGGTTGTGGAAACCGTGGCCCCCGCGCACAAGGCCCAAGTCATCGACATTATGGAAGCGCTGAAAATGAGTTTAGCGGAAGCCAAAAAGCCCGTGGCCTCAGTGAAGACCGGTACGGATGATGCCAGCGCCACCGAGGACACGGCCAAGACCCGCCGAAGCCGCAAGAGTTCAGGGGATTAAGACCGCTCTTTGTCTCAGGAACGAAGGTAATTTGCGGCATGATGGCGTAGACGCTAAATTTATGTCATGACGACGCACAGTACCCTACTCCGCGAAGTTGAAAACCTGGCAAGCTCCGCCGCAGAGCCCAAAGGGCTCATGCAGCGCATATCCGATCACATACACGCGGCCATGCCGCGCTACAACAGCATCAGCTTCCGTCTGGTGGATGCGGCAGAGCCTGGAGTGCTGGTCCTGGGGCCTTACACCGGCAGTTTCAATCCGCTCGAACGCATATCGCTTGGACAAGGGCTCTGCG
>WNFG01001230.1_pt1 | contig 41567 bp, 73 predicted proteins | sample 5400431 | NCBI WGS metagenome assembly WNFG01 (sample SAMN13153346, study PRJNA577476) | soil metagenome | isolation source: 120 cm saprolite under Douglas fir tree site 2 hole 3 replicate 2 | place: USA:California | collected 2015-04-18
ATGAACCGGGGCGACAGTTTTGGCGCGCCACGCAGTAAAGGCTTTGTCGATCGCTACCGCGAGATGCGGCTGATCAAGCAGGACATGGCTGCCGAACGGTTTGCACAGATCCCGGCGCTGTTCCGTTCGATGCAGCGGCTGTGGCCAGCGGGGGGCGATCTGTGGAAGCGGCGGGAACACGAAGCCACCTTGTTCGAAAAGGGGCTGGCCGCATGAAGATCGATCCGCGCATCACATTCTGGATCAGCCTGATTACCACAATCGCCCAAGGCATTGCATCCGGTACCGTTCATCTCACCGGCCTCGTGCCCACCGACGCGATCCCCTATATCACCGGGTGGCTGGGGTTGGCCGTTTTTGTCAACATGTCGTTTCTGACGGCAATGTCGGGCTATTCAGCGCCCGGCCCGGGACCTCTGGCGCCGCCTCCAACTCCCGCAGAAGCGCAGAAAATCATGCAACAGGCGCAAGCCAAATAGGAGCAATCATGACTTTAGGGGAATACCGCGTCGGAATTACCTTCAACCCCGGCGGAAATGAGCACGTCAACGAAATCAAGCGCCGCGCGGCCGATTTGATTGATTACCTGAACGGCTGGAACAGCGGAGACAATCCAGAAGCCCGCCGTTTGGTCGCCCTGGCTATGACGCACCTCGAAGACGCCGCTATGTGGGGCGTCAAGGCAGTCACGAAAGGACCATTCAATGCGTAAGCTTCTTCTTGCGTCCGTCTATGGTTTGCTGGCGAGCTGGCCGGCCCTTGGCGCTGATCTTCCGACAAAGCCGCCGCTCAAACCCGCCATCGCTCCGATCGGTGCCGCGCTCAGCCCTTTCTATCTCTTCATCCATGGCGGCATGGGCATTACCGATGTACAGAACGATATTGCTTTGCCTGGTGTAGCCACGGGCACCCCAAAGCTTTGGCCTGCGGGGTTCATGGTTGGCGGTGGCGTCGGCTATCTGAGTAGCATTGGCCCACTTTCGATCGGCGTGGAGGCGGAGGCGAACTATGACTTCACGCGAGCTTCCGTCGGCTGCATCGGCATCATGCCTTGCCTTGGGGCAACGAAGAATTCATGGTTCTTCGCCGAGAAGGCGCTGGCGGGTATTACAGCCGACAAGGTTTCCGGCTATATCCCGCAGAACATGATGCTTCTTGGCGTCGTCGGCGCGGCACAGCGCAATGTCGATCTTTGCGCTATGGACCTCGGGACCGGCTCAAATCTCTGCGGCAATCAGTGGAAGAACGGCCTCCTGACCGGCGCCCAGGCGCGATTCGCTGTCTCTCCGAATGTTTCGGTTCGCGTTGAGTATGACTATATCTTCTTCAACCAGACCTTCACGCCGACGCAATCGGTTCCGTTGTTCGCCAATACGGTGGCGGCGAAGAATGAGCAGCGGCTGATGGCTGGGTTTAATATCAACTTACCGGGAATGTGATCATGTCAATTGGCGAAGATCGAGTTCGAACGAAATTCAATCCGAGCGCCGACACCGTTATCGATCAGATCAAGCAGAAATCGGCCGAGCTGATCAACCTGTGCGAGATGCTAAAGTCGAAGGACGGCCGCTTGGCCTCGCTCGCTCAGACCTCCTATGAGGAAGCGGCCATGTGGGCGGTCAAGGCGGCGACCGCGTCCCCTTCGGAACAACTTCAGAAGGCCGCTGGATTCGCTCGGCGAGAACCTATGCCGTTGGCCTGAATCTCTTAGCCTCCGGCGTGCCGGGGACTCTTCTCGCGGAAGCATAGGCGGCTCGCTGTTTACGAGCTTCTCATCCTTGCGGTGAGAGTGAGCCTTCCGTGAGGTAGGCTTCCCAGCGAGCCGCCGACTGATTCTCTTAGCCTCCGGCGTGCCGGGGGCTCTTCTCGCGGCGGCGGGGAAAGCAGACCCGCGGCGACACTTAAGCGCGCGTGGCTATCCGGCAATGCTGGGTCCGTAAGCCGGAGCAGCGCCCGGCCTGCGAGAAGCTAAATCTAGGATGGAGCCGCAATCCTTAACTGCGGTGGCGCCTGGAGAAAATTAGTGCCAGCGTTCGACGGCAACGAATAGCCGTTTCTCACGGAGCATTGCCCTTGAAGCCTCCCGTGAGGTAGGCTTGGCAGCGAGCCGCCGACTGAATGGGAGATGTCACGATGCAAGGTTGGCTAATTGAGCGCTATGTCAACGGTGAGCTTCGTTATTGGTGTGGTCACAGCATCGGCGATTTTCGCCCATCCCATATGGATGCGATCCGCTTTGTCCGCCAAGAGGACGCCAATATCGTGCTTGCGTGGCTTTGTGGCGGACAAGGCCGCTCCGCTGAACACGCATGGCCTCCCGTGAGGTAGGCTTCCCAGCAAGCCGCCGACTGAAAAGAGGATGGGCATGAAGCTAAATAAGCTATCCCCCAGCGCCCTGAAAGCCGCCATGGAGGGCGGAATGGAAGCCTGGGGCCAACATGGCTCAATCGCTCACCATGGCCTCTACGTCGAGCCGCAGGACGCTCGCGGCGGACATTACCGCAAATGCAGGTGCGGATGTGGCCTCAAGGCAAAGTTCCGGCTCATGGCGAACGGCGTGTGTATGGGCGAGGGATGCGAACTGTCTTTGCGACGCGAGATGATCGGAGGACGGGACTTACTCGGGAAGCTCTCTGAGTTACCGCGGCAGGGTGTCATCCCTGGACGATCGATGGTGCATATCCGAAACCCGTCCTCCGACTTAGGCTGAGAGAGGGGAGGGCGTTTCCACTGTTTGGCGGGAAGTGCGGGACTCGTCTTGCCTGCCTAGTGCCGCCTCAGTGAACGCTGCTCCCCTCTCTCACGCGCATAATATGAATCATGCGCTAATCATCATCAACGTAGTATTCGATGGAATTTATACTTGAAATACATTGTGACGTTGGGAAAACGTGAGTCTAATCAACGTCAGTATTTTAACTGCGACATCCTGACTCAGAACAAATCGGAATCGAATATACGCGAAGAAACATTCGCCTTTTTTCCCGCCTTAATTGTCATCCAATTCTATCCAATATGGAGCCCCCATACGCTCCGCAAATGGAGAATGTGAGTGGACCCGGAAGTTGGTGCGATTCTAAGCAACTTAACGCAGGCACTGACAGCCATCGGAGTCATAGCTACAGCCATCTCGTCGTTCGCGAATAGACGTAAATTGAATACGATGAACGATCAGATCATCGCCGCCGCTGTTGCGGCCGGCATGGCCGCTGAGAAGGCGAAAGAGGCCGCAGCAAATACTGAAGTGATCGTCGCCAAGGCGGACGAAGTCAAAGCGCAGATAGCCGAGGTGCGCGAAGCCGCCGTCGCGGTCAATGCTGAGGTCATCGACAGGATCAAGAACGGTGGGCGGAAGGACTGAGGCAGGATGACAAGCTGATTGTCTTCGCTCATTCCCCTGACTCAGTCTTGCTGTCAGGCTTTAGAATTCCCCGCACATCTTCCGACCGCGGAAGATAGCTTTGGCGGCGCATTCCTCGAACGTTATCACCCGGATGGCCGTTATCCATTTTTCGCGATTTTCTTCGCATGTATTTAGTTGAGCGCGGGCGGCGTCGGCTTCTGAATTCATTTCGCCGATTACGCGAATGATCCAATCTGCTTCCAGCTTTGCGCCTGCGCCTTGCCAGTGCGGCTCGATGAAGCTGGCGATCTTGTGCAGCTCATTTCGGATGGCGTCGCACTCGGCTTCGAGTTCGATGATCCGCGAAGTCGCATTCATATAGGGTTGAAGATATTCAGCCCGCACGGCATCGACGGAATTGCGGAGGGAGTTGTTCTCGGCTTGCAGCCTCTCATTCTCTTGCGCCAGCGCTTCTTGCGCAAGCGCGGCGGTGTCGTCAGTCATTGGCCTGCCCCTTCAATTGCTCGATCATGGCCAATAGTTCTTTTTCTCGCCCTAACATGAAGCAAACCGCATCAATGAGTGCACCCCGGCTCATCTCTCCGAGTGGTTTACCGTTCCAGTTGTTGAACTCTGGGCGTTCCTCGAACTTGCGGCGGCACTCACCATACCCATTTGAATAGGCCGATCGTTCTGCCGGGCCTAGACTATTGAGGTCGATGTCAGTCATCGGGGTGGCCTTTCTCGCTGAAGGGTAGCTTCGAGTGCGGCGCGCATAGCTGGTGCTTCAGTGCGCGGTATAACGCGGCACGTCTGGATTTCGTCGGGGTCTTCTATCGAAGCGACCAATTCTAAGCGGATGATCTTGCGCCACTCGACAAGCGCCTGCTCGACGATTTCATCGGTGATCATGGCTGCTTCTCTATCTGTATGCCGGCGGCGCAAAGGGCGGCGAGGGCTTCGCGAACAATATTGATCGTTGCGCCCATTACAATGTCCGTTGGTCGTTCACTGATCGAATGATGATAGATGTCGTGCACGGCCTTCGCTGCCGCTGTCAGAGCTAAGAACTTAGCGAGGGGGATGGTGACGGTCGGTTCCTTTGGCAAATCAGGATACCCATCGTTATCGTATTTAGGTTCAAAGCCGGGATAGATGTTCTTATGGTCTCTCATGTCTTGTTCTCCGATAGTGGGGCGGGGAGAGGGAGCCAATGGGTTGGCTTCACGCCGCCTTCATCGCATGCAAAATCCGAGTGCCATCGTTTGTATTTTTCCTCCCACCAAACGACTACTATGCAAGCTTTCGGATTGTTACTTTCTCCGGGACAAAAGCCAAGTACATAGCTATCCTTCGGCGCCGTCTCTATCGGCCGCCACGGCTTGCTGCCCTCCACGATCTTCGCCAGCGCGACGCAGAGCTGATCCCGGAACCACTCAGCTTGCTCTTTGCTCTCGCAGCCGTGTGGCGTGATGCAAAAGCGTTGGTTGGTCACTTGCAGAAAGACATTGTGGGCGTCCGGGAAGTCTTCCATCACGACGGGCTGGATCAGGGTGTATTTCTGCATTGCGGCAATGAGATCAGACATGGAACAAACCTCGTACGACTTCTCCCGGAATCCGCCCGGATCGCAGGTGCGCGTTCATGTAGCGTTCTGTGTGATGGCGGAAACGTCGTGGCTGGTAAAGCATGCTGAAATAACAGGCTTTTCGTGGTGGGCGCGACAGGGATTGAACCTGTGACCCCTCCCGTGTGAAGGGAGTGCGCCCATATTGATATCGTTGAAGAATTGTCATTTCAGGATTGTTTCTCCCGGATTGCGCCCGGATGTGGTACCAGATCATTAATGGCGGCCTCAAGGGCGGCGCGCGCCAGATCACAAGCTTCGTCGAATTCGAACATCCCCATGGGAACCGGATCAGTTTTCAGCATCGCATAAGCTGCGCGCACAACCATCTCTTCAGTGATGATCACTTCGCCCTCCATGTCGGCAACAGATCAGCCTTCTTGGCTTCCTCGCTAGTGTTAACGTGCTCATACACCGCGGCCGCCTGACGCGACTTCCACGCGCCGGTGCCGACCAGGCCGGACGTGTCGAGCCCGCCATAGCGTCTCATCCAGGCGCCGTAGGTGTGGCGCCACAGGTGAAAGGCCACCCGCTCAGGGATCCGCACGCCCGCGGCCGTCGCGGCCTCGTCGAGCAGCTGGTAGAGGCGGCCGGATTTGGAATAGTGAAAGAGCTGTTTGTCTATTTTCCCTAGGGGAATATTTGCAAGTTCTGCAACGACTTGCGGCGGCAGGTGCACCGGCCGCGGCTCGCCGTTCTTGGTCGTGCCGACATACGCAAAGCCCCGCGGTAGGTCCAGGTCTTGCGGCCGCACCCGCAGCGCCTCGCCGAGCCGGCAACCAGTGTAGAGCAGGAACCCGCACAATGCCCCAAACCGCGGGTGTAGAGCCCGTGCGGCAGCCAATAGGGCGAATGCCTCATCCGGGCTCAGCCAGCACGTCCGCGGCGTCCCACCGGCCCCCTTGGGCCGCCTCAGCCCTATAGTGATGCCAGCATGCCGCAGTACCGCCGAGACTGGGGTGTAGACTTGCCGGTTGCGGGTGGCCGGCGTGGCGACCGGGTAGAGAGCTACCGCTGCGGCGTCGATGTCGGCCTGCCGGATGGTGTGTAGGAGGCGCTCACCAAAGTGCCGGATGACCGGCTCGAGGAACGTGTTCTCGCCCCCGGCCTGCATGTAGCTCAAAGCGGCGGAGGCGAAAGTCGGATCTTGCGGCCTCGCATAGGCACCACGTTCGATGTCTGTCTTCCACTTGGCGAGGATTTGTGCAGCGACTTTTTTCTCGCGAGCTCCAGTGCTTCGGTCAACACTGATCCCGAGGTACGTCCCGCGGGCCCGGTACGTCGGGTGGCGGCGATCGGGCGGACAGAGCTTGAGGGGCATGGCTGGGCCTGTGGCTTGGGCAGGGCGGCAAAGATGCGGGCAATATCGCTTTCGGTGAACAACTTCTTCTTGCCCGCGATGGCAGAATAGTACGGCTGTCCGAACTTGTCCCAGGGATGCCGGCGCAGCCAGTCGGTCAGGAACCGACGCGTTACATCAAGGCGGGCCGCGACGGTGGTAAGATTGAAGGCGGCGGTGGTCATTCATCTTCATCCGGTGGCGGCAGCTGCGGTTGATCGGGAGCGATGACATATTTGACCGGCATCGCTCCGCAGTCGCATTGATCGTAAACGGGGTCCTGACACCAAGTGCGGCCACTCTCGACGCTGTGAGCGGCCCGCTCGCATTGCTCGCACCAGGGCTGAAGCCAGATGGTCTGATGCTCGGTCATTACGGCTTTGATTCCTAAAAAGGAATTTCGTCCGACATATCGCCGCGGGCCGGCTCTTTCGCCGGGCTATGTTCGATCTGCCTGGGCTGGGGTTCCGCAACCTTGCCACCGACCCAATCAACGATCTTGAGCCACGGCTTGGACTTTTTCCCGAACTTGGTCTTCATGTCCTGGGATCGCAGTTCGACCACCGGCACAGCGCCGGGCCGAGCCATCCGCATGCGCTGGATTGGCCCGCCGAGACCGCTTACGGCGGCAATGCCGCCCATGCTCGACGTGGAGTAGGTGAACTCCTCTGCCGTGGCCGGATCGACAAAATATACGAACCTGGTGTTCTGCCAGGGATCCCGCGGCTTGCCGTCGGGACCGGCTTCCCATCCCATCTCGTTGGTGTGACTAAGTTCGTCCCGCTCAGCGAGACGCTCGCCGACCTTGCGCACGATGTACTCGACCGGTTTGCCGCCTTCCCACCGCACCCACGCAGCGGCTGTGCCCATGGCTGCGAGCTTGGTTCCCTCCGGCATCAGGCGCCCGTCCTGCCCGGCGGTCCAGCGCCAGTCAGCAAACTTGAGAAAGGTGCCGCGAAGAATGCGCTCGTCGGCCTCGTGGGCCGCATCTTCCCAACCGTCATCGGTGCTCGTTGTCGTTAGATCGTTGCTCATTTGTCTGTTCCTTTTGTCGTTTGACACCACTCTTGCTCGTCGATCGCGTTCTGATGATCCCATTCGTCGTCGTTCAATACTCGTTGCTTTTGAACTGGCCCCATTTCTCTTGCGAGTTTAAGGCCGCATTCGCGAACCTCGTTCGTAATATTGGCCCACTCATCCTCGGAAAGGTTCATGAGCCACAGTGCGGTCACGAAACGCGACGCTCTCGATTAATGCGATCGCGCTTCACGATGCGCCGCAGGAAGCCAAAGCGCAGGCCGAGTGTTTCCTTGCTCGCACGCCAAGTCGCTTCATTGATGGCTTCTTGGCAGTCGTTAATCCGGTTCCCATGTGCCCAGCAAAGGCAAGGCACGTTGTTGTTGGTCCAGGTCGTAATATCCACGCATCGTTCGCAGGTATCGTGAGTATCAAGATAGCCGTCCCATTTGCCGCGGACGTGCTCGTAATGCTCCCCGATTACGATCGCGCCGCTGCATTCACTGCATTTATGCGGCTTGCGGGCCTTCCGAATTTCCTTGTGGTAGAATTCAGGAAGATCGTAATCGCAAACGCAGTCGTAACTCATTGCGTGCCATCCATCATGTCACGGCAAATCTCTTTGCACTTTGTGGCCAGTTCAGCTTCCTGCGGAAGATGGCGCGCCTTCAGCATCGTTTCGAGAGTGCACAGCGGCCCCCACATGCGAAGTGCATCGATGTAGGCGATTGGATCTGGCCGGCAATGAGCGGGCATAGTGATCACCCCGAGTGGTGTGAGGCTTGCGAGGCCTGCGGGAGGGTAGGCGGCGCAGGCGGGTCGATCATGTTTGCGTATGTCCGCAAGTCGTCGGCTATGACAGACAGGTCGCGGGCCATTCGCCGCAGCGAGCTGGCGACCTCTTGAGTTACCCTTTTCTTGATCATCGGTTGCTCCACTCGTGAATATTTTTCGGGTCGGCGCTGATGCCGGTTCCAAACTCGGTCATCTGAGACCATGTGAGCCGGCGCAGGATCACGGCAAGCTCTTCAAGAAGAGCGATTTCGCGGGGCGGGGGCGGCAACTTGGTAATGCGGCCATCTTCACCGACAAGAATTGCGTCTTCGTCGTCAAGCGGCGCTGCTTTCATGCGATCAATTATGGCATCGACTGCCTTAGCTTCCGGTGGTGAGTAATCGGTTCGCAATCGTCCGATCTCTCGCGGTTTTCTGTTCAGGAAATTCATTTGGTCCTCACGAAAGCAGCGGCAACAGCTTGGCGAACACGATCGCCGCAACCGCCAGGCACAGCAGGTCGATCGCCAGCCATTTGAGTTCTGCGTTGGTCATCGCGTCTTTCCCCTCAGCCACCAGCCGACCGCAATGCCGAGCGGCACCTGCGACAGCAGGAAAACAACGATCAGGTAAAATATCAGCATTGGATCAATGGTCACGTTGGGCTCCTCGGATGTTTCCAGCTCAGAATTTCGGCACTACAGGTTCCAACGAGGCCATCGCTATCGAATTTGATCCACGTAGCCCCGGTTCGTTTTTCCGTCTTCATCACCACTGCGCTGCCGTAATCGGGGTGGACGACGGCGTCGCCCTTGCGGAGAGCGCGGGTTGCTATCGAGCGTGCGTCGATCACGGCTGGCCTCCTATCGCTTCCGTATCGCGCCGGCTGACTTGAACTCAGCCATCAATGAATGTGACTTCAGACAATCTGACGAGCGCCTGTCCGAGCGCCTTCAATTCGGCCTTAGACATCTCAAATGAGATATCCTCAGTGCGCCAGAAAATGGTTAGCTCATAGATATCGCTGCGCCTGCGACTAAGCTCCAGAGAACCCTCGTCTTTATCGGCCAGATGCGCGACGTTGGATTTATTGAATATCGCGTGGGCGTATACCATTGTTCCCTCCTATCGCTTCCGTGCCGCCCCGGCTGACTTGAACCTACTGCCCGCGGCTTCGCGGTAGATCAGAGGCGACTATCTCGGCATGGATGCCTTCCTCTGCGAGTTGCGTTTGAAACTGCGCAAGGCGTTCGCGGGTGTGGCTTTCGATCAAAATGCGGCCGTTGATACCAACCAAAGCGAAGTCACGATTGAACCTGTTCATCTCTTCCTATCGCTTCCTCACCGCGCCAGCGCTCTTGAATTCGACGTGGCCGATGCGCAGTGCTTCGGCTTTCTGCTCGGGGGTGAGGTCGGGGCGGAGCTGGCGCAGCGCGCGCAGAACAATGGCGCCCGGCTTCTCATCTCCCTGGCGCAGCGCCTGAAGGTGCTGAACCATCTCGATTTGTTCGGCGGTGTGAGTCATTGGCTGGTCTCTCCCGTTTCGATGGAGAGACACTATGCATCTACAGAAGTTCTGTCAACAGCATTTCTGTAGATTGACATGAAAAGTGTATGCGCATCGCCACGGACCGGTGCGACAAGTTGTCCTTAAATGAAATGGATGGTCAGTGTTTGTGCTTCAGGATCGTTGCTACGGCGTCGCGGGCGTGATCCCAAACGGCGTCTGGTTGCCCATGAAGCATCGCATCGATACCGCCTTTGCGCGGCCCAACGCCGTGTAGAATCCATATAGCCGAGGCTTTGAAGGCTTTCCCGTATTCAAAGGCGGCTTCGATAGGAACCGGGGTTTGCCCGTTCTCATGGCTCGAATAGGTCGTATAGACCCAGCCATGCTTTCGAGCCGCAGCCGCGGCCGATCGGAACTTGGCCGCCTTCCGCGCTTCTTTCAGCCTATCGTTGCTGTCGCCCATACATAAATTATGTACGCCTCGTATACAGAAGTCCTGTTGACAAACTCTACAGCCATTCTGTAGACTGTCGTTCATGGATACCGTACCGGAACTCATCGACGCTTTCGGCGGCGTGACGGCCTTTTCGAGAGTCATCAACAAGCAGCCGTCGACGGCCAGCGAAATGAAACGCAATCGCTCAATTCATGTTGACACGCGCGCGATCGGGAGGCCGCGGAATGACCTCAGTGCGCCTCCCGCCGCCGTCCATCCTCGGGGCCATCACTGCGCCACACGCGGTCGATATCGGCCAGAGCTTTCGTGTACATGTTCTGCGAGCGCTTGAGCGTCTCGAAATCCCACACCTCGTGAAAGACGACGACGTTGCCATCCCGGCGCCGGCTGTACTTTGTCAATCGAACTTGGCCTGCGCTGATGCGTTCTATGCTGGCAATCCCGGTGACGGCGAATTCAGGCGCACCTTCGTCAACAATCTCCTCAATAAAATCCATGACTACGCTTCCCCCGGCCAAACGTTTGACCGTTCCATGCCTTATCTGCGGTTTTCGAGTGGCCTTTGTCATGATTCTGTTACCTCTATACAACTGTCAAGACTATTTTTATTAACGCCACAACCTATCACAACCTGTTCGGCCGATCTCCCGTCGGCTGATCGACGGCGGCGACTTCCGTTACCGGACAACCGCAACGACTTTGCCGCCGTCACTCATTCTGGTTCAGCCTATGGAGAGTTAACCCGCTCAAAGGCTGATCGACGGCGGCAGCCTTGCGGAGTCCGCGGACATTGGTCACCGAACCAACAGTCTGCCGCCGTCACTCATTCCATTCGGCCATGTGCTCGACGTGGAAATCTTGCACCGGCTGATCGGCGGCGGCGGCAGGAGCTTCGTCAAGCTCCCACGGCATGGGCGAGGTTGACGGCCTCACGAACCCGTGTCGCTGCCGCCGTCACTCATCTTCTCGGCATGGGCCCTCCCTTATGCCGGATGACTGCGGGCGGCTGGCGACATGGCAATTGGCGGCCGCCCGCTTTTTCCTCATTTCATCAAGGTCGATCCAATCCGTCTCTCGTGTCGGCAACTCAAAACACGGAGATGGGGCGATGGATACGGGAGAATTTCACTTGCGTGAGTTGGTAGCTGCAATCGGGGGCAACCGTCGGCCGCGGGAAACGCGGGCTGACTGGTTGCGGCGGGTGGCTGAGGCCGCCGGATTGCATCCGCGCGCCGTACGGGGAGTGTGGCACAGCGAACCGAACATTTCATTCGAGACAGCCCGCAGGCTGAAGATTGCCGCCGAGAAAAGACAAAATGAGCAACAGCACGTCATCGAGCAGCTTGAAACTGCGGCTGCTCGGCTGGAAGCGAGCGACGCTGATTTTCATCGCCCGCACGTGGATTTCCTTCGCGATCTGGCAGCTCGACGTCGCGGCCGCCTTGGAGGAAAGGAATAAGCGATGAAACCGAAGCGCGTACCGAAACGAGCGCAGAGAATTGTCGAGATCCTGCAAAGGGGGCAACGGCTCTGCAAATCCGTTCGATTGAAAGAAACAGGCGTGATGGAAGTCAAATTTTACTTCGAGCCATCTGGGCGTTCCGTTGGCCCCAGGTCTGCACAAGCGGCCATCGCAAGCGGGCTGTTGCGCGTCAGCGGCGACGGTTTGTTCGATGGCTTCGATCAGACATGGAGCGCCGCATGACCTTCCGCATCATGGTTCAGCATCGTTTCGGCAACACTGACGGAAAAGAGGAGCTTTGCCGGGTAGGCAACGAGGAAACCGCAAACCAACTTGCCGAGAAGCTCCGCAAGGAAACCTTTCAGGCGGGAACGCGGCGGTTCCGGCGCTACGGTAGGACTGTGACTGTGGAACCTGTTGAGGAAACCACATGAGCATAGCTCTTGCCGCTATCACCAACGAGCTGCGGCGCGATGCAGCGGCCTTCGTGCTCGACCTGCCGCGGCCGCCGTCGGTGAACAGGTTCATGGCCAGGGCAGGCAACAAGTCGCCCGTCGTTCTGAAGTGGATCGAACAGTGCGACCGCTACGTCATGGCGATACGGCCACGGCCGCATATCAAAGGCTGGTTCGAGCTGACAGTGACGTGGAATGTCGACCAGTTCGGCTCCTTCGACTGCGACAACCCGATCAAGCCGCTACTCGACTATTTGCAGCGCGTCATGATCATCGAGAACGATCGGTGGTGCCGGCGCCTGGTTGTCGAGTGGGGACCGGTAGAGCTGGGCTGCCGCGTCGCTGTCAGGCCGTGGATGGAAGCATGAACGACGCCAGGGACCGGCAAATAGTCGAGCTGTACCGCAAGGGCCATTCGTTGCGGGAAGTGGGCAAACGCGTGGGTCTGGGGTTCGAGCGGGTCAGGCAGATCGTCCGGCAATCCCATCCTGAGCTGATGCGCCGGGTTGGCGATACCCGCAGCAATTCGACGGGGCTGACATCGGCGCAAAGGTGCTTCGACAAGAGCTCAGCAGCGGCGTGAGGGGGTGCGTTGCCGCCTCGCGAGCGGCGCGCGATGTAAGGCGCGAGGGTAGCTCCCTCATAACTAGCCGGGTCTCCCAGGGCGGTTGCCGCCGTCCTGGCCCCGTGCACCGCGGCAACGGAATATGACATCCAAAGAAACCATTGACGTAGTGCTTGCGGCCAAGGCGATTTTGGATCGCGACTTGAGGCTTGGTCTCGTCAAAGAAGAAGATCTTGAACTTCGGTTTACGCAAGAAGCGCGCAAACGAGCCGCACCAATCCTCTCGGATAATGGTTTCTCGAATCGGCAGATTGCCAAAGTTACGGGGTTTAGCCCGAAGACGATAGATAGAGATATAGCTGCGTCAAATGACGCAAAAAATGCGTCAAATGACGCGCCATTAATTGAAACTATTGAGAAAAAAATAGCGGCCAAAGATTTATCAACCCGCGAGCGCCTCTCCCAATCCGATCAGAACGATTGGCGCACGCCGCGCAAATTCCTCGATGCAGCGCGCGAGGTGATGGGCGCTATCGATCTCGATCCCGCCACAAGCGCCGAGGCGAACGAGACTGTTCAGGCCTCGACGTTTTACACCGAGGCCGACAATGGGCTGCAGAAGCCTTGGAAGGGGCGCGTGTGGCTCAATCCGCCTTACGGTGGAGAGGCACGACTTTTCGTCGAGAGGCTCATCCGTGAGTACGAGGTCGGCAATGTCACTGCCGCCTGCGCTCTAGTTAATTCACATCCCACAGAGACAAAATGGTTTCAGCCGCTGTTCGATTATGCGGTGTGCTTTGTGCAGGGGCGCATTGATTTTGGCGGCCCAAGCCGCCCCGTGTCGACGACCTCGACACATGGTTCCGCAATCGCCTATTTCGGAAAAGATATCGCCGCTTTTGCAAAGCGTTTCTCTGAGTTCGGTGCAGTGGTAAGGAGAGTTGATCGATGACGCTCAGGTGGAAGTGCGCCGAATATGGTTGCTATCGCGACCAATTGCCCGATTGGGGAATGCTCGACGGCTGCTTTGGCGATACACGAGTGAAGCCATCGGACATCGATGGATACATTTATCAAAGAGGTAAATGTCTTTTCATCGAAAAGAAACATCCAAATGGATGGATTACCAGCCCGCAACTTCGCTCGATAGAAGGCTTGGTGTTGCAAGGGAATTCATTCGTTGCGATCTGGTGCACGCGCACGGATGGCGCCGATATTTCATTGATGCGGACGTGGGGTATTCCTGGATATCCAGAAAGTCGCCCATTCGAAGCTTCGTTGGAGGTTTTCCGCGAAGCGGTCAAAGCGTGGTGGAAAATGGTTTATGGCGATGAACAGCGTGTCGCATGATCGACTATAACGCGACAGATGACTTCGCCCAATCGATCAACGCGGCTTACGACGCCGTACGCGAACGTGTGCGCAATGGCGGTAAGCCATGGAACCCAAAATTGAACTTCACGCTGGTTCGGTCGTCAGACGGCAGCGGCGTGAAGAGTGAAGCCACTACTGTGGGGCCTGCCAAAGTGGAGTCCCGGTCCGAAAGACGCGAGGGACGGCAGCTGAACGGCGGAAAGTTCGGGAAGTAGGCGTCAAGCTACGTGGCACCGCTGCTAGCGTAGACCCGAAGCGACGGCTCGTCTCAAGTGACAGTTCGCTAAGGGCATAGGACCGGCCTTGGCTATATGCCGGGGCTGGTCGTCCTATGCCCTCTCTCAGGTCTGAACTCAGTGACAGTCCCCTAGAAAGTAAGGGACTAGAGGTTCAAAGAGATGAAACTAGAAACTGATTGGCCTTTGAACTGGTTTGAAGAGTTTTGGAATAAATATCCGCGCCGCATCGCGAAAAAAGACGCCGCACGTGCACTCGACAAGGTGCGGCGATCAGGTGAGGTGGAGTTCCAGGCCTTGTTGAAAGCCGTAGAAAACTTCGCGCGATCGGTGAAGGGCAAGGATCCGCAATACATTCCGCACCCGGCGACGTGGATCAACGGGGGGCGGTGGGATGACGAGTTGGGGCCGCCATCTGTGGATAACGGCAGCTGGCGCATCGAGAGGGCGGTTCAAGAGACAATGGCGCGACGGAGAATGCAATGAACATGCTTGAGCTGATGGGCGCGTTCCACGACATCGATGCACTCAAGGGACGGGTGTGTGGGGCGTGTGAGTTCTATCTGCCGGGTACACACAATCACGAATGGCCGCCGGGTTGCCGCAAGGGTTGTCAGCCGTTAGGGCCGCAGGATGGCTGTGGTGAGTGGCAGGCCAAACCTGATCGGCAAGCCCGCCAGCTCGCCGCTGTGATCCTGAGCTTGTGCGTGGCGATGGTGCTAATGGCCGGGAGTTCCCCGGTCGAGGCTCAAAGCTACTGGCGTCTGCTGCCGAGCGGCTATCAGTGCTGGGGTTGCTGGCGGGAATGGCCGCGGGGCAATTACGGCTTCACGCCCGGCTATCGCTACTATGGCCCGGGCTACTTCAGGCCGTTCAGTTATTGGCAGCGCAGTCCGCGATATCGGTACTGAACATGCCGGTATTGGATTGCAATGACAGCTCGGCAGCAAGCGGCAGCATGACGGCTATCCAGAACATGAAAGCAATGCGGTAGCGAGACATGGTAGGCTCCTTGGATGGCCGCGGCATTATAGGCGACTTCGCTACGCCCGACGAGCTTCTCGATCTCATCCGCCGGCGCCAGCTCGATCTTGAGCTGTCCAATGCCGAACTGGAACAGATATGTGGATTTGTCATCGGGCAGGTAGACAAGTATCTCGGGCCCACCCGCGCCAAATCGCCCAACCTGCATAGCCTTCACCTGATGATGGACGCGTTGGGCGTTTCAGGCGCGCTGTGGATAGATGCCGCCAAGATGGAACGCTTCAGCAAGGTCCGTAGCAGGTCCGGCAAGCGGATGGCCCAGTACGCCAACACCGAAAACGGACGCATCAGCAAGCTCGCCATCAAGCGGGCGAGGCCTGTGGTGATCAAGGAGATGGGAAGGAAGGGCGGGGAGGCCTACGCGAAGAAATTAACACCCACCCAGCGAAAACAGGTAGGTAAATACCTTGCAAAGCACAGATGGGGCGACTAAATGCGGAGCGCTCCGCATGGGGCCAATGTTCATAGGGGTTTCTGTTCAAAAGAGACTGTAATTTGATCGTCTTGCGTCCATTGGTGTTCGCCCTCGTGACCATCTTCCAGCATGCAGGTCGTGCCGCAGCCATCTTCGGTTTCGGGACCGTTTTCCCAGCAATGAACTTTTGCGCCTGGGCGGCCAAGGCAATCTTGTGGACATGCTGGCCAGTTACATTCATCTCGTTTGCCGCATGGAATTACTGAGTTCATATCTTTCTCCCTATTGGCTGATCCGGTTATAGAAGCAATGGCGTGCAGCGATCTTGTCGACGTTGGAAACGACGATTCGCCATGTCTTGGCGATGCCGCCGTGGACTCGTCCGCTGTAGTTTTCGCAGAGTTTTAGGACCGAGAATGTTTCATTGCCGTTGTCGATCAGGGCAAAAATCGTTCTGGTCTTTTCGTTCATCAGCTTGGCGATGCATTTGCGCTTCATGTTCGTGTGGCTTTCTTGAGGGCAATCATGGCCCGCAACAGCAACGCAATCGGCATTGGGACGGTGGAGCTGCCGGACGAATACCGGCTGGCTGTCACCTGTGATATGCCGAGTGCGGGGGCTGCCGAATATGAGGGAGATAGTCCGAGCTGCTCGCATGCAGCTCGGTATTCCTTGGTGGACATGGGTTTGTTAGCCATGGTGGAACGTTCGTCGACAGATGGCGACTGCGGCGTCACCGTTGCGGGGAGCAACAAACACCATGGTGATTGCGCCGCTGCCGCGGGTATCGATGCGGGAAGCGATGCCGGCCTTGGTGAGTTCGTCGCGAAGTTTGCGGGCATTGGCGAACTCGGAGAATGTTCCTGCGGTGTAGTTCATGTTGATCTCCATCTGCTGACCACACCAATGTGCATCAAGCAGATGTATATGTCAACGAGATGTATGTGAGTCAGACTGACGCATCTATGCAAATCAGCAAAAATATGATACGCGCGAGGGCATTCCCTCAATAATTGAAACGCTGTTTCTGAAGAGAGAAACGATGAACATTAACGAGGTTGCCAGGAACACTCGGCCTCAACGCTATCAGCGTCACGTGAAGGCAATGAGCTCTTGGGGTGACAAGCCATTCGATTACGAGTTCTGGTTGAAGCTCGATGAGTACCTGGTCAGCGAGGGAATCTACACCAATCACGAATATATCGTTCTCGATATGCCATGCGTTAAGTGGTTGGGGCTAACGAGTGAGGAGAAGGGGATTGCCATCGAGAATTGGTTAGGGGAAGCGAACTCGTCACACCAACCAGCGCAGTAACGTTGTAGCAACGTTGCTACATTACGATACTCCCCAACCAAGGGAGTGCAAACAACTGATATGATTGGGCTATTGGTTACAGCTCCCAGCCTCCTCCCAGGATTGGATTGGTGGATTGCCACCATGGTTGGGACTGCCGAGATCGGTACCTCCACTCTCTCTTTCGCGGACTGGCCAGAGAAGGTGTTGCACATTAGCAACAGTATGGTGCGTTGCCTGAGTAACCGAATTACTGTACTTGTGGTATTATGGCACGTAGCACCCGTCCAAAGGTACCTTACTCCGTTAACCCGTTACCATCGTTGCCTGATAATTTGGACATTGGTCCGAAGATGGCGGCTTTGCTTCCTCGGGAGCGGGCGTTCGTGTGGTTCATGGTTTGCAATGGGGGGATTGGGTACAAGGCTGCGATCGCGGCTGGGTATTCGAATGCCAGTGAGGCTGCGAAGGTTCGGGCATTTGAGTTGCGGCAGAAGCCTGCGATTATTGAGGCGATCCACGAGTGCGGGTGGAGGAACCTTGGCAGCCTTGGGCTGACGGCGATCTCGGCTTTGGAAACCCTGGTGTTGAAACCCGATCACCCGGATCACTTCAAGGCGGTGACGGCGGTGCTGTCGCGGATTGGGTTTGGCGAGAAGGTGCTGGTTGACCACCGTCACTCTGGCACGATCGAGCTGAGTCATACTGACGCGGCCCTGGAAGCTCTCGCCTATCTGCGTTCGATGGCGGTTCCTCGCGACAAGCTGGTGGAGCAGTTCGGGCATTCCGGGTTGGCGCGGTACGAGAAGATGCTGCTTGAGCGCGACAGCAAGATGAAGGTGATTGAGCATGAGCCAAAGTGAATTGCTGGCGAGGGCGTTCAAGGTTTTGCAGCGGGCGGAGGGATTTTTTGCAGCGGCTGCGTTCCGCGAGATTACGGAGCCGCCTTTTACCAGGGGTCGGGCGGCTGTGGAGCTGGAAGAGATACGCGTGCTGCTTGGTGATTTTCAGGCGGCTGAGCGGGAAACGAAAGGTGATCGAGCATGATAAGCCGTAAATACAGCATTCAAGAAATTGATCGGCTTCGTGCCGCACTTGTTTTCAAGTTATTCGGAGCTGACACTAGAATGGTTGAGGAGCAGCTAAGAACTTACATGTTCAACGGAACCGGACCGGAAGAACTTGAGGAGCAGGTTGCTGAGATTAGACGCAGGTTGGGAACGATGCCGATTACCAGCAGATGACCAACGATCCTGAGCACTTGTCGAAGGATGACGGCCCCGACCCGAACGCGATCCGGCGGCACGCCAAGAAAATGTGCACCGAGTTCGAGTACCGGCGGAAGTATCGTCGGTTTGATTTCTACCGGCCGAGCCTGAAGCAGGCGCAGTTTCACGGATTGCTTGCGGCCGAGTGCATGTTGCGCGCAGGAAATCAATTGGGAAAAACTCATGCTGCCGCAGCGCAGATGACGATGGATGCGCTGTCTCTATACCCGGAGTGGTACGATGGAAGACGGTTCGAAGTCCCCCCTGCGATCGAAAGACCTTTCGACTTTCTGGGATGGGCTGCCTGCGACACCAGCACTACCACCAGAGCAGGTGTTCAGACCAAACTACTTGGCGACATTATGCAGGAAGGTGGCCTTGGTACTGGCCTCATCCCCCTCGACAATATCGTCGGAAAACCTGCTATGGCTAGAGGAATTGCGGACTTTGTCGACAGCGTTACCCTACGACGAGAAAACGGCGGCACCGCGGTAATCCGGTTCAAGACCTACGAGATGGGCCGCAAGGCTTTCCAGGGCGAGCCGGTCGATGAAATGTGGATCGACGAGGACCCGGGCGACGACGAGGTCTACGGCGAGTGTCTGGCGCGGCTGACGACGACCCGGGGCAAGGTCGTGGTGACCATGACCCCGATGCTGGGCCTGTCGCCGGTGCGCAAGCGGTTCAAGACCCGGACCGAAGGAACTGCCGAAGTCCTGATGACGATCGACGACTGCGCTGTCAGCCGCGGCGGGCACATTCCGGACCAGGACATCCCGGCGATCGTCTCCAGGTATAAGGAGCACCAGCGGGCGACCCGGGCCTACGGCGCCGATATGCAGGGCGAAGGAGCGGTCTTTGAAACACCATCCGACCGGATCAGGCATACCAAAGACCCTGCCGATTTTCCGGCGTATTGGCCTTGGTTATGGGGTGTCGACTTCAGACATTCAGGAAGCCTTACGGGAGGCCACCCCTTTGCAGCGGTACTTGCTGCTTGGGACCGTGATAATGACATCATCTACATTGTCCACGCTGTACGACTCCTCGGGCAAGCCCCCATGCACGTAGCGGCCATCAAGCCGCACCCCATGTGGGACGCTCCCGTGGCGTGGCCCCACGACGGCGGCAGGGCGGCGAGCCTGATGTCGGGTGAGACGGTAGCGGCAGTGTATCGAAGGCTGGGCTTGGCGATGCGGCCAACCTGGGCGCAATTTCTTGACGGCAGTTTCAAGTTCGAGAACGGCATCGATGAGATGGACCGGCGGTTCGGACGCGGCGGCCTGCTCGTTGCCGCGCATCTGTCGGAATGGTTCGACGAATACCAGGGCTATCACCGCAAGGACGGCTTGGTGGTGAAGGTCGACGATGACCTGATGTCCGCGACCCGGCAGCTGGTGATGGACATTCGCTATGCCAAGACCCCGGTGAACTTCCGCACCGCAACCAAGTTCCGCGGCCGTCCCGCCGGGCCCGAAGGCAATCTGGCCAAGGATATCAATTTCGATTTGGATTGATGAGAAAGCCGGAAAAATTTTACTGCAAGCACTGCGATACGACCTTCGCCCGTCATATCCAGGAGTTTGAGAGCAGGGCTTTGCTAATCGAGTGCCCAGCATGTCATTGGTTGCACCCGCGTCAGTTTGAGGCTGGCGTTGCGATCCATTGTGACATCAACAAGATGATTGATCCGACAGTCCTACGATAGTGGTGCGTTGCCGGATAGCAACACTGGCAACACCATGCCGCCATGGCAACACCCGGCATGTCTCTCGGCTCTCTCAACCCGGCAATCTCGCTTGGTCTCGGCGACCAGCTTGCCGACCAGGTGCAAGGCGAGACCGACGAGGAGCGAAGGCGCCGACTGAAGGCGTTGCAGGACCAGTCTGGCATTGGTGGCCTATTCGGCAGGCAGCAGACTGGCGCTGGTTCGATCTTCGGCGCCGGCTCAGGCCGTGGCGGCTTCGCTTCCCAGCTGTTCGGGAGCTACGGCCGATGACGGGGGCGGTGCTCGACCTCGACTTCAACCGCCATGTCCAGGACCTTTGTGAGACGTGGCAGGGCCGCGTGCTGCGTGAGGTGCACGATAAGGGGAGACTTGGTGCAGTTGTCATCTCGGTCCTGGCACACAATTTCGATGATGCGTTTCTGATCCTGTTGAAAGCGGTTTTTCCCCGCTTTGCCGGTATTCGTGCGCCGTTCATTTGCTCAGCTGCGAAGATCAATAAGCGCGGATGGATCGTGGTCGACATGGTGCTGCGTGGCGATGGATATGTCCGAAAGGACAACGTTGTTTTTTTCTCGCTTCGCGACATGGAAACCTCGTTTCGCCGTCTCGCCGATCGCCTGAAGTTCAACGACGACGACCGCCGTCAGCTGTTTGCCGCCGCCAGGAATTGGGTAGTGGCCGACCGGCGGCTCGATCCCACCATGGATCCTGCCGACCCGGATGCGCGCCGCCTCGTGGTGCATTGATGGCCAACGATCTTGTCACCACGCTAGCCAAGAAAACGCCACGGCAGGTTCCCCAGTGGGAATATGAGCTGGTCGGCTACCTCATGCAGGAATTTGCGCAGTTCCAGGTTTGGCGCAACCAATTCGCGCTTCAGTGGGAAGAGGCCGCACGGCTCATTCTGCCGACCTCGCGCAACACTTTCTACTACGGCAACTTCAACTGGCCAGGACAGAAAAAGACGGAAGAGCAGATCGACGCTTCCGGCGGCCTTGCGCTGCACCGTTTCTGCGCCATCGCCGACAGCCTTGTCACCCCGCGCAACATGTTCTGGCACGGTCTCGAATCCGACTTCGACTACGTGATGAAGGACCGCCAATCGCGGCTGTGGTTCGAATCGACCGTGCGCACACTGTTCCGGATGCGCTACGCCGCCAACGCGAATTTCTCCGCTCAGAACTACAACAACTGGCAGTCGCTTGGCGCGTTCGGCAACGCTACCATGTACGTCGACTCCTTCGACGGCCGCTGGCACGGTGGCGAACGCGGCTTGCGCTACCGGGCGGTGCCGCTCGGCGAGACCTTCTACGGCGAGAACCACCAGGGCAAGGTCGATCGCCTGATCCGTTGGTTCCGTCTCACTGCCTACCAGGCGGTTCAGAATTGGGGCCTTGACGCTTTGCCGGAAAATCTGCGCCCCGCGCTCGAACAGTCAAATCCGTGGCCCTATCAATTCCTGCACGTCGTCAAGCCGCAGCACGACTACGACCCCGAACGCCTCGATGCCAAGGGTCTGCCGTTCGCTTCATACTACGTGTCGATCGAAGGCAACTGCCTGATGCAGCCAGAAGGCGGTTACCGGGTATTTCCGTTTGCGGTGAGCCGCTATGACCAGACACCGAACGAAGCCTACGGCCGCGGACCTGCGCAAATTGTCCTTCCTGCTCTCAAGACCCTCAACGCCGAAAAGCGCATGTTCCTCAAGTCGGGACACCGAGCTGCAGATCCGGTTCTACTCTTGGCTGACGATGGCCTCATCGATTTCTCCCTTCGACCCGGCGCTTTGAACAAAGGTGGCGTCACCGCCGACGGCAAGCAGCTCGTCCACATCCTGCCGACCGGAGGAATCCAGATCACCGAAAAGATGATGGGCGAGGAGCGTGGCCTCATCGACGATACGTTTCTGGTGAGCCTCTTCAAAGTGCTGACCGAACACCCCAACATGACCGCCACGCAGGTAATCGAGCTCGTCAACGAGAAGGGCATGCTGGTGGCCCCGACGCTCGGCCGGCAGCACTCGGAATATGTTGGCCAGATGGTCGAGCGCGAGATGGACCTCGCCTCCAGCATGGGAGCGCTCGATCCGATGCCGCCACGGCTGCGGGAGGCGCGCGGGAACTACAAGGTGACCGACACCTCGCCGCTTGCCAAGGCCGCGAAGTCCAATGAGGCGGCGGGCCTCTTCCGCTACGTCGACTCGGTGCGCGAGACGATCGCCATTACTGGCGATCCGGCGCCGCTCGATCGCATCAATTGGGATGTTGCCGGCCCGGCGATAATGGACATCACAGGCGTGCCCGAAACGTGGCGGTACGATGATCGGCAGGTTGCCGAAGTGCGTAAGGCTAGAGCGAAGGTGCAGGCGCAGAAGCAGCAGATCGAGGCCATGCCCGGCCAGGCCGCGCTGATGAACGCGCGAGCCAAGACCGCCAAGGTTGCGGGGCCTGAGATGCAGCCGGGTGGCGGGTCGTCGCAGCAACAGCAGATGGTTCCGGCATGAGCAAGGCCAGGCTGATCGTCGAGGAAAAGAAGCGCGACTACCAGCTCGCGTTTGGTTCGCCGGCCGGCCAGCGCGTGCTGACGGACTTGCAGGCGTTCTGCCGGGCGACAGAGGGACCCTACGCGCCGGGCGACCGCGACGAAACCATGATGCGGGTGGGCTGTCTTGAGGTGTGGCTGCACATCGCGCGCCACCTCGAATTGAGCACCGAACAGCTGTACGGGCTCTATACCGGCAGACACGTCAAGATCGGAGAGACGAATGGTTGATCCTGTTGTAACGCCTGTTGTGGTCCCTGCAACGCCGTGGCACCAGGGCGTCGAGGCGGAAACCTTGGGGTTCTGGCAGAACAAGGGCTACGACCTCACCGATCAGAAGGCGTTCGCCACCAAGATCACCGAGCATTACCGCAATGCCGAGAAGCACTTGGGCGTGCCGCAAGATCGCATTTTGCGCCTGCCCGAGAAGGCTGACGATGCGGACGGCTGGAAAGGCATCTACCAGCGCCTCGGCGTGCCAAAGGACGTGAAGGAATACGATTTCGCCGGTATCAAGTTCACCGATGGTACCGAGCTGGACGAGCAGTTCACCACCGCGATGCGCTCGGAGCTGCACAAGGCCAACGTTGCCAAGGACAAGGCACCGGACATCGTCAAGGCTGTCATCAAATACCTGGACGATGCCGACAATGCCGAAGCGACGATCCGCGAATCCGAGAAGACGGCGCAGATACAGAAAGTCCTCAAGGATTGGGGCGCCAATCGGGCAGAGAATGAAAACTATTCGTTGCAGGCGCTTAAGCGTCTGGAAATCTCGCAACCCGAGTACGATAAGCTGGCCGGCGTGATCGGCTACGACCGGGCGGCGGAAATCTTCCGCAAGATCGGCGCCGGCTTCAAGGAAGCCCCTTACGTCGACGGTGTAACACCGGGCGCCCCCACCACGGCGCAGGGTGCGAAGGCGCGCCTGGCGGAACTTGAGGCTGACAAAGCCTGGGGCGCCAAACTCAACAAGGGCGATGCCGCGACCTGGCGCGAGTTCCGGGCCCTGTCCGAACAGATCGCCGCAGCGTCCTAGTATATAAGGAGTGACTGATGCAGCCGGAAACTGTCGCCGACAGGCCGAAACGTGTGATGAGTGAAGAACTTAAGGCAAAGATGAGGGCCGGCCGAGAGCGTGCCGCCGCGGAGCGCAAACGGGCTATTGCTGCGGTCGGGAAATTAGCGGAACTTGATCCGCCAAGGATTCTTCTGAAAAAACCTACGGCTGCACCGCGCGAATTCCTCGGCATCACCAGGACCGATTGCCCGGTGGACTGCACTGCCGAACACTGTGTCATCACCGGCGTGGGATTTTGTGGTCATCCCTGCAAGGGTGCGCTCCAGCCTGTGTATATGTCGAACCGCGAGACGGTCGAGCGCTACAATCGCGCCCGCAAGCACCTTGCCCATGTGGAGCTAGACAAGCGGCCGTGAAACGCCAGAGCTACAACAAGATCATCGCTGATCAGGCCAACAGGATTGTGGAATTAGAGAAGAAGGTAGAACGGCTATGCCGTCAGTTAGCCAGGCTCAAGCGGGCTTCATGGCGATGTCTCGTACCGCAGCCGGGCGCGCCAAACTCCGCGCCCATGGCAAGAAGCCTGCCCCGGCCGCTGTCGCCAAAGACTACCAGGCCGCGGACAAAGGCCGCAAAATTGGCAATCTAGTCAAGCACGTACGCAAGAAGTGAGTTTCACGTGAAACGCAGCAAGGCGTCGGTCGACTACAGCCTTGGCGGCGACCATTGCGGCGCCTGCACGCATTTCATCGAGGCGGCTGAGAACGAAGCTACCGAAACCGGGAAGTGCGAACTCGTCGATGGGCCGATCGGCGAGGATATGTGGTGCAAGCTGTTCAAGCGAAAAGGCGGCGGCTACAAGGCCGGTGCGTCGCGGCACGTGAGAAAGAAATGACGGTGCGTTGCCGGCGTGACTTTCGTTCCCCATCCTCCTGCCTGCGTGTTCTCCTGACGTCGCATCCAGAAATCACGGCGGCCCGGTATTCCGGCAAGCCGCCGTGGCAATACGATCCCGGCCCGGCCGGCAAGATCGCGTCCGTAAGTTAGCAGGCCCCCGCAAGGACAAGGCCGAACGTTGGCCCCTCGCTTGGCGAGACAAGGCTCCGACATTCGACCAACTCCAACGTGGGTTAGCCATGTCCGAGAACCTTTTCAAACTGTTCGTTACGGAATTTTCGACCCTGCTTCGTGTCAAGCTGCAACAGACGCAATCCAAGCTGCGCGGCAAGTGCATGGAGGGGGCGCACTTCGGCAAACAGGCCTCACCGGTCCAGTACATTGGCGCTATCCAGATGCGCGCGCCGTCCGGACGGTTTGCGCCGCTCGATCGCCAGGACGTGGATTTCACCCGTCGGTGGGTTTTCCCCCAGCCGAAGGAAGCCCAGCAGCTCATCGACCGCTTCGACAAGGTCGACCTGAACATGGATCCGCAGGCACAGTATGTGACCGTGGCTTCCGCGGCCGTGGCGCGCGAATGGGACGACCGTCTTATCGGTGCGGCTTTCGCCAGCTCGCAGATCGGCGCCGATGCCGGCGGCCTTTCGGCGGAGGTGTTCAACACCGGATCGACCGTCACCAGCGCAGGTTTTCAGATTCCTTCGACTTTCAGTTCTTCTGCGGCTTCCGGCCTGACCGTTGCCAAGATGATCGAAGCCAAGCGCGCCATGCGCAAGCTGCAGGTGCCGGTGGACGACGAGCCGTTGACCTGGATCACCAACAGTCAGGGCGAGAGCGATCTTCTCAATCAGGTGCAGGTGGTGTCGACCGACTTCACCGGCGCCGACCGTCCGACCCTGATCGAGGGCAAGGTGACCCGCTTCATGGGCTGGGACATCGTCTACTCAGAGCGTCTCATCTCGACCGCAAGCGTCCGCCAGAACATCGCCTGGGTGCAGTCCGGCATCTACCTTGGGATCTGGAAAGATGTCGAGAACAACATCACTCAGCGCTTCGACCTGTCGTCGCTGCCCTACCAGATTTGGACCGGCATGGTTTCCGGCGCGACTCGCCTGGAGCCAGGCCGGCTGTTGCAGGTGCTGTGCGCCGATGCGTCGGCAGCTACTGACGTGACGCCGTAGGGGTGAGCGATGGCAGCGATAAGCCTCACCATCACGACCGGGAAGGACGGTTTTCGAATCTCCGATTTTACGACGGGTGTCAATGCTCCGTCAGCCGGTGATTTTGAATTCCGGTTCAACACCCTGGATGCGAGCAGCAACCCGGTCACGATCAAGGCATGCGTGATCGCGCTGGAAGCATTCACGCGCGCGATCGAGAGCGATGCGCTGTTCATCACACCTCCGACCATCTGAGGAATAGGCCATGGCCGTCGTTACCACGAAATCTCCTTCAATCATTAACTGGGATGCTACGCCGACTTTCGTCCCGACCAGGGGCGAGGGCGCCGAAGGTCCGCTGCATGTTCTCAACGATTCGCTGACCGGCGTGGTTGGCGACTCCATTGGCTCGATCTACCGGCTTGCCCGTATTCCGGTGAATGCCAAGATCAAGAAGGTGCTGCTGAATATCTTTACGGCCTCGACGGCCGGCGCTGGCGATATCGGGATTGCGTTCAGTGACAGCCTGACAGACGGCACGCAGTTCGCCTTTTCGCAACTCGCCAATCCGGTTGTGCAGACTTCAGGCCCGGCCGATAACAAGTTGTTCGTCGCGGCGCAGTCTCTGACGGCTACGCAAAAGCAGCTGGACATTACGTTCAATAACACCTTCACGGCGGCGCATCAGAATTTGCCGCTATGGCAGGTGCTGGTAAATCTCGGTTGCACGCAGTTCCTGTCCGATCCGGGCGGTTTCTTCGACATCATCATGAAGCTGACGACGGCGCTTACTGTTACGGCCGGCATCATTGCCTTGGAATGCGACTTCGTGGAGTGATCGATGGCGATCGATACTTGGGTCACAGGAACTCTCGATGCGGCGGCTTCGCTGAAGTCGGATCGCGTCGATCACAGGAACAAGGTGGGCGGGGCTGCTGCGGATGGCGGCGCCGTCACGGTTGCGATCGACTCTGCACTCATCACCCGCATGACGCTGTTGGACAGCTTGCTGGCGAACATCCGGCAGGTTTATGCGGCGCGGCTGCCGCCGTAAGGGAACATCATGGCGACCGCATCGGAATTCACGTTCATCACTGCGGTGCGAGCTGCGGAGGGCGTGCGCCAGTCTGCCAAGCTGGCGGCGTTCAATACTTATGCCTTCAATCCAGCCAACCTTGCGGCCTACCTGACTGCACTCGAAGCTGCCGACAACGCCTTCATCACTTCGGCGAATGCGGCGGCCAGCACCGCCGGCGCGGTCGGCTACACGATCCCGAATTCTGGCACGCCAAACCCCGGCAACGTCATTATTGGCGATATCGGGTCGTTCTCTCTGATCGGCGGCAACATTGCGACGCTGGGAGCAATCGGGTGAGCCAGGTTCAGACCGGCGTGTTGGCGCATGACTCTACCGTGAGGGCAAGTGAGGGCGCGCATCAGGCCGCCATTGCTGCCGCTGGCGCAACTCAGACGACCGCAAATTCTGCTGCCATCACGCATTACCGCGCTTGTCTCGTCTCGGCGCTAGCCAACAAGTGCGGCGTTGATACGTTCACGGCGGCGCTGCGGTCGCTCGGCGCGGGTGGCGTCTGATGGCCTTCCTCTACATCACCGAGTTCGCCGAGGTCGAGATCGGGCCGGCGGGGCGGGTCGGGCAGTTTGCTGCCCAGCCTCCGTTGGCCGAACAGGCCATTGTCAACACCGGCGGCAACACTCAATCGGCAGCGTTCAACACCGCTACGCGGTTTGTGCGGCTGCATGCGGATAGCATCTGCGCGATTGAGTTTGGTCTCAATCCGACTGCCGTAGCGGCTGGTGCGAGCGGAACGGCGAGACTAGCGGCCAACCAGACGGAATACTTCGGTGTCCCCAAAGGCCAAAGTTTCAAAGTCGCGGTCATCCTCAGCACGTAGGCCGGCTATGCCCTTTCAGAACACCATTATGCCGGACGTGACCACCAGCGAGATGCGCGGCGTATGGGCGTTGTTGGATATGGTCGGCAACCCGAAAACCAAAGCGGCGGCGGATTTTCTGAAAGAGATCAGTACGGAAAAGGATGCTGCCGTTGAAAGAGCCAATGCGGCCATGGAGGCGGTCAGGCAGTCCGAAGCTAATCGCGCTGAGGCCGAGCGGCTTGCCATTCAAACAAAGGCGCATCGTGATGAGGTAGAGGGTCGTCTCGCCAAGACGGATGCTGATCTTCGCAAGCGGATCGATGCTCACGCCAAAGCTGCTGCATCGCTTCAAGAGCGCGAGGACGATTTGCGGGTGAAGCAGGCCCTGCATGCTTCTGGGGTGGCCGGATTTCAGAAAGAACTTGATGCCGCAAGGACGTCTCATGAGGTGCGTCTGAAGGCGCTGGATGAGCGCGAAGCGAAGTTGGCGGAAGCGCATGCCGATCTCGAAAGTCGCACCGCCAAGTTCAACAGTCACATGGCGCCCGTGTTGGCCGCCGCAGCGTTGGCTAGATAGGAGAACGTCATGCCGATCTATAAGGTCAGCAACCTCAATGCCGGTTCGCAGCAATCGCTTACGAGCGCGTTCAAGACCTTGCTCGGTATCAACGCTGCGACCGGCGCAACCACGCTTCGGCGGGGGTGGCTGACGGAATTTACCATCGGTCAGGATGGCGCCCCGTCGACCACAGACGGTCCTGTGTCTTACTCCATCGACAAGATGACGGCGGCTGGAACCGGTTCGGCTTTGACGCCAACGACGGACGATAGCGATGCGGCGGCGCTCCTCACCTACACGGCAAATTACACGGCCGAACCGACCGTGACGGCGAGTTCCAATCAATGGGCGATGCCGCTCAACCAGCGTCAATCCTGGCGCGTCCAGTTCCGCGACGATAAGTCGTCCATCATCGTGCCGGCCGTCAACCTCGCTGGTCCAGTGATACGCGCCAAGTCTCCGGTCGCGTCGAGCTATTCCAGCACGGCTGTAGTCAGCGGGTTTATGACGGAATAGGCGAATGCGGTTTTCGGCCGGCTATAGCCAAATCAATGACCCGGAGGGCAAGCGGGGCATCATCGAACAGGACTTCTTCAAGTGCTGCCACTGTGAAAGCTATCACTTTGTTAAGCCGAAAGAGATGATCAATCTCAATCGTTGCCCCAACTGCGATGATTATCGGGGCGGCGGTTTCGTGTGCGACAGTCCTGAGTGTCACCGGACGTGCAAGCACTTCATGAGGAAGATTGAGGAAGCGGAAGCCCGCGAGAGATTCAGGAGCATGATATGAGCCTTCACCCCTGCAAGCATTGCGGTGCGCCAGCCGTCGAGCAGACCCGCAAACACCTCACCCCGGAAGATCATCGTCAGCAGCGCCGGGACGAGCACGGTCAGTGGGAGCATGATCCTGACTACCGTGAGGAGCTGCACGCCGAGAACGAGAACGACATCCGGGTGTCATGCACTAAGTGTCAGAACGCTACCGGCTGGCAGAAGCGCGATGCGCCCGGAATGCCGGAAGTCGGCATAGGTTTCACGCACAAGATATGGAATGAACGTCACGGCCATAAAGCGTAGGAAAGCTAAACCATTCGTGCGGAAATTCCGCCGTCGAACTATTTTGGGAGACCAACATGCGGAAAATGCTTTTTACGGCCGCCGCCATCATCCTAAGCGCTACGCCGGCTCTCGCCGTAACCAAGGTGGCGACGTGGACGTGGCCGACCACAAGAACTGATGGGACGGCTTTGCCGCTCACACAGATCGGTGGTCTTCAGCTTTGCGACATGAGCGTCCCGGTCCCGGGCGGCACTTGCAATAACGGGACCGCGGTGCCTTGCCCGACCACCATTCCGCCGACAACCGCAACAGGGACCTGCGCCGCGAACGTCACGCCTGGTCATTCCTTTGTGCTTGTCGTTCAAGATACAGCGACCCCGCCTGACTTCTCACCAGGGAGCAATACGGTGCTCATCCCTTTAAGCGCCCCAAGCGCCATCTCTGATTTTAAGTTGCAATGATATGGCTGTCTCCTACAACGACAAGTTCCTGCTTGCTCAGGATTCCGGCTTTCGTAATCGCGTCGAGATGTCGATGATTGCGGCGTGCGAAGCGATCATGACGGAAAGTCCGACCGCGGTGCCCTTTCATGCGCAACGGTCGCAGTTTGCCGTGAACGCCCTTGGGGCGCCGACCAGTGCGGCCGTGCTATTCGCGCTCGGCGTAGCGACTGATAGCAACGTAATCAACGATGCGACGGCCAATGGAACCGTGGCGCTTACGTCGGGCAATGCGGCGACGCAGGCGGCGCTTGTGACGGATGCTCATATCGACACGGCGATTTCCAGTCAGTTCAACGATTTCTTCCTGCATCCGGCCTGACGGTTGGCATGATGAATGGCGCTCGCCCGCACTAATGTCGGGACTACCGTCAAGGCGCCTGGCGCTGCAACGTCAGTAACCACAGCTGCCTTTACGCCAGCCGATAACTCGCTGGTTGTCGTTGTTGCTACTCTTCAGTCATCTAATAATTCTCTCCTTCCTTCTATAAGTGGAGGAGGGTTAACTTGGACCAAGCAATTACAAGCTGGTCCTGATCCTCAGAACTTTGGTCATTTTACCATATTGTGGACTGCTCCTGTAACGACAGGGGCGTCCATGACCGTAACCGTAGGCAACATGCCTTCGGATGGCACCGCCGAAGGCGTTGTCCACGTTTTCACTTATACCGGCTACAATACGAGCACGCCGGTAGGCGCTACCATAACCGGCACTGTGAACACCAATAGTTCAGCATTCTCAATGACATTGAATGCTGCGCCAGCCACCACGTCTGAAGTGTTGGCCGGATTTGGGGTTGACACGGGAGGCGGCGCTGCCATTATTGTGGCAGGAACCGGCTGGACACAACAGTTTCATCTCAGCGATACACAGAACGTCGATTCACAAACTCAGACTAGAACTGGTTCGGTATCTACCGCAGTATTATGGAATGCCCCTGTCGGGGGGTATGATGGATCAGCTGTAGCGGCTGAGATCGTGGCTGCGGCTACTGGCGGTGCGCCTACTGGCTGGTTTAGCAAAGACGATACGCCAATTCCGCGCCGGCAGGTGTTCTTGGACGCGGGTTCGTCGCGTCCTCTGGTGCCGCCGGCTTTTGCGGTCACGCCAGCCACCGATTGGATGCAGGCTTTTGATGAGAGACCGGTTAAGCGGCCCATCCTGGATTTTCCGCGAGCCCCGCCGATTCTTGTTCCGCCTCGCATTCAGGCGACATGGAGCAGCGACGACCCGCTGCCACGCCGGCGTCCGGTGCAGCCTGATCCGGGGCCATTCCAAAATGCTCCGGCCGCCGCAGTCGCAGCGTCGCCTACCGGATGGCTTTCGACTACGGATGTATTGCCAAGAAGGATTCCACTGCAACCCGATCCTGGACCGTTTCAGAACGTTCCAACAACGGTTGTAGTGGCGCCGTCGACCGGCTGGCTTGGCGCGGCCGATGACTTGCCGAAGAAACTAGCTCGGCAGGCGGATGGCGGTAGTCTGCCAGTTGCATTGCCGCCCCAATCGTTGGGCTGGCTAGGTTTTCAGGAGGATTATCTTAAGCGACCGGCCCGGCCAATTGATCAGGCAACGTTCTCATTTGCGGTTCCGACTCAGCCAACAGGATGGTTGGCGGCATTCGATCAGCCGCTCTATCGCAGAACGCTACAAGCTGATGCGGTGCCAGTCCCGTTAGTGCCGCCGGCTGTTGCCGGAATTGCCGGCATGGCATGGGCCGGATGCGAGCCGGGGCTTCTTCCGCCGCTGCCGAAGATCTGGTTGCTTTCCAGTCAGGCGTGGCCGCCGCAGGTGATCATTCAGATTACACCGCCGCCGCCTACGGCCGTCTATGCCAACTATATCATTGGCGGGATGGGGACAATGATGAGCATTCCCGGCAATCCTCCGTCATAAGCTGGTGCGTTGCCGGAAGGTCACACTCGGCCACTGATGTGGCATGACTGAGTTCTTCTCTCCTTCTGACATCGGCAACCGCGGGCTTCAACACTGCGGCGCCGAGATGATGGACCCGACGCTCGGGTTTACAGAGAATTCCAAGAACGCCCGTCAGGTTTCGTTCGTCTACGGCAAGCTGCGCCGTGCCGAGCTGCGCCGCAACGTCTGGCGCTTCGCTACCCGCAAGGCGGTGATTCGGCCGGTCGACCAGAACACGTTGCTGCTCTCGCCGTCGCTGTGGGTTCTGGCCACGGTCTATTTCGTCGGCTCGCTGGTCACCGATGGGTCGGGCAACATCTGGCAATCCCGGATCCCGAACAACACCGGCAACGATCCGCAGAATTCGCCCTTCGCGTGGGAGCCCTACTTCGGGCCGCTCACCGCGATGCTTTACGACTCGTCGCAGAGCTATTTCGCCGGCGAGGTGGTCTACACGGCGCCCGGCGACGGCACCGCCAACATCTATGTGTCGTTGGTTGAGGGCAACACGCTTGACCCGTCGCTGCCGAACCAGTGGGCGATCTCGACCGTCTACATGAAGAACCAGGTCGTGCAGGCGTTCCCGGCCTGGTCAAGCGGCACGACCTACGCGCAAGGCCAGACCGTCTCTTTCACTGACGGCAATATTTATACCTCGATCCAGAACGGCAACCTCAACCACGCCCCGAACGTAAGTCCGACTTTCTGGGCATTGGTACCGATCATCACGCTAACGAGCCTCTCGGTGCCGGCGAATTCATCGGTTTCGCCAATCCCGGCCTTTGCCTCGCCCGTCGGCGAGTGGTCGCAGATCACGACCTACCAGCTCGGCAACGTGGTGATGTTCAACGGCACCGAGTACGTGTCGATCCTCGCCAACAATACCGGCAACTTCCCGAACGTCGTGAGCTCGACGTTCTGGGCTGCCATGACGGGTGGCGTGCTCTATATGAGCCTGATCGACCTCAACCTCGGCAACAGCCCGGCCAACGCGCCGGCGCTATGGGCGAGCGGCACCACGTATGCGATCAACAACCTCGTCGGAGGTTCGGATGGCGTTATCTATAAATCACTGGCCGGAGGAAATCTTGGACACGATCCGACCCTCGACGGCGGTGTTCATTGGCAAAACACCGGAACCCTTAATCCGTGGACGAGCGTCTTTGTACTTGGTGGCGGCAACCAGCAATGGCGCCAGATTGGTGGAGCTGCTTTCCCAACCGGAGTTGGTCTTGCCCAACTCAACATCGTCTACCCTCTCAACTCCGGACCTGTAACGCAGGACCGTACCCGCAATGTCTTCCGGTTGCCGAGCGGCTTTCTGAGGCAGGCCCCGCGGGATCCCAAGCAGGGCTCGACATCGAAGCTCGGCGCACCGTCCGCGCTCCCGTATGAAGATTGGAATTTCGAGGGCAACTACATCGTCTCGTGGGACGCGATACCGATCATCCTGCGGTTCGTGGCCGATGTGACCGATGTCACCGCCATGGACGACATGTTCTGTGAGGGGCTTGCGTGCCGCATCGCTGTTGAGGTGATGGCAATCCTGACGCAGTCGGTTACCAAGGTCGAACAGATCGAGAAGCTCTACAAAGACACGATGGGCGAGGCTCGCACCGTCAACGGTATCGAGACCGGCGCTACCGAAGCCCCCGAGGATGATTTGGTCACCTGTAGGCTCTGAGAATGGCGAGCGCCTCTTACATCCAGGACTCGTTCGCGGGAGGTGAGAAGTCCCAGCTCGCACAGGGTAGAATTACCGATCGCGAGTACCGCACTTGGCTCAACATTTGCGTGAACGGCCATCCGACCGAAGCCGGCGGCTGGGTACGGCGGTCCGGCACGATGGCAGCCGGTTTTACCCGTGGCGGTGCGTCGGCGCGCGTCGTCAAGTTCGATTTTGCCCAGGCAACTCCATATACGATCGAGTTCACCGATGGCTTCATGCGGTTTCGTAATGGGTTGGCAAGGGCAACCACCAATGATGGCGTGGGGGTGTTGGCGATCAGCGCCGCCAATCCGGCGGTGTTGCAGGCCGCGGCCGCCACGACATGGGGGACCGGGAATACGGTGACTATCGGCAATCTTGGCGTCACCGCACCGACACTGCAAAACCGCCAGTTCGTCATTACGGTGATCGATTCCACGCATTTCAGCCTGGCCGATGCGATCACCGGCGCCAGCATCGATGGATCGACGATTGGCCCGATTGCGACTGCCACGGCGGTCTCTCGTTTCCAGGAACTTGCATCGCCCTACATAGCCGGAAGCTGGGCCTCGCTGCGTCTCGTACAGGCTGAGACGAATGCGGTGCAGCTGCAGGGATCGATCCCGCCGCAGCTGCTATCGGTGACGACCTTGCCGGCCGGCGGCCTCAGCGCGGTGTTCAGCCTGACAGGTCTGACGTTCCTCGATGGCCCATACCTTGATCCGTTCGTCAACGGCGTGCAGGCGGTGCCGAATGGCACCAAGGGTAATATCACGCTTTCGCTGGCGTTTCCGGCATTCGATTCCGGTAAAGCCTACAAGGTTGGTGATTTCGTCGTATCGGTGGCGATCGATTACCGATCGTTGATCGACAACAACGTCGGCAATACGCCGGCAGGCGCGCCAGCCGCATGGGCAGTGGTTGCGGCTGGAACCGCAATCAATGATGGGCGGGGATTTCTTGGGTCCGACGTTGGCCGCCTGGTGCGGTTGTTCTCCGAACCGGCGCCGTGGAATGTCGCAACGGCCTATGTGACAGGAAACATCGTTTCCTACAATCCGACCGGCGCGCCCGGGGCTTCAACCTACTGGACGGCGCTTGCGGGCAACACCGGCAAGATCCCCGGCAACGATGTGACCAACTGGTCGCTGACGCCGGGCAACGCCGCAAACTGGACGTGGGGCAAGATCACGTCGCTTGCCGGATCGATCTCGCAGGCGACCGGCAGCCCTATCGGCACGATGACGCAGGGCGGCGGTCTTGCGGCGGCGTTCGACGGCATCATTCTTCAGCCCGCGTCGCAATCGGCCGAAGCCGTGACATCGCTGGCGATTAGTGACCGGATGTCACATACTCTTTTGATCGATGCCTATGTAGGCAAGAATTTTTCTGCATCTCCTCAACAGGTTGCTTCAGTCGTGATGACTGGCGGGACCAACACGAACCTTTTCCAGGCCAATGTGACTGGTTCCCCGACTGGCTTTTTGGCTGGTTTGGATACTATATCGTCAGCAAACTACACCGTGAACTTGCGGGCAAAACAGATTGCGCCGATTTCGGCGTTGGACGGCACATTACTGGCAACGGCTAATATTACGGGGTCAACCGGAGGAACTGTTTCCGTAACTTTGCCGAATTCATTGACCTTGGTTTCGAATGACCCGGTGACGGCCTGGAATTACGTTTGGTTTGAATTCGTTGGCAATGTGACGTTCGTATCGGGAGGATTCAGCATCAGCAATCAAACGCTTCAAGTGATTGCTGCTGCTGCTGAGATGCAGTTTTTCGCTCCCAGCGCCGGTGGCTCCGGCAATGCCGTGAACATCGAAGTACTTGGTCAGCCGCTGCTCTACACCAATCCGTGCATCACATGGCGGCTGGGGGCTTACAGCGATACGACCGGCTATCCGACCTGTGGCACCTATCATGAAGGCCGTATCTGGCTTGGCGGCGCGATCGGCAACCGCTTCGACGCGTCGGTCTCGAACGGCCTCATTGGTACCACGCTCAACATGGCGCCGACCGATCAGAACGGCACGGTGGGCGCAGCCAACTCAATCACGGGGGTGGTCAATTCGGACGGCGTCAACCCGATCTTCTGGTTCACACCTGACCTGCAGGGCATCATCATGGGCACGCAGGCGGGCGAGTGGTTGATCTCCGCACCATCGCCGGGCGCCATGTCGGCCGCCAATATCGGGGCGCATCGGGTGACCCGCATCGGCTGCGCCAACGTGGAACCGCGCAAGACCGACCACACCAACGTGTTCGTGCAGCGCTATACCCGCAAGGTAATGGAGTACTTCACCGATGTCTACTCAGGAAAGTTCGCGGCTCCGAACTTGGCCAAAGATACGCTTCACATCACCAAACCTGGGGTGGCCGAGCTCGCCTACACGCAGGCAGTCGTTCCTTCTATCTGGGGACGCAACGCCGATGGAACCTGGTGGGGAGCAACCTACAAACGAGATACTCTCGCCACCAGCACAGGTCCTACTATCAATGGTTGGCACCGCCACAGTTTGGGTTCTGGACGAACAGTTCAGTCAATTTGTTCCGGGCCTAGTGTAGGTGGCAATCTCGACGCCCTAACCATGGTGACGCGGGATCCGGTGACTGGCATCAATTACGTCGAGGTCATGACCGACACGGTGGACGAGGGCAATACGCTCGTGCAGGCCGCCTACCTGGACGATGCGATCAACCCGTCGTCGGTTACGTCGTCCAATGTGACGCCTGCACCCTATGGCGGCCTGACGATCAACGGTCTCTGGCACTTTAACGGACAGACGGTGACGGCATGGCTTGGCGGGCTCGACTGCGGCGATTACACAGTAGCGAGCGGCTCGATCACGGTTCCATATGGGGACGGTATTTCGGCGGGAACAGCGGCGGGGCTATTCACTGCAGCGTATGCGGCAACCCTATCGTTATCGCAAATGCTGGTGGGCTTCACATTTACATCACAGGGTCAGATTGTGAGGCCTGCGACCCCGCAGGAGAGTGGCGCCAGAAATGGACCCGCAGTGGGCAAGCGCCGCCGCAGTCATAAGATGGCCGCGCAACTGGAAGGGACCGGCGTCGGCATTACGTTCGGAACCACATTTGCCAAGATGGACCCCGCTAAGTTCCGGCTGGCGAATGATACGGCTTACACGGTCAATCAACAGTTCAACGGCATCTATCGGGATACGCTGACTGACGATTACAGCTTCGATGGCATGATTTGTTGGCAGCAAACGCGTCCACGGCCGGCGAACATCGCCAATATCGGCGGGTTCATTGAGACAGTCGACGAGTGAGCCATGGCGGATAATTCATCTGCAGCTTCATTTGGTGCCGGCGCCGCGTCGGATATATTCTCGTCGCAGCTCGGTGCCAAGTCCCTGAAGATAAAGGCCCAGGGCGATCTGGCGGAAGCCCGCAGCTATGACATGGCGGCGCAGCTGGCGTTGCTCAACAAGCAGTACACCGTCACCGAAACGGCCGTGAAGGAAGTGCAGAACGAGCGCGAGGTGTACCAGACTATCAGTTCGCAACAGGCAGGCGTGGCGGGCGGCGGCTTAGCAGCATCCGGCAGCGCCTTGGACTTGTTGCGCTCGTCCGCCAGTCAAGGTGCGCTCTCTCACGCCATCATCGGGCAACAGGGCCTGATTACCGAAGCGGGTTATCAGGAGCAGCACGACAGCTACGTCAACATGGCTGCTGCCGCCCGTCAGGCTGCGCACTCCGAGGAGAACCTTGCGAACGATACCGAGACGGCAGGCTTTATCACCAGCGCCATCAAGATAGCCGCCATGGTGGCAGTATTGTGAGGACCGTATGCCCCAACTTGTCGAATACGTAAACAAAGAAAACATCACGCCGACCGATCGCGGCATCGAAGCGCGCGTGCAGGAAGGCCGCCGCGTCGGGGCGTTCTTCAATCAAGTGGCCGAGTCGACGCGCGACTTCGGCAACCGCACTGCGCAGCAGATTGGTAGCGCTATTCGAGATGCGGGCGATGCGGCGGTTGCATACACCACGCATCGCGAGATTGGGCAGGGCATCGGTGCGCATGCTTTACTTGAAAACGGCCTGACCAACAAGTGGAACGATATTGCGAAGAGCGCCGACCCGAACGATCCGTCAGTGCGGCAGAAGTTCATTGAGGAACAACTCAGTCCGGCTCTGGAGAAGTTCAACGACGCTTTCCATACCGAGGGTGGACAGAAGTGGGCGCAGACGCAGACGCGCGACACGCTCAACCACATGTACCAGAAGACGGCGGCCGACATGGGCACGCTGGCGGCACAGGCAATCTCAAATAACGTGCGCACTGTCGGTAACACTACATCGAATACTGCCTACAACGACCCGTCTTCCGTTGATCATCTGCTTAGCAATGTGGATGCGTCGATCGGCGCATTGGTCGACTCAAGTCCGAACCTGAAAGGTGCACCGGCCGGTCGGGCAAAGACAGAAATCAGCGAGAAGCAAAAGGAAGCCATCGTCAAGGCCGGCGCGATGGGCGCGATCGCCAAGTCGAGCGACCCGGAAAAGACGGCTGAGGAATGGACGAGAAGGTACCCACAGTACATCACCGGAGACGAGGCCAAGACGCTTGCCGGCAATGCCCGCACGCAGATCAGGGCGCAGCGGGCCGACGAAGGCTATGCGCGCACGGTTGAACGGCAGGAAAAGCAGGATCGAAGCCAGGATGCCGAAAACGATGCTCTGAAGAACATTTATAGTCCTGATCCCAAACAACAAAGCAAAGTGTCGGCGAAATCGATCGTCAATAACGACAACTTGCTGCCGCAGACGAAGAAAAATCTAATCAACATCATTGAACGCGAGGCGAAGCCGGAAACGGAGCGGCGCATCTCGGAAGCGACGACCGTTGATTTTTTGCGGCGGATGCGTGCCCCCGATGCCGATCTTCCGAAGATTTTGAACGATGCTTATGACGCGCGTGGCAAAGACCCCGGCACAGCCGGCAGTCTGACCCGTGCGGACTTCAACGAAATACGTGGGGAAATATCCGGGCGGCGCGACCCGGTACAAGCTGCGCTTGACAAGTCCAGAGGGGAATTTTTCAACCGTTACATTTCCACCATCGATCCGAACCGAGACAAGGCCACTGGCCTTGGCGGCTCTGCGCTCGGTGACCAGAAAATCTATCAGGCGGCGCAAGATGCCAAGCGATTGGAACGTGTTCTGGAATCCAAGGGCCAGGACCCGCATTCGCTCTATGATCCTACGTCGCCAAACTTCTTCGGCAAGAGCATCCAGAAGTATCGTCCGACTATGCAAGAGGAAACCGACTTCAAAAAGCAATTGCAGGCGGACAAGAGCCGTAAAGAGATTGAAAACGTATCGAGCACGGCCGGCAAGGCTACTGGCGTAACGCCAACCAGGGTGCGCCAGAACGGACACACCTACGAGAAGCAGCCGGACGGCCAGTACAGGGTGGTTGAGTGATGGCTGAGACTTTCCCGCCAGTTCAATCTTTTGCTATCGACCCGGCGCGCGGCAATCAGTTCGCGCTGGGGCCAGCTGAGGCGTTCGGCCCCAGCCAGGCGCCGAACGCTTTTTTGGAGCGCGTGCGGCGCGGCGAAGCGCTCAAGCGCATTTTGGACAAGGCCGTCGGTGGTGCGGTCGAAGGCTTCGGCAGTGAGCCGGGGGGGTTGTCTCCTGAGCATGTCCGGCAGCTTCGCGATCTCGGCATCTTTCATGATCCGCACAGAGGCTCGCCGAGCCTGCTTGGCCTCTTGAGCGAGGGTGTCACCGACACGACGTTGAGCGGCCTGGAAATGTTGATGCGCGGTCTTGAGGCCGGTATTCACGGCGCCGGCGGCGCATTCGGGCAGCTTGTCGATGAGCTTGGCGGTTCGGGCATGAAAGCCGAGCGCGAGGCTATCAACTTCGGCAATTTCGCGATGATCGAAGCCGGCATGGGCCGGTTCACAAGGCTGGGGCCGCCGCCTGATCAGGCGCCCACTGCAACGCAACGTGTTCTTGCCAGTCAGGATATTGGCGGCCTGCCGAAGCCGGAGGATTTCCGTACCGGCGCCGATGTCCTGCGCTCGCCGGCGGCCGAACAGAACCTCCGCGACCTGTGGGAGGAACGTGGTATCCATCCGGCCGAAGCCGTGCACGATGCAGACAGCGACACATTCCTTAAAGCTGACTTGACGCACCCCAATCCCGAGCCGCGCGACCGTAGTGGTGTTGCTCGTGTGACCGGCTCGCCTGTGGCGGAAGGAACGCCTCGCACCGAGCTCGCCAAGACCGGCGAGGCTCACATTGATGCGGTGCTCGACAGCGAAGTCACCAACCGCAACATCGACAATCCGGCCATCAACGACAGCTACGATGTGCCGTATTCGGCTGGGGGCTCGACGCCGCTTGCTGACCCGACCGTATATATCGATCGCCACTTCCCACGGTCCATGACGATCGACGGCGTGACGTTCGATCCGGCCGATCCATTTACCATCCACGAGAACATCGAGCAGCACGTCATGGACATGCTCATCAAGGGCGGCATGGATGAGGGAACGGCCTACAAGGTCGCGCATCATGAATGGGCCGAAAAGGCTGAAGGCGCATGGTACAAGGCGCACGGCATCGACCAGGCTAAGGCTGAGGAAGCCTACCGGCCGTTCATCGACCAGATTGAGCACGAGAACCCGGCCAACCCGCCACCGAACCTGTACGAGAAGCCTTATCCACATCAGGATATTCGATCGGCAAAGGGCGAGGCCGGCCCGGTGCCGGAACCGACCGTGGAGGAGATTGCGCGCGCGAAGGAGATTGTGGCGCGGGCAATGGAGAGTGGGGAGTTGCGGCCGGCATCGGCTGGCGCCGACATCACGCGGCCAGAGAGCTTGCCCACCTTGGACGAACAGCCGCCGCCGCGGGCCGGTGGGCTGGTGGCTGCCGTCAAGGATGCCGGCGCCAAGCTTCTCGACATCAGCCACAATATCCAGATGCTGGCTACCCCGATGGTGCGCGGCACTCAGGAAGCGATGGCGACCGCCAAGGACTTCGCCAACGCCATGCGCCGCAACCGCTGGGAGTGGTCCCGCATCGACCAGGACATTGCTAAACGGTTCACGCCCGAGCAGCGCAAGCGCATGTGGGACGCGGCCGACGAGGAAAGCGTTCTTCGCCAGGAAGGCCAGACCAGCGAGCATATGGGCCTTGCCACGCTAGAACCTGCGGAGCGCGCAGCCGTCGAGGACTTGCAGGCCCGCTCCCAGCTCGCCTGGGCGCAGGCGCGTGACCTCGGCATGGTTGAGGGCGACGGGTTGCCGGCCTACACGCCCCGCATGGTCATCAATGTGGCAGAGGCAGGCGGCGATCAGCGTGCGCTACCGCTCAATGTCATCGGTCAGAACCTGCGCACCCGCACATCACAAATGTTGCGCCGCGGACACATGACGGCTGAGGAGACGGAGGCCGCCGCCAAGGTGAAGCTTGGTGAAGGCGCGGAGATCGCGCGCGACATCCGGGCGCTGCCGCTGGCGACCGCCAAGCTCGAGGACGCCATTGCGGGTCGGACACTCATCAATGCAATCGAGGCTGCCGGCAGGCGGACCGGCGACGAGACGGTATCGGTCGGCAGCAATCCGGGCAAGGGGTGGTTCACGATCGACCATCCGGCGTTCAAGAAGTGGCAACCGAAGTTCGAGACTGTGGACGGCGTCACTCAGGCGGCTCGAGACACCAACGGCAACATCATATTTCAACAGGTGCCGATTTACGTCCGCGGCGACTTCGAAGGGCCGTTGCGTTCGGTGCTGACACAGCCGTCGGGCGCGGCCTACGGCGCCTTGATGTCGCTCAAGGGCAAGACCATGGGCCTCATCATGAATTCTCCGCTCATCCACAATGCGGTGGAGTGGGGGCGGGCCCTGCCGGCGATGCCCGGGAAGGTGGCAACGTTCCGGGTCTACTTCGACGGCAACCGCGCCAAGAACAATCCGGTCGTCATGCGCGAGGCCATTGACGCCGGCCTGGTGCCGATTGGTAAACGGTTCTTCAACCAGGACATCACCTCTATCATGGAGGAACCGAACCTGGCGCCGGGCCGCTCGTGGACTGCGCAGGTGCTGGGCTTCATCCCGGATCTGTTCGATCAGGCGGCCGGAGATGCCGTTAAGGCGTCGATCGATAAGGCGGGCGACTTCTGGCACAACACCCTTCTGTGGGATCGTGTCGGCGACCTGCAAATGGGCCTCTACACGAATTTTCGCGATAGCTTGGTGGCCAAGGGGGTCGATCGACTGACGGCCTCGCGCGCGGCCGCACATTGGGCCAACCGCTATGCCGGCGCGCTGCCGGAAGAGGCGATGTCGGCCAACGCCCGTAAGATTTCCAATCTGTTGCTGTTCTCGCGCTCGTTCACGCTTGG
>WNFG01000774.1_pt1 | contig 41416 bp, 36 predicted proteins | sample 5400431 | NCBI WGS metagenome assembly WNFG01 (sample SAMN13153346, study PRJNA577476) | soil metagenome | isolation source: 120 cm saprolite under Douglas fir tree site 2 hole 3 replicate 2 | place: USA:California | collected 2015-04-18
CTTCCGACCTTCGTCGGCGACGACGTCAAGGAGATGCGCGAAGCGGCACGCGCCAACCTTGGCCTGTACACGACGTTCCCGTTCTTCCAGAGGCTTTTCCGCGCGAGCGGTTTCGCGTCCGAAGCCGATCAGATGGAAAAGGGAGGCGGAGGCGCTGCGCTGAGTGACCGAATGCTGGATGCCGTCTGTCTCACCGGGCCGATGCGCGCTGCCGGGAACAGCTCGGGGCGTTTCGCAGCGCCGGCGTCGACCTGCCGATCCTCGTCGCCCCGATCGGTGTCGACGGCGCGCGCGGCGTGATCAAGGCGTTTGGGTGTTAGCGTAGGGAGACTCGATCAACTCTCTTGGTGGCAGTGAGTGCCGCGGAGGCCGCCCATGGTGACCAAGGACTTTCCGATCTTTGACTGTGACAGCCATGTCGTCGAGCCGCCCGAGATCTGGGACGAGTACGTGCCCAGCGCCATCCGTGCGCGGGTGAAGACGCAGTTTCACTTCCACACGGACACGGACGTGCTTCACATCAATGGCCGGGTGGTCCCCGCCACGCGCGAGCGGTCCAACGCCGCGGAGGTGGGCTGGCCACGCTGGAGCAAGAAAGAGGTGGGGGCGCTGGTTCCCGGCACCGAGGAATGGCAGCGGAAGTTCGGGCGCCTGGCCGGATGCCGCGAGCCTCAGGCCCGGCTGCGTGACATGGACGCGCTCGGCACCGATCAGGTGATGCTCTTCCCGACCTGGTTCGTCCGCCTGGCCCTCGTCAAGGACGCCGAGGCGGCCGGCGCGCTGGCCCGCGCCTACAACGACTGGGTCTACGACTACTGCGCGGCCAACCGGCAGCGGCTCTTCCCCTGCGCCGTCCTCGCCATCCAGAGCGTCGAGCAGTCGATCGCCGAGCTGCGGCGGGTGGCCAAGCGAGGCTTCAAGGCCGCGGCCATCCGGCCCTGTTTCTGGAACGGGCGGTATCCCACGCTGCCCGAGTTCGATCCTCTCTGGCGGGAGTTCGAAGACCTCGGCGTGGTGCTCGCCATGCATACCTTTCCCTCGCGGGAGGCCTTGACCCCGGAGTGGGGCGAGCGCATCGCTCGGACGCGCGGGAGCGGCCACGGTCTGCTCTTCACGGACGAGGCCGTCGTCTATTCCCCGGGCCAGTTCCTGAGCAACATCGTGTTCAGCATGGAGCCCAGCATCGATGCGTCCGAAGCGCTCGGCTTCATCTTCGAGGCCATGACCTGGCTCACCACGGTGCTGATGACGGGATGGCTCGACAAGTTCCCGCGCCTGCGGGCGGCGGTGCTCGAGTCCAACGCCACCTGGCTGCCGCTCGTGCTCAGCCGGAGCCGGAACTTCCTCGATCTCTACGCCTTCCAGCGCGGACCCAAGGTGCGAGATCCCTACGAGGTGTTCTACGAGCGCTGCTTCATCGCCTTCGAGGGTGACGAGGAGCCCGTCTACCGCATGTGGGATCACTACGAGAACGTGGGACTGTGGTCCTCGGACTACCCGCATCACGACGCCGAGGACGGCTGGGAGGCGCTCGAGCTCATGGCGCGACACAAGGTGCCCGTCGCGGTCCAGCGCAAGCTGCTCGGGGAGAACGCGAGGCGCCTCTACGGCATCGAGCCCGTCATGGTGGTCACCGAGCGCGTCGAGCAGTACGAGCCGGCCAGGCTGCCCTGGTAGCGCGCCGCTACGCGCGCAGGAAGCTGCGGACCAGCTCCGCCACCAGGGCCGGCTGCTCGAGATGCGGCGCGTGGCCGGCGTCCTTCACCGTCTCCACGCGGGCGCCCGCGATCTGGCGCATGAAGTCCTCGGCGTAGACTGGCGGCACCAGGCGATCCTCGGCGCCCCAGATCAGAAGCGTGGGCGCCTTCACGCGGTGGATGCGCTTCTTCAGGCCTTTGTCAGGGATGGGCCAGATGAATTTCCCCGTGGAGCCCATGGCCCAGGTGAGGCCGACCTGCGCGGTGACGCGCGCCTCCTCGTCTTTCGGCTCGGCGAACATGACGCGCGCGGCGGCGCTCGCGGGATCGCGGAACACATGGCCGGGCAGCTCCTGCGGGTTGAGCATCATCCAGTTGGTGACGGGGGCGTCGTCGCGCCAGAGACCGATCGGATCGATGAGGGCGAGGCGGCCGGCGCGGCGCGGGTAGGCCGCGGCCACCTCGCAGGCGACCATGGCGCCGAAGGAGTGGCCCACGAAGGCCGCGCCCTCGAGGCCCAGCTGCTCCAGCAGCTCCTCGTAACAGAGGATCAGGTCCCAGAGGCCGTCCAGGTTATAGATGTCGTCGGCCGCGCCGGGGCTCGTTCCGGGATGCTCGGGGGCATGAACGGTGAAATGCTGAGCGAGCGCGTCGAGGAACGGATCCCAGTGGAGGCCCCAGGGGCCGTGGAAGAAGACGAGGTTGGGACCGGCGCCCTTGGAGAGGACGCGCATGCGGACGCGACCCTGCCAGACGGGGAGCACGCGCGCTTGCGTGCCGTTGAGGCTGCTCATCGCGCGGTCACCGCGGGCTCGGAGCGCGCGCGCAGCTTCTCCGGCCACCAGTGGTTGACCCAGCCCTCGTCCTCCCAGAAGCCGCGGAGAGACGGGAGCACCTCGCGGGAGAAGAGATCCATGTTCTGCAGGGTCAGCTCGTGGGGCATGGAGCCGATCTGCAGGAGCACCATCAGGTTGCCGACGCGGAGGCCCTTGACCACCTCTTCCTCGAGGCGCTGGCGCACGGTGGCGGGGCTGCCCGCGATGACGTAGCCCTTCTCGACGAAGTCGCGGTAGCGCAGCTCCTTGGGATTCTCCGGCCGCCGCATGGGGTTGCGCGCGGTGGCCTGGAGGCTGCGGTAGTCCTGGTTGCCCGGCGGCGCGAACCACGCGGCGGGGACGTGGAGGCACTTGTGATAGAAGTACTCCACGTGCCGCGCGTAGAGCTCCTCCGCGCGCGCGTCGGTGTCGGCCACCGCCACCAGCTGCAGGAAGCCCGCGCGATACGGATTGGCCTCGCGCCCCTTCTTGGTCACCACGTCCCAGTAGCCGTTCATCATGCCCTTGGCCGATTTGGCGCCCGAGTAGCTGAGGAAGCAGTAGCAGACCTCGTTCTCGACGGCGAAGTCGAAGGTGCTGATGCTGCCCGAGCCCGGCACCCACACGGGCGGATGCGGCTGCTGGATGGGACGGGGCCACAGGTTCACGTTGGCGAGCTGGTAGTAGCGGCCGTTCCACGCGAAGATCTCGCGCGCCTGCCAGGCCTTCATGGTCAAGGCGAAGGCCTCGCGGTAGCGCTCGCGATGCTCCATGGGCGTGATGCCGTAGCAGAGGTTGACGTCCATGGGGCTGCCCAGGGGCAGGCCCGCCACGATCCGCCCGCCGCTGATGCAGTCGAGCATGGCGTACTCTTCGGCCACGCGGATGGGCGGGTTCGAGGTGGGGAGCGTGGCGCCCATCTGCACGATGGCCACGGGCAGATCCTGGGTGGCCCGGGCGAGCACGCTGCCCATCAGGTTGGGGCTGGGCATGAAGCCGTAGGCGTTCTGGTGGTGCTCGTTGGTGCACACCCCGTCGAAGCCGGCGCGGGCCGCGAAGAGCAGCTCGTCGAGCGTCCAGTTGTAGTACTGCCCGACGCGGGCGGGGTCGGCCAGCTCCCACCAGGGCGGCGTCACCCACACGGATGGATAGCGCTTCTCGAAATCCTGGGGCAGCTCCCGGTGCGGCATCAGGTGGAAGGCGCTGATCTTCATCGATTTCCCTCGCAGGGCTCGGAGTAGGCTGGCGTGGCTTCTGGTGCCCCACAGTACTGCCGGGCTCATGGGAGTGTCAATCGGCACGCTCTCGGTGCCGACCCACTTTCACCGTCCACGGGTGTGCGGTAGACTCCCACTCTGCCTGGCAAGCTCGGCGGCCGGAGTGCGCTCGAGAACACGGTGGGGAAATGCAAAAGGGGGATCGGCATGCGCAAGGTTCGAGTGACCATCGCGGTGGCCGTGGTCGCCGCGTTGGCGTTTTCGGTATTCGCGCGGGCCCAGGAAGGGCCCGTCATGATCGGCTCGTCGATCCCGCTCACCGGGGGCGTGGCCACCTTCGGCCAGCATTCGCGCTGGGGCTCCGAGCTGGCCATTGCCGAGGCCAACGCCAAGGGCGGGGTGCTCGGGCGCAAGCTCGAGATCGACTTCCAGGACAATCGCTGCAACCCCGCGGAGGCCGTGAAGAGCGTCACCCAGATGCTCGCCGAGAAAAAGTACGTCGCCATCCTCGACGGGCTGTGCAGCTCGGTGGTGCTGGCCATCATGCCGCTCGTCGAGCGGGCGGGGGTGCCGCTCGTGGTCGCCAACGCCTCGGCCACGTCGATCGCCGAGCGCTCAGGCGTGGGTGGCAACAAGTGGACCTTCAAGGTGAATCCGACGGACGCGAGCATGCTGGACGCGCTGATCGGCTGGCTCGACAAGGATGGCAAGGCCAACAACATCGCCTTTCTCGGCGAGGATACGGATTTTGGCCGCGCCGGATCAACCGGGCTCGAGAACGCGCTGAAGAAGCGGAACCTCAAGCTCGCCACGGTGGACTTCTTCCAGAAGGGTGCCCCGGACTTCACCCCCGTGTTCACCAAGATCAAGGCGAAGAAGCCCGCCTTGCTGGCTCTCTACGCGGTCGATGCCGATTTCCAGAACGCGATGCGCCAGTGGTACAGCCTCGGGGGCGGCGTTCCCCTGACCGGCCGCGTGCTCGTGGACCAGGTGCCCAAGGAGATCATGGATAGTGGTTTCCTGGACGGCACGACCTCGGTCCAGCCGTATGATCCCTCGGTCGATACGCCCGGCAACCGGGCGTTCGTCGAGGCGTTCAAGAAGCTGCACAACGTGCCGCCGATCCTCGTCAGCTTCGAGGCGTACGAGGCGACCAAGGTGCTGATCGACGCCATCCGGCGCGCGGGCAGCACCAATCCGGCGGCCGTTCGCGATGCCCTCGTCACCACCAAGCTGCCGTCTATGCTCGGGACCACCATCGAGTTCGACGATCACAACCTCGCCCACAACAACGCGATCATCCTGACCATCAAGGGCGGCAAGGTCGTGATCGTGGGGATGAGCAAGACCTGATGCATCGTCGTCAGTGGACCTGAGCTTCTACATCCAGCTCCTGCTCAACGGCATCGTGATCGGTGTGATCTACGCGCTGGTCGCGATGGGGCTCTCGCTGATCTTCGGCGTCCTGGAGATCGTCAACTTCGCCCATGGCGAGTTCTACATGCTGGGCGCCATGCTCGCCTACTTCCTCTCCATGAACGTGGGCCTGGGCTACTGGCCGACCGTGCTGGTGGTGACGGCGGTCGCGGTGGCCCTCGGCTATGTCCTCTACGAGGCCCTGCTCGGCTCGCTGCGCGCCCAGAGCTTCGAGCGCAGCATCCTGCTGACTCTCGGCCTGTCCATGGTCCTGCAGAACGGGGCGGTGTTTCTGTTCACCACGACGCCCAGGATGATGCAGACGCCCTATAGCTACCGCAACATCATCCTGGGTGACGTGCGCGTGTCCGTCATGCGCCTGTTCGCCCTCGGCCTGGGCCTCCTCGCCTTTGGCGCGCTCTATCTGATCCTCTACCGCACCCGCGTGGGCAGGGCGATGCGCGGCGCCGCGCAGAACCGCGAGGCCGCCTTGATGGTGGGCATCGACCCGCGGGCCGTGTCGCGCCTGGCCGTGGCCATCGGCATCGGGCTGTCGGGTCTGGCCGGCGCGGCCCTCGCCCCCGTCTATGCCGTGCATCCCCTCATGGGCTTCAGCTTCGTGTTCAAGGCCTTCGCGATCATCATCATCGGCGGACTGGGCAATATCTCCGGCGCGGCCATCGCCGCCGTGGCCCTGGGCATCCTGGAAAGCGTGGCGGGCGGGTTTCTTCCGCTCGTCATGGCCGACGCGCTCGCCTTCATCGCCATGATCGTGATCTTGTTGTTGCGGCCGCAGGGCCTGTTTGGACGCGGGGTCCGGGTGTGAGGGCCGGATGGCTGCGCGCGCTCCTGGTCGTGCTCGGGGTGGCCGCGCTCTTCGCGATCCCCAAAGTGACGGGCAACGAGTATGTGCTGGCGCTCGGGGTCAGCTTCGCCACCTTCTCCGTGCTCTCCGGCGGCTTGAACCTGGTGTACGGCTATACCGGATTGCTCTCCTTTGCCCAGGTCGGCTTCTTCGGGATCGGCGGCTACACGGCGGCGCTGCTCGTGACGGAGCAGGGCTGGTCGCTATGGGCGGGCGCGGTGGCGGGCGGCGTGCTCGCGGCCCTTGTCGGTCTCGTGATCGGCTACTCGTCGCTGCGGCTGTCGCGCCATGCCTTTGCCATCGTCAGCCTCAGCTTCGCGCTGCTGTGCCTCATCGTGGCGCTCGAGTGGGTGTCGCTCACCCGGGGCGCGATGGGCATTCCCGGCCTGCCCATCCCGACCTTGAGCCTGCCCGGCGGCCTGCGCTGGCGGCTCGGGCGACCGGCAGACTTCTACTTTCTGCTGGTGGGTTTCGCGGTGGTCGCCCATGCCATCATCTACCTGGTCGTGACCTCGCGGCTCGGGCGCGCCATGCGGGCGATCAAGCTGAACGAGCCGCTGGCCCAGTCGCAAGGCGTCAACCCGCTGAGCTACAAGCTGCTCGCCATCGCGCTGTCCGCGCTGCTCGCGGGCATCGTGGGCGGCCTGTTCGTGTTCTACCTCACGATCGTCGACCCCTCGATCTTCGACTTCTACTACACCGAAACCATGCTGATCATGGTGATCATCGGCGGGCCCGGCAGCTTCTGGGGCGTGCTGGGCAGCAGCGCCGTGCTCGCCGCGCTCCCCGACCTGCTTCGCTTCACCACCGATTTGCGCATGGTGCTCTACGGCGCCGTGCTGATCGTGGCCATGCTGCTGTTTCCCGGCGGGGTAGGCGGCTGGCTCCAGCGCCGTCGCCGGGCGCGGTGGCGTCGGCCAGAGGTGATGGCTCCATGACGGCGGTGCTGCTGCAGGTGAGGGGCCTGACGAAGCGGTACCTGGGCCTGACCGCGGTCGACGATGTGTCGTACGAAGTGGAGGCGGGGACTGTCGTAGGGCTGATCGGTCCGAACGGCTCGGGGAAGAGCACCATCGTCGATTGCATCAGCGGCTTTCAGCCGGCCGATGGCGGCCGCTGGTTCCTCGATGGCCACGAGCTGACGGACCTGTCTCCCCACCGGATTGCCCGCGCCGGCATGACCCGTACCTTCCAGACCGTCCGCGCCTACGACGAGCTGACCCTCCTGGACAATCTCTGTGTCGCGGCGCAGGAAAGCGATGGGGTCGGATGGCTGCAGGCACTCGGGCGCGGCTCCCGACTGCGCGGGGCGGAGAGGGCGGCGGAGGCGCGCGGCCGCGACTTGCTCGCCACGGTGGGGCTGGCCGACTATGCGGGGGCGCCGGCGGGGATACTGTCCTACGGTCAGCGCAAGCTTCTCGCCATCGCCGCCAGCATGATGGCGCGCCCGAAGCTGGTCGTGCTCGACGAGCCCGTGGCCGGGGTCAATCCCACGATGATCCGGCGCATCGAAGAGGTGATCCACCGGCTGAATGCCGAAGGCGTGACGCTGATCATCGTCGAGCACAACGTGGACTTCATCATGTCGCTGTGTCGTCGCGTGATCGTGCTGGAAGCCGGTGGCAAGATCGCCGACGGGCCGCCCGCCGTGATCCGGAGCGACCCGCGTGTCCTCGCCGCCTATCTCGGCCAGAGAGGCGCCGCCGAGCTGGGTCACGGCCGTCGCTGACATGGCCGCCGCTGACATGGCCGCCGATGGCATCATCCTGGAGCTCGATGGGCTGTCCGTCGGCTACACTGATGAGCCCGTCGTGGTGGACTTCTCGACCGCCATTCGTGTCGGCAGTGTCACCACGGTGATCGGGCCGAACGGAGCGGGAAAGTCCACGCTGCTGCGCGCCGTCTATGGGCTGACCCGGCACTTCGCCGGGAGCGTGCGCTTCTTCGGCCAGGCCATCGAGCGCCTGCCACCCCGGGAGCGCCTGAAGCTCGGGATCGGGTTCGTGCCACAGGGCCGCTGCAATTTCCCGCTGATGACGGTGCGGGAGAATCTCGAGCTGGGCGCCTACACGCTGCGTGGTCCGGCGGTGGCCGCCGCCGTCGAGCGGGCCCTGGCGCAGTTTCCCCCGCTCGCGTCGAAGCTCTCCGTGCTGGCCGGCAATCTCAGCGGCGGCGAGCAGCAAATCCTGGAAACGGCCATGGTGCTGGAGGCGGGACCGAGGCTGCTCCTCCTCGACGAGCCGTCGCTCGGCCTGTCGCCCGCCAATCAGGATCAGATCTTCGCCACCATCGCCGAGCTGCGCGGTCGCGGGCTGACCATCCTGGTCGTCGAGCAGAATGCCCACGGCGCCTTGCAGATCTCCGACACCGGCATCGTCATGGAGCTCGGCCGCCTCTTCATGGCCGGTCCGGCCGCCGAGGTGATCGCCGATCCGCGGATCAAGGTGGCGTATCTGGGCGGTGAGGGGACCGACCGGCGCTAGGTCACTCGCCCGGTGCGTGCCGGGGTCGCGGCGCGGATGGCCGTCCGGGCCGCGTCCGCCTCCGCGGGCGGGAGCTGGGTGATGCGAACGGCCCGCTCCACGAATCGGTCCTCCTCGCCCACGATCAGCAAGTCCAGGAACCTCATCATGCCCAGGCTCGAGGCGCGACGGCCGGAGGCCGCGGCCCGCGTGGCCTGCTTACCGAGCAGGATCGAGATGCTGCGCGTGACGCGCGGCACTACGTGAGAGGCTGGCTCGTCGTCGATCTGAACCCGATACACACCCTCGGGGTCCACGCCCTCGACGCTCAGCGGCTGCGCGCGACACACGCTGACCACCATGCGGGTTTCGCCGGTGCGAGGATCGTGGCGGGCGTCGAGGACGGTCAGGCCCTTGTTGCTCGGCTGCCGGACCAAAGGTGCCTCCACCGTCTCCGCCTTGAAGCGAAGCGTCACCTGTGAGCTCGGCGAAAGAGGCGGCACGGTGATGAAGGCCTCCCTCACCACATGCACCAGCTCTTCGGCGCCCATCCAGACGCTGCCGAACGGTTGCCGCTGCTCGACCACCATGCCGGCGATGCGCCGCGCGGTGGGATTGGCCACCGTCACCTCTCGGCCGCCATCCCGAACCTGGAAGACGAGCGCCTCGTAGTCGGCCATGCGCTGGTACAGCTCGCGCTGCGTGGCGATCCAGAAGTTGCTCCGCTCCGCCAGGTTGATCGCGTAGCGGAGATAGTCGAGCGTGCCCTTGCCCTCGTTCAGGGAGGGATCGAGGGCCAGCTCGGGATGATACTGAAAGCTGTAGACGCCGTTCTCCAGGTGATCGTCGACGCCGCCCACACGGGCGCTGTGGCCGCCGAAGATCGTCTCGACCAGCTCGTAGGCGGCGTCGAACTCGTGCGTGCGGTCCCAGCCGCGGAGGGGGCGCCACTCCGCGTCGGTGGTGACGACGGGGTGGAAGGGGAACCAGATCCCCGGGGTGGCGATCGTGCGCCGGACATCGGTGACGTAGGTGAGCGGCCGGATGCCGATCGGCCCGCCCACCATCACGTCCGGGTTCTGCACCCCGTACTCGATCATGTGGTAGTAGCAGAACGTGCACAGGCCGAGGATCCGCTCGTCGTGCGCGTAGAGATAGTCCATGGCGTCGATCGTCTCGGGGTGCATGTGCCCGCCCGCGTGGCGGCCGCCGGTGTGGACGGCGAAGCCCAGGTTCTCCGCGGCGTTGCGCACGTGCTCGTAGAGCCCCGTGCCACGGATGGCGGTCGGCGGATCGCCGATGGAGCTGTCGTTGTGCAGGGCGGGCTCGATGAAGCTGTGGCGGGTCGTGCGGGCCACCCATTCCCGGGCCATCGCCTCGCTGATGTTGGTCGAGAAGGCCGGGTCTTCGATGTCGTAGCTGGCGGGGATGAGGTTCTCGATCTGATAGTCGAGAAAGTTGAAGTCGAGCATCCCGTGGACATCATGGCGGAACGAGAGCACGGCTTCGTATGCCCCGAACGAGCGCAGGCGAGTCTGCCACAGGGGCTCGAGTCCGACCTCCAGGAGCAGGCGCCGCAGAAAGAAGAGCAGCGTGTCGCCCCAGTGTGTGGGGTTGGCCCAGTGGCGGACCGCTTCCACGTTCAGGTGCGCCTGGAGCATGCCGCCCACGAGCTCGAGCGCCTGGTTGGCCACGTAGGCCGTGCGGTCGGTGAGGACGATGGCAGGGCCCACGGTCGTCGCCGTGGCCGTGGCGGCGCTCGTCAGATCGCCCGTCAGCTCCACCAGGTCAGCAAGCACTCGGCTTCCCGGCGCGGGCTCGATCTGCTGTACGGGGTGGCCGGCAAAGCCGCTCACGTAGAGGCTCTCCCAGGCCGAGTTCGCGAAAGGGGAGCCCGGCCGCCAGCGCCACCCTGTATAGCCGGTGACGGCTGTTGGCGTGCAGGCGGTCAATCCGAGCAGAGACGGGGGGAAGTTTGTCTTGCCCGTGACGATCAGACGGCGATCGGCACCGCGCAGCCAGCCCTCGATTCGCCCGATGGTCTCGCTCGCGAGGTGCGCGGCGTTCGGGACGAGGACGGCTCGATATCCCCCGAGCCGGGCGTCATCGAGATCGGCTTCCTCGATGACGTCATGCTTGAGATTGCACCGGCCGAGCAGAACACTTGCCGCCGCCGGCGCGAGATAGGCGTATTCACCCTTGAGCCAGGTGCGCGGGCGCCCCCAGGCGTCGGTGAACGTGTAGGTCTCGCCGCGCGCGGTGGCCTCGGCCGCGTAGGCGTCGCGGCTCCGTCGGCTGAACAGGACGGCGATGTCATGCCCTCGTGGGCGGATCCATTCCTGCACAGGCGCACCTCATGTCGATTGATGGGCAGAGCGGGCCGGGCGACCGCAGTCGTGTAATCTAACCCAACCTCGAAAACGGGACAATGCTGGCGCGCGGGCACGCCGGCTTCAATCACCCCGTGTTCGCTGGAGCTGTGTCGGCACTGACGGGCCCGGGCGCAGGGTGAGACCGGCGATGGGGACGATGCGGGCGCCCGGAAGTACCGTGAGCCGGCTCTGGGCCACGGCCGACACGATGAGCTGCATCTCTGTAGTGGCAAAGACGCTGCCGACGCAGCGGCGAGGGCCGCCGCCGAAAGGAAAGTGGGCGAACGCAGGGCGGGCAGCCGCCCGCGCGGCCGTGAAGCGGTCGGGATCGAAGCGCTCGGGGGCTTCCCAGACGTCCGGGTGGCGATGGGTGAGATAAGGGCTCAACAGCACGAGGGCGCCGGCGGGGATGTTGTAGCCGCCGATCATGTCGTCCTCGACGGGCGTGCGCGCGGTGAGCCAGGTGGGTGGGTAGAGGCGCAAGACCTCCTCGATCACCCTCCGTGTGTAGCCGAGACGAGGAAGAGCGTCGACGCCAGGAGTATGGCTGCCTGCCGCGCGGCACTCCTCTTCGAGCTGCTCCCGGGCATCGGATTGCTCCGACAGCACATACCAGATCCAGGCGAGCGCGCTCGCGGTGGTCGTATGGCCGGCGACCAGGACGGTCTTAAGCTCGTCGTGTAGCTCGGCGTCGGAGAGTGGTCCGCTCGCGGCGGCCGCCGGTGAGGCCAGGAGCGCGGCGAGCAGCGTCCCCGCAGGCGGCGTCGAGCGATGGGTCTCCCGCACTTTCCCCGAGACGAAGGTGTTGATCGAGTCGAGAGCCCGCCGATAGCGGATTCCGCCAGGGGTGGGAACCTCGAGCCAGCCGAACGCGCTCCAGAGGCGGCGGTCCACGTGGCCTACGGCAACGTCGAGCGCTTTGCGGAGAGTCTCGACCTCTGCGGGGTGGATCTCGTCGAAGCACGCCCGGATGATGATCGTCTGCGTGAGGCGCCGCATTTCGCTGACCATCTCGACAACTGCGCCGCGCTCGGCCAGAGGTCGCCATCGCTCGAGCATCTCCTCGGTGGCCCGGCGGACGACGGCGGCGAACTGCGGGTGGTGACCGGGCTGGAAGGCGGGCTGCACCTGCCGCCGGCGCCGGCGCCAGCGGTCGCCATCGACCACCGTCAAGCTGTCGCCGAAGAGCGCGCGCACGCGTGTCGCAGGCGGGCCCTTGGCATAGGCGTGGGCACGGTCCTGCAGGACGTGCCTGACGTGGTCGGGGTGGCGCAGCAGGTAGACGTGATGCACGCCGAGCCGCATGGAGACGACGTCGCCATAGCGCTGCGCGCTATCCCTGAAGAAGCGCAGGGGATCGCGCCGCGCCTTCGGGAAGACGCCCACGAGCGGATAGCCCGTGGGGCCGGGTGGGACGCCGGATGTGGCGACCGCCATCTGCGCGCCCTCTCAGGCGGCGCGAGACCGATAAGCGGGAGGCGGAGGGGCGTAGCCGTGGACGACGAACCAGTCCACGGCATCGCGCAGCGCTTGCTCCACCGGCGTTTGGAACAGCCCAAGCTCCCGCACCGCCTTCTCCGCGCTGAAGTACATGTGCTTGCGCGCCATGCGGGCGCCGGTGAGCGGCACGCGGGGCGAGTGGCCGGTGGCGCGCGCCATCCCCTCGCTGGCCAGTGCCACGAGATAGACCAGGGCATGGGGCGCGCGCAGGCGCGGGGCGCGGATGCCCGTGATCCGCTCCAGTATGCGGAAGACCTCGGTGAGTGAATGGTTCTCGCCGCCCAGGATGTACTTCTGGCCGGGGCGGCCGAGCGACGCGGCCAGGAGATGCCCGCGCGCGACATCGGCCACGTGGACCAGATTGAGCCCGGTATCGAGCGTGGCGAACATGCGCCCGAGGAGATAGTCGAGGACCATCTGGCCCGTAGGGGTGGGCTTGACGTCCCATGGCCCGAAGGGAGCGCTCGGATTGACGATCACGACGGGCAGGCCGCGGGCGGCGTATTCCTCGGCCAGGCGCTCGGCGATGAACTTCGACCGCTTGTAAGGCCCGATCATGTCGTCGAAGCTCACGGGCGTGGTCTCGGTGCCGGGCCCGCCCTCTCTGGGCAGTCCGAGCGTGCCGACGCTCGAGGTGTAGACGACGCGCTCGGCACCGGCCCGCGCGCAGGCCTCGAGCACGGTGCGCGTGCCGTCCACGTTGTTGCGGTAGATCTCACCTGGATCGCGGGCCCAGAGCCGATAGTCACCGGCCACGTGGAAGACCCTCGCGCAGCCCGTGAGCGCCGCGGCCACGAAGTCGGGCTCGAGGATGTCGCCGCGCACCACCTCGACCGGGCAACCCTCGAGCGCCCTGAGGTTGCTCGCCGGGCGGGCGAGGACCCGGACGCGATAGCCGTCGGCGACGAGCAGGCGCGCCACGTTGGCTCCCACGAAGCCGGTGGCGCCGGTGACCAGTACATCCATGTGTGGTGCCACTCCCGAGCTCAGCTTACTCCTGCCGCGGGGGGTTGCTATCATAGTGGCGAGTCCCCAGCAGGAAGACTCAGGAGCGCCCATGGCAGTGAAGCGGCTCGGCATCCTTACCGGCGGCGGCGACGTACCCGGCTTGAACTCCGTGATCAAATCGGTGGTGTACAGGGGCAGCGAGCTCGGTTACGAGGTGGTCGGGATCCGACGCGGCTGGGAAGGCTTGACCCACGTCGATCTTCAAGATCCGGCGAGCCGTGCGCGCTACGTGCTGCCCTTGAACCGCCAGAACACCCGCACGATCGACCGCACCGGCGGCACCTACCTGCACACCTCGCGCACCAGCCCGTCCCGGATGCTCGCGCTTCCCCCCGCGCTCGCGGGACAGGAGTTTCCGACGGCGGGTTCTCCGAGCACCGGCATCACCTATGACGTCACCAAGGCGGTGCAGCGGAATATCGAGTCGCTGGCGCTCGATTACCTGGTCGCCATCGGCGGCGATGACACGCTCGGGTACGCGGCGGAGCTCGCCCGGCGGGGCATGCCCGTGATTGCCGTGCCCAAGACAATGGACAACGATGTGCGCGGCACGGAGTATTGTATCGGCTTTTCCACCGCGATCACCCGCGCCATGGATGCCATCGAGCGACAGCGGACCACGGTCGGCTCCCACGAGCGCATCGGCATTTTCCGAGTGTTCGGGCGCGATGCCGGGTACACGGCGCTCTACACCGCGTACGTCACGTCGCTTCGGTGCTGCATTCCGGAATATCGCGTGGACCTCGCGAAGCTGATCGAGCTGCTCATGGCCGACAAGCGCAATAACCCGAGCAACTATGCGCTCGTGATCGTCTCCGAGGGCGCGGAATGGGAAGGCTACACGGTGAAGGAATACGGTCCCGCCGACGCGTTCGGCCATCGCAAGAAGATGAGCGTCGCCGAGGATCTGAGCAACGAGATCAAGGCGGCCACCGGCGAAGAGACGATCGTCAGCGACCTGACCTACGAGCTGCGCTCCGGCAGCCCGGACTCCGTGGACCGCATGGTGGCCTCGACGTTCGCGGACATGGCCGTGGATGCCATCCACGAGGGCAAGCAAAGCCTGATGACCGCCGTCAGCGGCGGCTGCTTTGCCTTGCAGCCGATTCCCGATCCGGCGCTCGGGCCGCGCAAGGTGGATGTGGCCACGATGTACAACACCGAGCGCTACCGCCCGACGTATGATCGCAAGCTGGGTCTGCCGATCTTCCTCACGCGGGAGTAGCCGTCAAGGCACTTGTGATATGTACTCCACGTGAGTGTCTTCGGCGCGCGCGTGCCCCGGAAGGAAGACGGCCGGCTCGTTACCGGGCGGGGGCGGTACGTCAGCGACGTGGAGATGCCGAGGATGCTCCACGTCGCCTTCGTGCGGAGCGTGCATGCTCATGCGCGCATCCTGGGTGTTGACGCGAGGGCGGCCATGGCCTGCCCGGGCGTGGTCGCTGTGGCCACGGGCGCCGATGCAGATATCGCGAGGCGTCGGATCCGCGCCAAGTCGGCGCTGCCGGGCTATGTCGAGACAGAACAGCCGGTGCTGGCGTGGCCGGAGACGCGCTTCGCCGGCGAGGCGGTGGCGGCTGTCGTGGCGGCAGACCGGTATGCGGCCGAGGACGCCGCCGCCCTCGTGGCCGTGGACGCTGAGCCGCTCCCGGCGGCGGTCGATGTGATTGGCGCGCGAAGCGGCGCGGTCGTGCACGCGGGCGCGGCCGACAATGTCCTCCTCTCGCGTCGCTTCGAGAGCGGCGAGGTGGATCTGGCCCGTCACGGGCTGGCGGAGATCCTCGGCCTCGCCGAGAACCGCGTCCGGGTGATCGCGCCCGATGTCGGCGGCGGCTTCGGCGTCAAGGCCATCCTCTATCCGGAAGATGTGGTCCTGTGTCTCCTGGCCATGCGGCTGGGGCGGGCCGTGAAGTGGGTGGAGCAGCGGCGGGAAGGGCTGGTGGCCGCGGCCCACGCGCGCGATCACCACTACGCGGTGCGCGTGGGCTTCGATCGCGCGGGTCGCCTGCTCGCCATGGACGCGCGGATCGCGTGCAACGCAGGCGCGTACTCCGTCTATCCGTGGACGGCGGGTCTCGAGGCGCTCATGGCGGGCGGTCTGCTCGCGGGCCCGTACAAGCTGGCGCACTACCGCTGCGAGGTGGCGGCCGTCGCCACCCACACGACGCCGGCAGGCCCCTATCGTGGCGTCGCGCGGCCGGCGACCACGTTCGTGATGGAGCGCGTGCTCGATCTCGGCGCCGCGGCGCTCGGCCTCGATCCCGTCGAGGTCAGACGCCTCAACCTGGTCGGGCCCGCCGATCTGCCCTACACCTCGGCCACGCGTCTCGTGCACGACAGCCCGACCTATCCCGTGTGCTTCGAGAAAGTCTTGGAAGCGATCGGCTACGAAGCCTTCCGTGCCGAGCAGGCGCGCGCACGCGCGGAGGGCCGCTATCTCGGCATCGGCTTCGCCAACTACAACGAGCTGACGGGCCTCGGCCAGGCGGCCTCCGCGGGCCCGCGCATGCCGTTTCGCACGGGCCACGAGGGCGTGACCGTGCGCATGGATCCCTCGGGGGCGGTGACGGTGCTGGCCGGGGTGACGTCACAGGGACAGGGAGTCGAGACCACCATGGCGCAGATCGTGGCCTCGGAGCTGGGCGCGCCGCTCGACACAGTCACGGTCGTCCTCGGCGACACGGACGCCACGCCGTTCGGCCTGGGCGCCTTCGCCTCGCGCCAGGCGGTCATCGGCGGCGGCGCCGCCATCCGCGCGGGGCAGGCGCTTCGCGAGAAGATCACGCGCATCGCCGCGCACCTGCTGGAGGCCGCGCGCGAGGATCTGGAGGTAGCCGACGGCCGCGTGACCGTCAAGGGAGTGCCCGAGCGCGCGGTGTCGCTCGCCGAGGTGGCGCGCGTCGCGTGCCTCGAGACGCAGCGGCTGCCCACCGACACGGAGCCCGGCCTCGAGGCGACGCGCTTCTACGATCCGATCCGCGGGACGTTCGCCGCCGGCTCTCAGGCTGCCATCGTCGAGGTGGATCCGGGGATCGGCACGGTGGCGATTCTTCGCTACGTCTGCGTCGAGGACACCGGGCGCGTGATCAACCCGGCGATCGTCGAGGGACAGGTGCAGGGAGCGATCGCCCAGGGCATCGCGGGCGCGCTCTCCGAGCACTTGATCTATGACCAAGCCGGTCAGCTCCTCACGGGCACCTTGATGGACTACGCGCTACCCACCGCGGCGGACCTGCCGCCCTTCGAGATCGATCACATCGAGGAGCCGGCGGAGAACCTGGCCGGTGTGCGCGGCGTCGGCGAGGGCGGCACCCTCGGCCCCGCCGCCGCGCTCGCCAATGCCGTGGCCGACGCGCTCGCGCCGTTCGGGATCGAGCCCAACGAGCTGCCGCTCACTCCCGCGCGCCTCTGGGGCTGGTGCGCAGCCGCGGCGGTCCGCCCCCCCTGATCCATCGCGCGCTGCTCGTCCGGGGCGCGGGTTCGAAATACCGACGACGTGGAAGCCTCTACCCGGCAGGTCGTTCCGATCTGTCCGCCTTCCGATTGTGCATGCCGTGAAATTTCATGTACTTGCCATACGGGCACGAGATATGCGGCTCATCGCTCGTAACTCGTCGGCGCTCGGCTCACCAGAGTTGAATCCAAGACCGAGGACTTCCAAATCCGAGGACTTCACCACATCCGAGGACTTCAAATGAAGCCAGGTGTGACTCGAGCACGGATGTTGCCGACAGCGTTCCTCGCCGGCCTGCTCTTCGTTGCGGGCGCGGCGGCTGCCACACCAGATGCCGCGCCAGACTCCGAGCCTTCAGTCACACCCGACCGCGTGATCGCCTCACTGGATCAGACTCTGGCGTGGTATCGACAGGCCCGCGTGGCGATGCGGGCCGTGGGCACGGTTTTCGCCCGAGAGGATGAGCAGACGGCGCTCGCCGTGCTCCGGCGCGCGTTCGAGGTGGCCCGGGCTCAGGCCGCCGTCCTGGCCGCCGGGAGCGGCCCCGCCACGGCGGCTCCGCGCGCGGAAGCAGGGCCAGTGGCTGGAAAGCGGGCGGAGGTGAATGCCGCGATCCAGACAGATCAGCAGGAAGTCGAGCGGCTTCGGCAGGGCCTCCGGACCGCGCCGGCCGCGCGGCGAGCAGCCGTGCAGGATGACCTCGCGGCGGCCACGAACCGGTTGGAGCTGGACCGCGTTCGCCTCGACTTCCTGACCAAGCTGGAGGAGTCCAAGGCATCGTCGCCCGATACCGAAGCGGATCTCGGGCGTCAGATCCAGACCCTGCAGGAATCGGTCCCGGAATTGCGCTCGATGAATACCTCGTCCCCGGCGGCCACGACTCCGGCCAGTGGAGCGACGGATGGCAACTGGGGGTCGGTCCATCGCTTGATCGGGATCTACCACGCGCGGAGCAGCCTGGACCAGCTGGGCGAGAGCACGAAAGCGCTCGAGCGAAGGATCGGGAGCGACCTGCAGGCCGCCCAGGGAAGCCTGCGTCCGATCATGGGCCAGCTGCGCGCGCTGACTGCCGATCCTTCTCCCGGCGGATCGCTGGCCGACGGTCAGCGGCAGTTCCGCGACCTGCTGGAGCGAAGCAAGCAGCTGGGGGCGGTGGTGCTGTCCATGCGTGAAGAGTCGGCTCTCGTGCATCGGTTCGCCGGAGATCTCCAGGGCTGGAAGGGCGCGGTCGATCGTGACCGATGGCAAGTTCTGCAGGCCCTGGGGATCGGGCTCATCGGCGTCGTCATCGCCCTGGTCGCGATCCTCGTCGGCGGCATGCTGTTGCGCGTGGCCGCGGTGCGCTACGTGCACGATACGTACCGCCTGCGTCTCCTGCTCATGGCCCGCAATTTCGTCGTGGTGACGGCCATGGCGCTCGTGCTCGTCTTCCACTTCGCGAGCGAGCTCACGGCCCTGGTGACGGGGCTGGGATTCGCCGCGGCGGGCATCGCCTTCGCCCTTCAGAACGTGATCCTGGCCCTGGCGGGATACTTCTCGATGGTGGCGCCCAACGGTATCCGGGTGGGCGACCGGGTGAGCCTGCAGGGGCCCTTCGGCTACGTCCAGGGCGAGGTGCTCGACATCGGGCTCGTGCGTATTCGTCTGCGCGAGCTGGACGGCGAGGCGCTCCGCCCGACCGGCCGCATCGTCGTGTTTCCCAACTCGGTCGTGTTCACGGGGAGCTTCTTCAAGCATCCGCCCTCGGAAGACCGGGGGGAAGGGCCACGCCCGGTCGAGCGGAGCGCCGCCTGATCACTTCTGGTCTGGCCGATGACGACGGAATCGGCCGCCCGGGCAAGAGCCCGGGCGGCCGATCTGCATCGACCGGCGAAGCTCTGGCGCTACCGCGAGACCGCGGAGGTCCGGTTGGCGTCCGCAGAGACTCGCGGCGCCTGGCCATCCTGGTTCTCCCGGGGCGCCTGCACGTCCTGATTTTCCCGCGGTGCCTGCACGTCCTGGTTCTCCCGGGGCGCCTGCACGTCCTGGTTCTGGCGGGGCGCCTGAACGTCCCCGTGCTCCCGTGGCGCCTGCACGTCCTGGTTCTCGCGCGCGGCGACCTGGGCCGCATCCTGGTGGATGCTCGTGAGGATGCGCGCGTCATGCGCCGCGCTCAGGGCAGGCGACAACGATACTGCGATGATCGCGCTGACGGCTACTGCAGCAATCTTTCTCATGCCTACGTCCCTTCCTTTCTGGACATGGGTCTCTACGTCTCGCTCTCTTTTTTCGCGCACCCTTGAGACGAGATGTCGGCCGGAAGGGATTGCGCCGCGCAAAATTTTCTTGTGGATGTCACAGAGCGAGAGCCGATTGTTCTAACTTGAAACATTGAAAAGACCAATGGAATCCAAGCCCCCGACCGGGCAGGCATCACGCCCGCGTGATACAGTCGCCCGGAGAGGAGAGCAGGAACATGAAAAGGCTCGGGATCGTGGTTGGGTTGATCGTGGCGGTGCTGGTCGTGGCCCTCGTCGTGCTGCGCGCGGTCGGGCTCGACCCCAACGAGCGCCGGGCCGGCTTGTGGCTCACGGGAGAGGTCATCACCACGCCCGTCACCGACTGGTCCTTCACCGACAAGTACCGCAACATCTACGTACAGACGAAGACCTGGTATCTCGTCCCGCACTCGGTGACGACCGGGTGCACAGCAAAGGACGGCAAGCTCTATCTGACCTCCATATACCGCCCCGGCCAGCAATTCCCCCGCGACAAGACCTGGAACCGGAATTTCACGCGCGATCCGCGGGTGCGGCTGAAGATCGGCGACAAGCTCTACGATCAGCAGCTGGCCCTGGTCATGGATGAGACCGAGAAGGACGCCGTGCTCGAGGCCAAGGCCAAGAAGTACCCGCAGCAGCCCGCGGTCGAGAAGAACCGCGTCTTTGTCTTCAAGGTCCTGCCGGGCTAGCGTAGAGGCGCTGATGAACGCGCCTCTGGGTCTCCACGCCCCCCTCACCCTGCCCTCTCCCCCTCCAGGGGAGAGGGATTTGGAGAGACGGCGCCCCGACCAGATCCACTACCTCGCCGAGAGATGGAAGGACATTTCGAATCCCTCTCCCCCAGTGGGGGAGAGGGCCGCAGTTCGAGCTGAGGGGCGCAGCCCCGAGGCGAGGGCTGAGTAAATTAGGGGGAGCGGGGCCTCGCGCAAGAGCCGATGGTGGCCGCGCGGCCTGCCCTGGCTCATCACCGCGGGCTGCTTCATCTACCTCTATAGCCGGCTCGCCCGGGCCGCCGCCGCCGAAGGGCGCGGGCTCGGCCCGTACCTCGCCGCCATCTTCGAGAACGTCAGCTGGTCACGCTGGCTCCTGCTGATGATCCCCTACTGCGCGCTCTTCGTGCTGATCGACAGCCTCGTCGTGTGGCGGGTGATCACCTGGTTCAACGCGCGGCTCCGTTACGCCGACGTGCTGCCCATCCGGGCCAGCGCCTACATCCTCTCCATCGTCAACGAGCAGGTCAGCAAGGGCGCCATCGCGCTCTACCTGAGCCGGCGCAACGGCATTCCCACCTGGGAAGTTGGCTCGAGCATGCTCTTCATCATGTTCTGCGAGTACTACTATCTGCTGATGTGGGCGACGGTGGGCGTGCTCTTGCAATGGGACCGGCTTCCCCAGGTGTTTCACGTCATCCCGTGGCTCGCCCTCATCTCCGCCGCCGTCTTCGTGGTCTTCCATCTCTTCTTCACGGGGCGGCTCTCGAGCGGACGCGTGGGATGGGGCGGGGCCGTGCGCAATCGCCCGCTCTTCCGCTCGTTCCGGCTGGCCAGGCTCCGCCACTACGCCGCGGTGATCGCGCTCCGCTCCCCCGCGATGCTGGCGGCGGTGGTGGTGTACGGGCTGGCCCTCAAGCTCTTCGGCGTGACGGTAGGCCTGGGCGAGATGCTGGGCTATCTGCCCGTGATCTTCTTCGGCGCGGCCATGCCCGGGCCCATGCACTCCGTGGCCATCGTGCTCTGGGTGCTCCTCTTCCCCGAGCGGCCCGGCGCCATGACCACCTTCGGCTTCGTCCAGCACAACTTCTTCATCCTCTTCAACGCGGGGATGGGTCTTCTGTTCCTTCGCCGGGCGACTCGCGAGCTTCTCGCGAAAGCGCCCTGACCGCCCGCAGCCGCTCGGCCATCGAGATCAGAGTGGTGACGACGAGGATCCAGACGAGGAGCGTGAGCAGGGGCTGAAGGAACGTGAGCCCGAGGCGGATGAGGATGTCGCCGCCGAGCGGGGCGAAGTAGAGGATGCCGTTGTACCGACCGAGCCGGCTCGTGCGAAGCCTGCGACCCCGGTGGAGCCAGTACGAGTCGACCACGTACTGGGCGAAGGCGATGGCGACGAGGACGGGCAGGATCCAGGGAAAAGCGCCGCGCGAGGCGCCGGCGGCCAGGCCGCTCGTGACGAAGAGGAAGTCCACCGTGTGGTCGAAGGTGGCGCCCGCCGCGCTCGCCGTGCCGCGGCGGCGGGCGAGGGGGCCATCGAGGAGATCCGTGGCCACGGCGACCGCGAACATCAGCGCGGCCAGCACCGCGTAGCGGGTGCCGCCTCGGGCCATGAGCAGCGCGAACGGCACGATCAGGAGCAGCCGGACGGCGGTCAGAGCATTGGCCATGAATGAGCAGTCGCGCGCTCGGAATTGTATCACCGTCGCCCTTGCGGCGCGGCGCCGGCACTGGGGCAAGTTGCGAGTTGATATGGCGAAGCAAATTGACCCAGTGCCCGGGGATCGGTAGCCTACGGCCAGCCATGGACGACCTCGCGATCCGCGGAGGGCTCGTCGTCGACGGAACCGGCGCGCCCGGACGTGAGGCCGACGTCTTCGTGGGCGATGAGCGCATCGTGGCCATCGAGCGGGGGGCGGGGCGCACGGCGCGCCGGACCATCGACGCCCGCGGCCAGGTCGTGGCGCCCGGGTTCATCGACATCCACACCCACTCGGATTTCACGCTGCCGTTGAACCCGCGCGCCGAAGGGAAGATCCGCCAGGGCGTGACCACCGAGGTCGTGGGCAACTGCGGCTTCTCCGTCGCGCCGGCGCTGCCCGGCACCTCCGCGCTCCTCGGAGACTACCTCGGGGCCAGCGCCCCCGGTCTGCCCTTCCAGGACGTGACGTTCGCCGAGTACCTCGACCGCTTCCCGCCCGTCTCGGTCAACACGATCATGCAGGTGGGTCACAACACCCTACGCCTGATGACGGTGGGCATGGAGCGGCGCGCGGCGACCTCGGAGGAGCTGGAACGGATGTCGCGGCTGCTCGCGGAATCGCTGGAGGCGGGCGCCCTCGGCCTGTCGTCCGGGCTCTTCACCGCGCCGGGGAGCTTTGCTGGACCCGATGAGATCCTCACGCTGGCGCGGGTGCTCGCGCGCTACCGCGCGACCTACGCCTCCCACGTTCGCGACGAGGCCAATCATGGCTTCGAGGCCGTGCGTGAGGCGATCGCCGTCGCGGAGGCGACGGGGATCCACGTGCAGATCGCCCACCTCAAGCTATCGGGCACCGACAACTGGGGGAGGGCGCGGTCGCTTCTGGCGGAGATCGAGGCCGCGCGTGACCGTGGCCTCAAGATCGACTGCGATCAGTATCCGTACGACACGGGGACCAATCCGCTTCGCAATCTCCTGCCGGGCTGGGTGCAGGAGGGCGGGGTGCCCGCGATGCTCGAGCGGCTGGCTCAGCCGGCCATCCGCGGGCGCATCCGCGAGGACCTCGCGCGCGACGGCCTCAACAACTTCGGGAGGATCCCGTCGTGGGACGTCGTGCGAATCGCCGCGTCGCCATCGCAGCCGGCAGACGCCGGCCGGAACTTCGGCGAGATCGCGCGGCGGCGCGGGATCGATCCCCTCGACGCCGTGTGCGATGTCATCGTGGCCGACCGTGGCCACACGCGCATCCTGATCCGCAGCATGGCCGAAGCGGACGTGGACGAGATCGCGCGCGCGCCGTGGGTGCTCGTGGGCTCCGACGGCAATGCCCTCGCGCCGTACGGCGTCACCGGCCAGGGCAAGCCGCATCCCCGGTACTACGGCACCTTCGCGCGCGTGCTCGGGCACTGCGTGCGCGAGCGCGGGCTCTTGACGCTGCCGCAGGCCGTTCGCAAGATGACGGGCGGCTCGGCGGCGGCCCTGGGCCTCGCCGATCGTGGCGAGCTCCGGCCGGGGTCGTGGGCGGACCTCACCGTGTTCGATCCCGACACCATCGCCGAGCGGGCGACCTACGACGAGCCCCATCAGTTCGCGGCCGGCATCTCGACCGTCGTCGTCAACGGCACCGTGGTGATCGACGGCGGCGACCACACGGGCGCCCTCCCGGGCCGCGTCCTTCGTTTCGCGCGCCACGCCCCGTGACGGTGGCAGGGCCCACATGCGTGTGATACCTTCGGCCACAGTTGACCACGCCGAGCGCGAGCCGCGAATGCCTCGCTGAGGGAGACCGCGAATGAGCTCCGCTGAGTCGCCGCATGCCTGGCCGGGAGACACCCTCACCCGCGTTCCGTACTGGGTCTACCAGGACGACGCCAACTACCGCGCGGAGCTGCGCCGCATCTTCGAGGGGCCGGTGTGGAGCTACGTCTGCCTCGAGTCCGACGTCGAGCGGCCGGGCGACTTCCGCACGACCTTCGTGGGCGAGATGCCCATCATCATCGTCCGCGCCGAGGACGGCACCATCTGCGCCTTCGAAAACCGCTGCGCGCATCGCGGCGCCCTCATCGCGCTCGACGACCGGGGGAAGGCGCGGAGCTTCCAGTGCATCTATCACGCGTGGACCTATGATCTGCGCGGCAACCTGACGGGCATCGCCTTCGAGAAGGGCTCCAACGGTCGCGGGGGCATGCCCGCCTCCTTCTGCAAGGAGGAGCACGGCCCGCGCAAGCTCCGGACGACGACGCTGCATGGGCTGGTCTTCGCGAGCCTCTCGCCCCAGGCGCCGCCCATCGCGGAGTATCTCGGTCAGGAGATCCTCGGACGGATCGAGCGCGTGCTGCATCGGCCCGTGCGCGTGCTCGGCCGGTTCGTGCAGGCCCTGCCCAACAACTGGAAGCTCTACGTCGAGAACGTCAAGGACACGTATCACGCCAGCCTCCTCCACGCCTTCTTCGGCACCTTCCGCATCACGCGCCTCACCCAGGGCGGCGGCATCGTCGTCAGCCCCGACGGCGGCCACCACGCCAGCTACACGATCGATCGGGCCGACGACCGCGTGAGCACGGCCTATCGGGATCAGGGCATACGCTCCGAGCACCAGAGCTATCGCCTCGCCGATCCGAGCCTGCTCGACTCCGTGGACGAGTACGGCGACGGGATCAAGCTGCAGATCCTGACCGTGTTCCCGAACTTCGTCCTGCAGCAGATCGAGAACTGCCTGGCCGTCCGCCAGGTCCTGCCCAAGGGCCCGGACTCGATGGAGCTGCACTGGACGTACTTCGGCTTCACCGACGACACGCCTGAGATGCATCGCCGGCGGCTCAAGCAGCTCAATCTCGTGGGCCCCGCCGGCTATGTCTCGATGGAGGACGGGTGCGTGGGCGGCTTCGTGCAGCGGGGCGCCGCCACCGCGAGCGACGAGCTCTCCGTGGTGAACATGGGCGGCGAGGGGACGGAATCGCAGGACACGCGCGCCACCGAGGCCTCGGTGCGCGGCTTCTGGAAGGCCTATCGCCGCTACATGGGGGTCTGAAGTGGCGGAGACGGATCCCCTCCTCACGAGCCTCCAGCCCCTCGTCTCGCAGCTCAACGCCGACTACGCGCGCGCCATCGACGACGATCGCCTGGAGGACTGGCCGGACTTCTTCGTCGAGCAGTGCCTGTACTCGATCACCTCGACCGACAACCATCGCCAGGGCTATCCCGGCGGTCTCATGTGGGCCGACTCGAAGGGCATGCTGCAGGACCGCGTGGCCGCGCTGCGCAAGGCCAACATCTACGAGCGCCAGACCTATCGCCACCTGGTCGGGCTGCCCGCCCTGCTCGGCGAGGCGGAGGGCGCGGTGCGCGCGGAGACCCCCTTCCTGGTCGTACGCATCATGCGCGACGGCCGCATGGATCTCTTCGCCACCGGCCGCTATCTCGACGTCATCGTGGAGGACGCGGGCGCGCTCCGCCTCCGCGAGCGCATCGTGGTCTGCGACAGCAGCCGCATCGACACCCTCCTCGCCCTCCCGCTGTAGGTCACTCGGAGGGGGGTTTTGCCCCCTTCCGAAACCTCCCCCCAGAACAGATGGCGGCGGCAAAGCCGGCGCTCGGAGTGGAACATGCCTGTCCGCGCGTCCCCCTCCCACGGGGTGCTCCTTGACAGATCAATTAGAACATGTATTCTATTATCCATGCCACGGGCCTCGAAGTTCGACGAGGACCAGATCGTGAAGGCCGCGGGCCGGATCATCGCCACCCACGGACCCTCAGGCGCCACCATCGGGGCGATCGCGCGGGCGGTGGGAGCGCCCACCGGCTCCATCTATCACCGATTCGACTCACGGGATGTCGTGCTGGCGAAGGTGTGGCTGAGGGCGGGCACCACCTTCCAGGCGGCGTTCTTCGAGCGCCTGAGTGGCTCGCCACCCCGGAAGGCCGGGCTCGACGCGGCGCTGTACATGGCGGAGCGCGTGCGCCTGCATCCCCAGGAGGCCCGGCTGCTGCTGCACCACCGACGTGAAGATTTCGTCGATCGCGGCTGGCCGGCCGAGCTGCGCCGCCAGGCGATAGAGCTCGGGCGGCAGGTCGAAGCCGAGCTGGCTCGCTTCAGCCAGCGCCTCTGCGGCCGCGCCGACGCGCGAACGGTTCGGATCGTGGCCTACGCGGTGGTGGAGGCCCCCTTCGCGGCAGTGCGGCGGCACGTCTCCGTCCATGAAGCTCCTCCGCCCTACGTGGACGCGCTGATCCGAGCGACGTACGCGGCCGCGCTCCGTCTTGTTCCGATGACATCTCGATCAAGGAGGCGATCATGAGTGCCGAGAAGAATGCGCAGGTGATGCGGGACGTGTTCAGCGCGATCGAGCGGAGGGATCTCCAGCGCCTGCAGGAGCTCTGGCATCCCGATGTGGAGTTTCACTGGCCCTCCTCGCTCCCGTATGGCGGCGTGTCACACGGTCCGGGCGGTGGTCGCCCCGACTGGACCCAGACGTGGATTCCTCTCCAGCCCACCGAAGCCGAGCGACGGATGGATCCGCGGGTCGTGGCCGCGACGGACGAGGAGGTCGTGGTCCTCTGGAGGCAACGAGGGATCAGTCCGACGGGCGCTCGCTTCGACGGTCCCGTCCTGGGATTGTATCGGGTCCGCGAGGGCAAGCTCGCCCGCGCTCAGATGTTCTACTTCGACACGACGGCGCTCGCTGGGTTTCTCGCCTATGCCACGGACCAGGCGGTGGCATCGAACTGAACGGCCCACGAGCGCCGGGCAGCGAAAATCGCCGTTGAGCGCTAGGGCCACAAAATAAGGAGAGCATCTTGGCCGCAAGAATTTTCATGGTTCTTAGTGCGAGCATTGTCTTTACGCTCGGAGGCGTCCATCTCGTCTATACGTTCTGGGGGCCAAAGCTCACGCCCCGCGACCCCGCGCTGCAAATCAGCATGAGCCAGATTTCACCTGTCATTACGAAAGAAACAACAATGTGGCGGGCATGGGTGGGCTTCAATGCCAGCCACAGCATGGGGGCAATGTTGTTCGGCTTGGTTTTTGGCTTTCTCGCCTTGGCTCACGGCCAACTCCTCTTTCAATCACCGTTCCTGCTCGTTGTCGGGCTGGCCATGCTTGGTGGTTTTGTTGTGCTCGGCAAGGTTTATTGGTTCAGCGCGCCTTTGACGGGCATCAGCATTTCTTTGGCCTGCTATGTCGCCAGCATTGCGCTATCGCGGGCCTGACAAGGCGCTTCAGCTTGGGCGTTGGACCGGGTGAGCACACACGCACCCGCTGGCCGTCTCCCTCTAGGTGCCAGAATGTTACATGGACGGGCACGGTGCCGCTATTCGGACGGGACCGGCCGGAGGAGTTAGGCGTATGAACGTCGGATTGGTACTCGCTGGCTCGCTGTGTCTGGTGCTCGCGGCCGGTCACACGCTCGTCGGTCGGCTGGTGCTCGATCGCCTCCCTCGTAACCTGGACCCCACACGGTTCGGCGACGGCGCGCTCACCCGCGGGGCCGTCGTGTTCACATGGCACGCGCTCAGTCTGATGCTGACCACCACGGGCGCGGTCCTGATCGCGCTCGCTCGCGGCGAGCACGCCCACGACCGCGGCGAGGTCGTCTTCCTGGTCGGCGCGGCCTATGCCGCCGCGACTGTACTGCTGGCCTGGAGGAGCCGCCGGAGGCTATCGGATTTGCTCCGAACGCCGGTGTGGGTGCTCCAGATCGTCATCACCGTCCCGTGCTGGCTGAACACCTAGGAGGCACCCTCAGGTAGTACAAGCGTATGGGACTGATAACATACCTCCTTTCCGAATGAGCTGTCGCTCCCATGGAGTTTAATTAAGTGGTAGAGTCCGGGGCACGCCATCCGGACAAGGAGACGCTACATGGCCACGGTGATCGGATCGGAGCTGCTCGCGCGGGCGTTGAAGTCGCAGGGCGTCGAGACGATGTTCTACGTGATGGGCGGCCCCATGCTGGAGACCGAGGCCACCTGCATCAAGCTCGGCATCCGCGCCATCGACACGCGGCACGAGCAAGCCGCTTCCCTCAGCGCGCACGCGTGGGGGCGCGTCATGCGCCGCCCCGGCGTGGCCATGGGCTGCTCGGGGCCGGGCGCGACCAACCTCGTGACCGGCGTGGCCAATGCCTTCACCGACGCGGCGCCGCTCGTGGCCATCGGCGGCGCGAGCCCGCGCGTGTATCTCGGGATGGAAGCCTTCCAGGAGATCGACCAGGTCGCGGTGATGCGGCCCGTGACCAAGTGGGCCGAGCGCATCTACGACGCTCGCCGGATCCCCGACATGGTCGCCACGGCCTTCCGTCAGGCGACGACGGGACGGCCGGGCCCCGTCTATCTCGACCTGCCGGGTGACATCCTCGGCGAGAAGGTGGACGACGAGAAGATCGAGTTCCCGCCGGCGTGGAAGACGCTCCCGCGGCCGATGGGCGACCGGGGGGCTATTCAGGAGGCCATCGCGCTCCTCGCCCACGCGGAGCGCCCCGTCATCCTGGGAGGCAGCGGCGTCTGGTGGTCCGACGGCGCGGCGGCCTTCCAGGCGCTCGTCGAGGCAACGGGCATCCCGTTCTACACGACGCCGATCTCGCGCGGCACCGTCCCGGAAGATCACGGGCTGGCCTTCATGAACGCGCGCAGCAAGGCGTTCACCGAGGCCGACGTGATGCTGACCGTGGGCACCCGGTTCAACTGGGTGATCCAGTTCGGCCGCCCGCCGCGCTTCGCGAAAGACCTCAAGGTTATCCACGTCGACATCAACCCGACGCAGCTCGGCTGGAACCGCGAGGCCGACGTGCCGATCGTGGGCGACGCGCGCGCGGTGCTGGAGCAGCTGACCGAGGAGGCGCGCGGCAAGATCGATCCCAAGAAGTATTCGGCGTGGGTCGGCAAGCTGCGCGTGCTCGACGCCGAGAAGAACGCCGAGCAGGAGAAGGCGATGTCTTCGGATAACATGCCCATCCATCCCCTCCGCCTCTGCAAGGAAGTGCGCGACTTCCTCAAGCGCGACGCCATCCTCGTGGTCGACGGGCAGGAGATCCTGAACTTCGGCCGGCAGTCCATCCCGACGTACGTGCCGGGGCACCGCCTGAACTCCGGCGCCTTCGGCTGCATGGGCGTGGGACTGCCCTTCGGGGTGGGCGCCAAGGTGGCCAAGCCGGACACACAGGTGCTCGTGCTCCACGGCGACGGGTCGTACGGCATGAACGCGATGGAGATCGACACGGCGGTGAGGCATCGCATCCCCGTCGTCGTCGTCATCTCGAACAACGGTGGATGGACGGCCGACACGTCGTGGGCGCTGCCCCTGCCCAAGCCCGGCCGGAATCTCGGCCGCACGCGCTATGACCGCGTGGCCATGGAGCTGGGCGCGCACGGCGAGCTGGTCGAGAAGCCGCACGAGATCCGGCCGGCCCTCGAGCGCGCGTACGCTTCCGGCAAGCCGGCCGTGGTCAACGTGATGACCGACGACCAGGCGCGGGCGACCACGGTGCGGTTCTCGGCGTACACGACCTAGTTCGCGCAATGGACGAAGGTCTCGACCCCCTCACCCTGCCCTCTCCCCCAGGGGGGAGAGGGATTTTGGGAATTCCTCAGAGGAAGAAGGAATCAGGCCTCATTTTTATCCCTCTCCCCCATCGGGGGGGGAGGGTAGGGTGAGGGGGCGGTGTTGGCAGGATGCGTTCATGAATGGGCTCCCTTAGACCAGGAGAGTGATGATGCCCAAGGCCCTCGACGGAATTCGCGTCCTCGACCTGACGCAGTACGAGGCGGGCCCGAGCGCCACCCAGATGCTGGCGTGGCTCGGCGCCGAGGTCATCAAGATCGAGCCGCCCACCGGCGAGCCCGGTCGCAACGCGCTCTCCGACAAGCGCGGCGAGGACGCCTGGTTCTTCCTGCTCCTGAACTCGAACAAGAAGGGCGTGACCCTCAATCTCAAGTCCGAGCGCGGCCGCGCGCTCTTCCTGGAGATGGCCAAGAGCGCCGACGTGGTGGTGGAGAATCTCGGCCCCGGCGCGCTCGAGCGACTCGGCCTCGGCTGGGACACGCTCTCGCGCGAGAATCCTCGCCTGATCCACGCCTCCGTCAAGGGCTTCGGCAGCACCGGCCCCTACGCGGAGTACAAGAGCTTCGAGTGGATCGCCCAGGCGATGGGGGGGGCCATGAGCATGACGGGTCACCCGGATGGCCCGCCCACCAAGGCGATCGGCGGGCTCGCCGACACGGGGGCGGGGCTCCACACGGCGATCGGGATCCTCGCCGCCATCGTCCAGCGGCACGCGACGGGCCTCGGCCAGCGCCTGGAAGTCGCGCAGCAGGAATCGGTGGTCAACCTCCTGCGCATTCACCTGCGCGAGACCTACCAGAGCGGCCGGCCGGCGCCCCGGCAGGGCAATCGCTCGGCCGCCGCCGCGCCGTCGAACATCTACCGCTGCCGTCCCTTCGGGCCCAACGACTACATCTTCATCCACTGCGCCACCGTGGAGATGTGGAAGACGCTGGTGGAGATCTGCGGGCGGCCGGAGCTCGCGGACGATCCGCGGTACGCCGATCGGCGTGACCGCGTGAAGTTCGTCGACGAGATCGACGCGATGATCGAGGCGTGGACGGAGAAGCACACGAAGCACGAGGCCATGAAGATCCTGGCGGGGGCGGGGGTGCCCGCGGGCGCCGTGCTCGATTCCGCGGAGGTCCTCGCCGACGAGCACATGCGGGGGCGCGGGATGATCGTCGAGCTCGAGCATCCCACGCGCGGCAAGTACCCCATGCCCGGCAACCCCGTGCGTCTTTCCGCCTCCCCCACGGAGCTGCGGCGCTCGCCGCTGCTGGGCGAGCACAACGCCGAGGTCTACGGCAAGCTGGCCGGGCTCTCCGAGTCCGATCTGGCCGAGCTCAAGCGCGACCGGGTGATCTGACCGTTCTCGTCTCCCCCCTGACGCGAAGGCTCGCTCCCCATTTATCCCTCTCCCCCGCTTCGGGGGAGAGGGCAGGGTGAGGGGGAATCACCTAGCTCAAGCGCGAGGTTGTCGTTCCCGCAGCGCCCGCCACACGCGCTCGGGCGTCAGGGGCAGCTCGCGGAAGCGCACGCCGGTGAGCCGCGCGAGCGCGTTGCCCACGGCCGGGCTCACGGGCACGAGGCTGCCCTCGCCCGCGCCTTTCGCTCCGAAGGGCCCCGCGCCGTCGCCGTTCTCCACGAAGCGGCACTGGAGCTCCGCGGGCACGTCTTCCGCCCGCGGCACGCGATAATCGACCAGGTTCGCGTTGAGGAGCTGGCCTCCCTCGTAGAGCATTTCTTCGAGCAGGGTGTGGCCGATGCCCTGCATGACCGCGCCCTCGTCCTGTCCCTCGCACTGCTGAGGGTTGATGCAGCGGCCCACGTCGGCCACGGAGGCGTACGAGTGGACGGTGACGGCGCCCGTCTCCTCGTCCACGCTGACCTCGGCGGCGCCCACTGCCATCTCCCAGAAGGGCGTGCTGCCGCCGAGCGCCGCCGTGCTGCGCCCCGGCGCCACGATGCCGCGCCCGATCAGCTCGCCGCCGCTCATGCCGAAGCGCTCCTGGAGCAGCTCGGGGTAGGGGAGCCGCTCTCCGGCTGAGATCACGGCGCCGTCTTCGAGCCGCAGCGCGCTCGCGTCCGCGTCGAGGCGGCGGCCGGCGATCCGCAGGAGCTGCTCGCGCACGTCAGCGGCCGCCTCCTGCACGGCCTTGCCCGTCATGGTGGTCGAGCGGCTCGAGCTCGTGGTCTGGTCGTAGGGCGTGATCGCGGTGTCCGGCATGGCCACGAAGACGCGCTCCACGGGCACCGCCAGCACTTCGGCGGCGATCTGGGCCATCACCGTGTGCGCACCCTGGCCCATCTCCACCGTGCTCGCGAGCACGGTCACGCTGGCATCGGCGTGGAGGCGCACGATGGCCTCGGAGACCGTGGGCGCAACGCTCGCCTTCATCATCATGGCGAGGCCGCGCCCGCGACCGGGGAGCGTCTGCTGCGTCCAGCGAATCGCCTCGGCGGCGCGGTTGAGGCTCTCCTCGAACTTGCCGTCGATCGGCGTGTCTCCCGGCGCGAACTCCTCTCCCTGCCCGAGCAGGTTCTGCCGGCGGAGATCGACGGGATCGTGCCCGAGGTCGCGGGCCGCCTCGTCGACGAGAGACTCGAGGGCCCACGCGAGCTGCGGCACCCCGAAGCCGCGGAAGGCGCCCCCGGGCGTCGTGTTCGTGTAGACGGCCTTCGCGTCGAGGACGATGTTGGGCACCCGATACGGTCCTGTGGCCGTGTACGTGCCCTTCTGGATGATGCGTGGCCCGATGTCGGCATAGGCGCCCACGTCGAAATCGGCGTGGCACTCGGCGGCCCACAGTGTGCCGTCACGCTTGAAGCCGAGCCGCACACGGGCGCTGGCGTCGCAGCGTCTGACCGTCCGGAAGGCCTCCTCCACCGAGAGGGCGAGCCTGACCGGCCGTCCGACCATGCGCGCGAGCGCTCCCACGATGGGCTCGAGCTTGGCGTAGGTCTTGCCGCCGAAGCCGCCACCGAGGGGCGGGACGATGATGCGGATGCGGCTCATGGGCACGCGAAACATCTTGGCCAGCTCCACGCGCACGGAGTACGGGTTCTGCGTCGAGGCCCACACGGTAAGCGTGCCTCCGTCGTCCCCGCTTTGATCCCAAGCCGCCAGCGCCGCGTGAGGCTCCATGGAATAGTGCTGCACGCGCGGGAAGGTGTAGACGTCCTCGACGACAACGTCGGCCTCGCCGAAGGCTGTGGCGCCTTGCCCGCGCTCGAGATGGAACTGGTGGCAGATGTTGGTGCCGGGCCTGGGCTTGAGCGTGGAGAGGTCGGCGAAGTGGCCGGCCAGCGGCTCGGTCGTGTGAACGAGCGGGGCGCCGGGAGCCAGCGCCTCCTCGAGAGTGGTCACGGCCGGCAGCTCCTCATACGCGATCTCGATCAGCTCGAGGGCGAGGGCGGCGGCGCTCTCGCTCTCGGCGACCACGGCGGCCACGGGCTCGCCCTCGTAGCGCGCGACCTCGATGGCGAGGATGGGACGATCGCGGAAGGCGGGACCGTAGTACGGATCGCACCAGTCCAGATCGGCGCTGGTGACGACGGCACGCACGCCGGCCGCGACTCGGGCGCGGGTGACATCCACGCGGACGATCTTCGCGTGGGGATAGGGCGAGCGGAGGAGCTTGACGTGGAGCATGCCCGGCAGCTCCATGTCCGTGACGTAGCGCGCGCGACCCGTGACCTTCTCGAGCGCGTCGACGCGCCGCACCGAGTGCCCGACCACGCGCAGCGGCTCGGCGGGGGTCGTGATTGCCCCCTCACCCTGCCCTCTCCCCCGATGGGGGAGAGGGTTTCGAAATTGCGCAGGTTGCCCTGTTGAATCCCTCTCCCCCGTCGAGGGGAACAGGGCAGATTGCTCTGTCGAATTCCTCTCCTCGGTCGAGCGGGACAGGGCAGGTTGCTCTGTTGAATCCCTCTCCCCCCGTCGAGGGGGAGAGGGCAGGGTGAGGGGGCGCTGTCGCGCAGGAGGCGATGGCGTCGATGATTTTCTGGTAGCCCGTGCAGCGACAGAGATTGCCGCGGAGGTAGTGGAGGATCTGCTCGCGCGTGGGCGACGGGTTCTCCTCGAGGAGCGCGGCCGCGCTGAGGAGCATGCCTGAGGTGCAGAAGCCGCACTGGATGGCGCCCCACTCGACGAACGCGGCCTGCACGGCGTGAAGCGTCTCGCCGTCGGCCAGACCCTCGACGGTCCGGATCTCGCGGCTCTCGGCCTCGACGGCAAGATAGGTGCAGGCGCTCACGGGCGCGCCGTCCACCAGCACCGTGCAGGCACCGCACACCTGGATGTCGCACGAGCGCTTGGCCCCCTTGAGGCCGAGCTGCTCCCGAAGGACGTCGAGGAGCAGGCTGTGCGGCATGACATCGACCGCGACGGCGCGTCCGTTGACCGTGCAGGCGAGGCTAGACGATGACGGTGTGGGCATAGCGTGCCTGGATCTGCTGTCCCTGGGCGCGCGCCGCGGCGGCCTGGAGCGCCCGCTTCACACACGCGCCGGTCAGCGCGCGCTTGTACTCGGCGGAGCCGTGGCGGTCAGCCACCACCTCGACCTCGCGGGCGGCCGCGGCCCCCAGCTCCTCGGCTCGAGCGAGGAGGGTGGGGATTGGCTCACCGGTGCCTCTGCCCTCGAGCTCGAAGAGCCGTTGAGGCCTCGGGCCGACGCAGCCGACGGTGACCCGAAGGGCGCCCGGCTCGCACGCCACCGCGACGCCCAGGGTGGGGCGCTCGTACACGCCGAACTTGAGATAGGCCGATGCCGTCCTGGCCGGCCAGGGACGCAGACGCACCGAGGTCAGGACCTCGTCCTCCTCGCGCGCCGTCTCGTATGGTCCGCGAATGAAGTCCGCGAGGGGCACCACGCGCGCGCCCCGTCGAGACCAGAGGTGGATCGTCCCGTCGAGGGCCAGGAAGAGCGTAGCGAGATCGCTGTGTGGATCTGCGAAGGCCAGGTTGCCGCCCACCGTGCCCACGTTGCGGACACGCACGTTGGCGACATGGCGGGCGACCCCGGCCACGAGCGGGCAGCGCTCCTGGACGAGAGGGGAGCGCTCGACTCCACGGTGGCGCACCGTCGCGCCGATGGTCAGCGTGCCGTTCTCCGCCGTGATCGCGTCGAGATCGCGCACGGCTTTCACGTCGATCAGGCGTCGCGGGCGGATCAACCCTTCTTTCATGAGGAGGAGAAGCTCGGTGCCGCCCGCGTAGAGAACGGACTCGTGGGGATGCGCGGTCAGGAGATCCGCCACCTCGCCCAGGGTCGAGGGCCGGTCGAGCGTGAAGGGACGAAGCACGACTCAGCCCTCCGCGGCCTTGCGAAGCCTGACCCCGAACTCGTCCAGCATGTCGCCGGCCTTGCGCTCGATGACGCCGTGGCCCAGCGAGCCGAGTGTGCCGAGGATGCGTCCCTCGGCGACGACGGCGAGGATGCTCGTCCCCTCGCGCGACGATATCTCGAGGGTCACCTGCATGCTGATCTCGGCGCCGATGGCCGGGTCGCGGCCTTTCGCCTGCAGGGCGAGCCGGCGCGGGGGCTCGGATGATGTGATCTCGACGTCGAGGGGCACGGAGAGGCGGATGGGGCCGACCTTCTGGATCATGCGGGCCGTGTAGCGCTGCTGCGGCGCGACCTCCTTGGCCTCGGCGCAGCCGGGCATGCACTCGACCATGCGCGGCACGTCCCACAAGAGCGCCCAGAGCTTGTCGGGCGTGGCCGCCACGGTGATCTCACGCGCGGCCCGCACGGCGACTCCTTCTCATGCGAGAGCCCCCGCCGGCTTCACCACCTCGTCGGCGATCATCTGGAGATAGTCGATCCGCGCCCGCACCTCGCGGGGCAGGCTGTAGATGGTGACGCCGACCTTGTCGAGCCCCATCTCGCGAGCGCGCGCGAGCGTCTCCACGCAGTCGCGGGGCGAGCCGTTGACCGTCCAGTCGTCGAGGGCGGTGTCGAAGTCGAGCTGGAGCGGCACCATGGTCGACTCCTGCATCTCCCATCGGCGATACATCGCGAAGGTCTTCTCGAGATACTCGCGCGCGGCGGCCAGGGCCGCCGTCTTGTCGGCGGCCACGATCAGGCTCCGCGAGGCGCCCACGCTGCCGGGCGTGGACGCGGCGATCTCGGCTCGCGCCTCGCTGAAGGTCTTGCTCAGCCTGGCGATGTCGCGCCAGGCGACCTGGGGCCCGAAGAAGACGCCGTCGGTGAGCCGCGCGGCGCGGCGCGTGGCGCCCTCACTCTGGGCACCCATCTCGAGCGGCGGGTGCGGTTGCTGGAAAGGTGTGAAGCCAAGGCGCGCCCGGGTCACGCTGGTGTAGGCGCCGTGGAAGGTGACTTCCTCGCCGGTCCAGAGTCGCTTCATGAGCGCCAGCGACTCCTCGAGCTTGGGCACGCGATCCTTGCGTGCGAGCCCGGCCGCTTCCAGCTCTCGCTCGCGATAGCCGATGGCCACGCCGATGTCGAGCCGGCCGTGCGTGATGTGGTCGAGGGTGGCGATGCTCTCCGCCGTCTCCACGGCATTCACGATGGGCAGGAGGAGCACCGAGGTCTTGAGGCGCATCTGCCCCGTCTCCGGCGCGAGCCGGGCCAGCATGGGGAACGGCTGCGGCCACACCGTCGGGTGAGAGATCCAGTGCTGGCCGATCGAGACCCAGGCAAAGCCCATACGCGAGGCGGCGGCGGCGACCTCGATCGCCTCGTCGATGATCCGCGTGGCGCCGCGGTCCGTCGGGCTCCAGAACGGTGTCAGGTGGAACCCGATCTTCATCTTGTCGCAGCCCCCTCACCCTGCCCTCTCCCCCGATGGGGGAGAGGGCAGGGTGAGGGGGCAAATAGTGAGGGGGCAGTTCAAACGGATCAGTCTCCGGCCGCGTGAGCGCCGGCCAGGCGGCCGAAGACGGCGCCCGACATGAGGCCCGTGCCGCCGGGATAGTTGCCGTGGAAGAGGCCGCCCACCATCTCGCCGCAGGCATAGAGGCCCGGAATGGCCGTCCAGCTCGTGCTCATGACCTGCGCGCAGTCGTTCACGCGCACGCCGCCGAAGGTGAAGGTGATCCCGCCCGTGACGGGATACGCGACGAAGGGCGGCGTGTCGAGACGCTGCGCCCAGTTGCTCTTGGGCAGGGGCAGCCCGCGGGTGGCCAGACCGTCGCGCGCGGTGGGATCGAAGCGTCCTTCCGTCACGGCGGTGTTGTACGCCTCGAGCGTACGACGGCAGGCCGCGCGGTCTAGGGAAAGCTTGTCCACGAGGGCCTCGAGCGAGTCGGCCGTGGCGGGCGCGCCCGTCTTGTAGCGGCCCTCGAGCAGGTGCTGGACCTTGCTGTCGAAGATTTGCCAGCCGATGCCGCCGGGCTCGTTCAGGATGATGCCGCCGAGCTTGGCATACGTATAGAACTGGAAGTCCTCGCCCTCGTCGAAGAAGCGGAGCCCCCGCGCGTTGACGAGGACGCCATAGGGATACGAGAGCCGGTTGGTCTTGTCGGTCAGCTTGCGGTCGCCGTGTGGCGGGGCATCGGCGTCGATCGGTGTCGAGTGGCAGCCCGTCCACTGGCCGTGCGGCAAGGCGCCCAGCTCCATGGCCATGCGCAGGCCGTCGCCCGTGTTGTAGCGCGTGCCGCGCACCTTGGCGTGATCCCAGGGCCTCCCGAGATAGCGCGCGCGCCATTCCGGATTGGCCTCGAAGCCGCCGCAGCCCAGCACGACCGATCGGGCGGTCAGCTCCGAGAATCCCTCCGGTCCCTGGATGCCCACGCCGGTGACGCGGCCGCTCTTGTCCTGGAGCAGGCGCACCACCGCCGTGTCGTAGCGGATGTCGACGCCCTGGCGCTCGGCCGTCTTGAACCACATCGCCGAGAGCCCCACGCCTTCGTGCCTGGCGCGAATGACCGCGCCGGGGGACCACTTGAGGGTGTCGCCGACCTTCACGGCGGAGAGCGATACCGCCGGCTCCATCTCGATGCCCTGGCGCGCCATCCAGCAGGCGGTGTCGTAGGAGCGGCCGATGAGGAGCTCGGCCAGCTCGGGATCCGTGCGCCCGTCGGTGACGCGCAGCAGATCGGCCATGAAGAGCTTGTGGGGGTAGGGCTCGACGCCGGAGAAGAAGCCGGGCACCTCGGTCTCGGCCTCGGGCACGAGGATGCGCAGATCGTCGGCGCGATCGAAGGCGATGCGGAAGAGCCCGCCGCTATAGTGCGTGTTGCCGCCGCGCAGCGTCCGCGGCGCCTTCTCGAGCGCGGCCACGCGGCCGGCGCCCTGCTCCCGCGCGGAGACCGCCGCGGCCAGGGCGGCATTGCCCGCGCCCACCACGATGACGTCGTAGTCGCTCACGGGCGCAAGCATACACGACCGCTCGGGTTCTTGGATGGCCTCGACCCTTACCTGTATCTAACCCGAGACAATTGACAGGTCAGCCGATGACTCGGCATCGTCAGATCCGTGCTTGCCATTCTATCGCCAGCAGCTCGAGACTTGCTAATCGTTACCTTGAGAGGTAACATTATCAGTGGGCAAGATTCGAAGGGGCGGGTTCATCTTTCTATCGTGGCGGAGCGATCATCCCCCTCGACACGTGCACGTGTATCGACGCGGTCGCTTGATCGTCAAATGGGACCTGGACAATGACAGGCCTATGACGGGTGCGGCTTCGAGGAAGATCTTGCGTCTCATTCGTGAGCTGGAAGGCAAGGGCCGTCTATGAAGATCCGCACCGCCAAAGTAAACAATCGCCGGAAGGTGCTCGAAGTGCGGACCTCGAGAGCGCGGTTTCTCTATCCCTTCGCCAAGCTGGATCCACGCCCGTCGGCTGACAATCCAATCGTCGAGGTCCGGGTCGACAAGGAGCTTGCCTCTGAGGCCGTGACGTACAGGCTGGCATCAGGTCGGGAAGGGACGGTGCATATCGAGCAGGTACTCGAGTACAACCGAGACCCCGACTACCTCAGGGACCAACTGCTCTACCGGCTCACTCTCGAAGCCCAGAAGCGGGTCGCCGCCAGCTCACTGCCGCGGCGTGAAATCATTCGTCGACTTGGCACTTCCGCCACCCAGTTCTACCGCCTTCTGGACCAGACGAACTACACGAAGTCGGTCGATCGGCTCATCTCCCTGCTCCAGGCTCTCGATTGCGAGGTCGATCTCCGGGTGCGAGCGAAGAGCGCCTAGTCAGTCGAGGTGCTGGCCGAACCAGGCGAGGACCTTCTTCCAGCCGTCCACGGCCGCGTGCTGGCGATATTGCGGGCGGTCGACGGCGAAGAAGGCGTGGCCCGCGTTCTCGTACGTGTGGAACTCGTAGTTCTTCCCGTGCTCCTTCAGCGCGGCCTCGGTCTTGGCCACGTCGTCCGGCGAGGGACGCGTGTCCTCGATGCCGAAGAGCCCGAGCAGCGGGATCTGCAAGCTCTTGGTGAAGTCGATGGGCGCCACGGGCTGGCGCGCCGTCAGCTCTTCCGGCTTGGCCACCACGCCGCCGCCATAGCAATCCACCGCCGCGTCGAGGCCGCGCAGCGTGCACGCGGCGAGATAGGCCTGGCGTCCCCCCGAGCAGTAGCCGATGACGCCGACCTTGCCGTTCAGATAGGGCAGGCTGCGGAGATAGTCGATGGCCCCCTGCACGTCGCCCATGGTGCGATCGTCGGGCATGCCGCCCGCCGCGCGGATGCTCGCGCTGTTCTCCTCGGGCGTGGCCTTGCCCTCGCGGAAGTGCAGGTTGGGCACGATGGCGACGTATCCGTGATGGGCGAAGCGGCGCGCGATCTCCTTGTTTGCGCCATCCCACCCGGGCATGTGGTGGATGATGACCACGCCCGCGTACAGGAGCGCGTTCAAGGGCCGGGCGAGGTAGGCGTCGATCTGATCGCCCTGATGCCCTCGAATCAGGACCGTCTCGGCGAGCTGCGCTTCGTACGACATGTCAGGCGTTCCTGTAGGCGGCGAGGACGGCCTGCGCCATGTCGCGCGTCTTGGCCGTGCCGCCCTGGTCGGGGGTGAGCGTCTTGCCGTCGCGATAGACGCGGCCCACGGCGCTCTCGAGCCGCTGCGCCTCCGCGTTCATGCCCATGTGCTCGAGCATCAGAGCGGCCGAGAGAATGGTGGCGGTGGGATTGGCAATGCCCTGGCCCGCGATGTCGGGCGCCGAGCCGTGGACGGATTCGAAGTAGGCCCAGCCGCCATCGCCGAAGTTGCCGGAGGGCGCGAGGCCGAGCCCGCCCGCCGTCTCCGCGCCGAGATCCGAGAGGATGTCGCCGTAGAGGTTCATGCACAGCACGACGTCCATGGATTTCGGAAAGCGCACGAGCCGCCGCGCCGTGTCGTCGACGTGGAAGTGCTCGAACTGGAGGCCGGCCTCGCGCACGATGCGCTCGGCCGTCTGCTGGAAGAGCCCGTCGGTCTGGCGCAGCACGTTCGACTTGGTGACGCAGGTGACCTTGCCGGGCTTGCCCTTGGCCTGCCGCTTCCGGGCGAGATCGCAGGCGAAGCGCGCGATGCGCTCGGCGCCCTTCGGCGTGACCACCTTGACGGCGAAGCGCCCCTCGTCGCCGAAATCCTTGATGCTCCGTCCCGTCCGGTCGCTGAGGTTCGGCATGACGTCGATCAGGTCGGACAGCGCACCCTCGCGGCCGGGGTAGAGGCCCTCGCTGTTCTCACGCAGGAGCACGTAGTCGATACCTTGGGGATCGGCGAGCGGCGACTGCATGCCTGGAAAGAAGCGGATCGGCCGCACGCCGGCCCAGGCCTGCATCTCCCAGCGGAGCCAGGAGACCACAGAGGTGGTGGCGGGACCGGCCGCGCCGAAGAGCACCCCATCGGCCTCGCGGGCCGCCCGCTTGGTCTCTTCCGGCAGGGGATCGCCCTGGGGAGGCGTGGTGATCTTGAGGGGCAGCCCCGTGCCCATCAGGAGCTCGCACGTGGCGTCGACGACCTCGATGCCGATGCCCTGTCCGGGCAGCGCGACGACAGTCTTCATGGCCATCCTCCTTGTCGGGAGCCATACCATAGCATCTCGGAGCCGCCTCGGCTTTGGGCGAGAGCTACCCGAGGCGCCGCCAGACTCCGCGTTGCCAATTCCGAAAACCGATGCCACGCTTGACTTGGGCCCGTCAGTTCGAACTCGCAACAACCTGCAGGGAAACGGGGTCACCGGCACTCACGTTCGAACGTCATGGCCTGAAGCCGGTCTTTGAGTCATGATCAGATTTCTGCCGATCTTCCGACTGCCGCCGGCCTTGGCTAGCGGCCAGGGAGTTAACGGAGGCGTGTCCCCGGGAACTTTCCATTCCCCTCTCGCCCGCAATCTGGTAAATTCCAAATCTGTGCTAGGTCGACTCTGCGTCGTCGCGGTGCTTCTTAGCAGTCTCTTCGCGCTGGTTCCTCTTGCTTACGCCTACCCTCCCGATCCTTTGTGGATCCCGGGAATCTACGACGAGGGCGACCCAGATTTTGCCGTAGAGCTCGCGCTCGCCGGGTGTCTCGGGTTCATCGCGTCCGGGGTTGATACTGGACCGCCCTCCGTGATGATTGTGGCAAGCGTTCTGGCCCAGCACCCGGTAACTCGCGCCAATCACTGCTTCGGTTCCTGCCAAGGTCGCGCCCCCCCGATCGTCTGAGCCCTCCTCGCAGTCCCTAATCACGGCGGCTCTGCCGCCAAGTTGTGGCACCCGGCTGCCTTGCCAGTCGCGGTCTACCCGGGTGGTGACCTTGGCGGTTTCGTCGCAGCCAATGACGGGAGCTCCCGATCCGCCGCTCGGCGCACCAGGCTGACCGGTCGATCCCGAGACAACCATGACGTCGTAGCCCGCGGGGCATGGCGTCGATTGGAAAGTCGAGGTTCCGTGACATGACATGGGATTCGTGTCCATGATGCCGTTAGTCTGTTTGATCACGTCGTGGTTAGACGACCGTTCGATACTCGGGACGCCATGGCTGAGCACCCGCCTTGAGATAGAGCAGACCGCCGCCCTCACCTCGACTGGAGCGAGCCGATGATGACCGCGCCGCTCCAGCGCACGCTTGCGGCGCTGGCTCTCGTGATCTATCTCGCGTTGGCGCTCTACCTCAGCCGGGTCTTGAACACTTGGGACGACGAGAGCGCGTATGTGGCGCTCGGCCGCCTCGCGACGATCGGAGCCATTTCTCTCTATCAGGACGATATGACTGGCCAGCGGATGCCGCTGCCCTTCTATGTCGAGGGAGCGTCACAGATCATCTTTGGCCGAGATCTGTGGGTGGCGCGCCTGGTCTCTCTTCTGATTGGCATCGGCGCGCTCGCCTTGACGATCGCCATCGCGACGCGCCTCGGCGGAGACTTGGCGGGCGGGCTCGCGGGCTTGCTGCTGGCCACCCAGGGGGTCGTCGTCGGGTACTACGCCACGGCCACCTACCACGCGTTGACGGCA
>WNFG01000854.1_pt1 | contig 41381 bp, 39 predicted proteins | sample 5400431 | NCBI WGS metagenome assembly WNFG01 (sample SAMN13153346, study PRJNA577476) | soil metagenome | isolation source: 120 cm saprolite under Douglas fir tree site 2 hole 3 replicate 2 | place: USA:California | collected 2015-04-18
CGCCCCGGATGGCCGGTAGGCAAAGGTCAGCCGAGCCTCTCCCGGAAATCAGATCGAACGCGGGCTCTCGCTCGTTCGCTGCCGCTCTCCGATGTCCATCAAGAGCCGGAATTCCGGTGAATCCACCTTCATCATCATCAGGGAGACCTGAAGCTCCCCTGCACGGGGTCCAAGCTCAAGCTGACGAACCTGTCCGTGGGCCAAATCCAACTCGGCCTGACCGTGGACGTCGGGCAGCGACAGGTCCAATTCCAGGTGGTAACCGGCTCCAGACGGCCGCGGAACGAGGATCAGCTGGTAGTCCGCCAGGGCGGCTCCCGGTTGCCGGCGCTCGACGCGGGTAACCTTGCCCGTTTCCCCGAGAAGCTTCGGTTTGGCCACCAGGTGGCCTTCGCGGCGGACCTCAAGGGAGAAGTAGAGCTTTTGCTCGTTGGTGGGCTTCGGTGTAGAGGCGCAACCCCATGCGGCAAGGAACGCACAAGAGATCAAGGCGGTTCGGTTCATTCCTTCTCCCGGTCGACGGGCCCCTTACGCAAGCCAGCAATAGCCGCGCCAAGCAAGATACCCCCAAAAACAGGAAACTTCAGCACGGAAAGCAGAGAACCGATTGACAGGTTCTTCCCTCCTGCGACTCTCCTCAACGACATTTTGACATCCCCTCTCTAGGTTTGTTGCATCCATCCTGGTAATCGCCGCCTTGATGCTGGGCTTCCTCGTTCAGTTCGTCTGCCTGTTCACCCTGGCCCTCTGGGTGGGAGGCGGTGCAGCCATCACCTTTTTCGTCGCACCGGCGGTTTTCGCCCTCGCCGGCTCGCGGAAGCTTGCCGGCGAAATCGTGGGCGAGGTGCTCCGGCGTTTCGACTCGTACGCGCTGATCGCCGGCCCCATTGCCTGCGCCGCGGCGCTGATCGAAATCGCCGGCACCCGGGGAGGGGGTCAAATCCTGGGACTGAAGCTCGCGCTGGTCGCGGCGATGCTCGGATTGGCGCTTTATTCGCGCTTCGCCTTGTCGCCGGAGATCCAGCAACTGCGCACCCAACTCGGCGACGAGGTGGACAAGGCACCGCGGGAGGATCCTCGCCGGCTCGCGTTCAGGCGCCTGCACGGCTTCTCCGTGGCCTGTTTGATGGGCGAGATTGTGCTCGGCGCGTTCGCGATCGGGTTGTCGGTGATGTCCCGGCCTGCAGCTTGACGCAGAAGGCATGGTTTTCGCATTCTGCGTTGCTCAATCAAAACGGGCGCGTCACACGATGGAACGCACGGAACGACTACTCGACCTGGTGGCACTGCTTCTGGATGCGCGGGAGCCCATTACCTGGGCAGAGCTTCGCGAGTCCTTTCCGGAGGACTATGGTGCGCCGTCGGACGAAGCGGCGGAGCGCAAGTTCGAGCGGGACAAGGCAGAGATCCTCGAGTTGGGGATTCCCGTCGCCTATGTGCAAGGCGATGACGAGCGCAAGGATGGCTACGTCGTCGATCGCGAGAAATACTATCTTCCCGAAGTTGGCCTGACCCCGGAGGAGCTTGCCCTGCTCTATGCGGCGGGCTCGGCGGCCCTCGCTGCGGCGGCATTTCCAGGCCGCCGCGACTTGGCCCACGCGATGCGAAAGATCGGTTTCTACGCCGGCACGGAGCTTCCCAGCCCTCGGGTGCGCATGGAGCTGGACGCAGTGGCGCGCCAGGAGGAGATCGGCCCGCGGCTCGAGCTACTCCGCGCCGCTTCGGGAGCGCGCAAGTGGGTGGAGATCTCGTACTACTCCCCGCGGAGCGGTAAGACCACCGAGCGCCGGGTGGATCCCTACGGGTTGGCGATGCGGCGAGGCGTCTGGTCCCTGGTGGGCTACTGCCATCTGCGCCAAGGCATCCGCACCTTCCACGTCCATCGGATCCGCGGCCTCAAGGTCAATCCGGCCAAGCCGAGAAGCTCGGATTTCGAGGTTCCATCCGGATTCCGCCTGGAGGACTACGTCGCCAGCTATCCGTGGCAGTATCGAATCGAGGCGCCGGTCGCGGTGACGTTGTCTCTGCGCGGGGATCTGGCGCCGCTCGCCAACCGGGTCTTCCCGGAGTCGAAAGTGGAGCCAGGGCCGGACGAGTCGACCGTGCACGTCGTCGCCACCTATCTCGACGGACTTCTGCGCTATGCCCTTTCCCTCGGAGCGGATTGCTGGGTCACCGCTCCGACCGAGGCAGTCTCCCGTTGGAAGGCGATGGCGGCACGCGTGCGCAGCGCCCACGCGGGTGCCTCCCGGGCGGGCCGGGGGAGTATCCAATGAGCGATGTCCACGAGCGCCTCCGGCGGCTGCTTCTCCTCGTGCCCTACGCCTCGCGGCGGCCCGGTATTTCGGTCCGGGAGCTTGCCGACGCGCTCGGGCTGACCGAGGAGGAGTTGCTCCAGGATCTCGATTTGCTGACGATGGTCGGCCGGCCGCCTTTCCAGCCGGACGATTACATCGACATCTACGTGGAAAACGGGCGGGTCTACGTGGATCTGGATCAACGCTTCTCTGCGCCGCCCAGGTTGACCGGCTCGGAAGCCGCGGCGCTTCGGGCGGCCGCCGATCTCGTTCGACCCACCGCGAGCGACGCGCTCCGCAGCGCGATCGCCAAGCTGGAAAAAGTCCTGCCCGCCGAGGCGCGAGAGCAGTACCGCGAGATGGGGCGGAAGGTCGACGCGAGCATGGACGGGCCGGCGGAGCTGGCGCCGCTGGCGGAGGCGATCTCGGCCAGGCGCGAGGTCGGCTTCGAGTATTTCAGCCATGGCCGGGGCGCCACCGAGCCACGCCGGGTGCAGCCGCTGGAGCTCTTCAGCCACCGGGGCCAATGGTACCTTTTCGCGCACTGCCTATCTCGAAACGACGAGAGGCTCTTCCGCCTCGACCGGGTGCGCAAACTCGCATTGACCGACCGAACGTTTGCGCCTCTGTCCGCGAGCCGGGGAAAAGTGCCGGAGCCGGTCAGCGACCGCGGCAAGATCCGAGTTCGGTTTGCGCCCGCGCTGGCGCCTTACATGCAGGAGCGCTTCGGCGACGAGGCCCGACCTGCGGCCGACGGCAGCGTCGAGGTTTCGGTTTTGGGTGATTCGGAGCGCTGGTTGACCCAGTGGATCCTGTCTTTTGGAGGGGAAGCAGAGGTGATCGAGCCCGCCTGGGCGCGCGATGCCATCGCCCGTGCCGCGGCCTCGATTGCGTCCTCGAGTTGATGGGGTTTCGGTTGAAGGCAGTGGGGGGGAAGGACGCCGGCGCGGAGCTTGCGTTCGATCAGCCCGCGGTGGCGATCGGCCGCAGCGCGCATTGCGAAGTGGTGGTCAGCGATCCAGAGGTTTCGCGAAGACACGCGGAGATAGTCCGGGTGGAAGACGCCTATTTCCTGCAGGATCTCCAAAGCTCCAACGGCACTCAGGTGAACGGTACCGCCATCGGCCGCGCGAAGCTCTCCACCGGCGATGAGCTCGCGCTGGGTTCTGCGCGTTTCCGTTTCTCGGTCGCCGGCGCGACGACCGATCGGACTTTCCCCGACGCGGGACCTGCGCCGTCCGCGAGCTCCACGGGCCTGGTCCCCCTTCGAGGGCCTCCGGCGGCAAGATCGTTGGCGCAGGGGGCGTCCGCCGGCGCACGGACTGCTGCGGGCGCGCTTGCCTCGCTCTGGTCTCGCGCTTCCAGACCCACCCGGCTTTTGATCGCGATCGGCGCCGCGAGCGCCATCCTTGGGTTCCTCGCCACCGTCAGCCAGCGATGGTCGTCGCCCCCGGCGAGAGTCGGTGCGGAGCCGACGGCCCTGACGCGAACGGCGATCGAGGAGTCATTCGGGCTCGGGGTCGGGGTGACCTATCCCCATCCGGATGCAAAGGCGTTCGACTTCGAATTTCGCACGCCGGGCAGGGCGGTGGTGGTGCTGCACTTCCAATCGCGGGACATCTCCGAAGGCGAAGTGGTGGTACACGTCAACGGCGCCCACCTCGGCGCGGTTCCCGGGGATCTGATCGACGTGGAAGGTGTCTTCCATCAGATGGCCATCCGCTCCGACCTTTTGAAGAACGGCGAACCGAACCGGATCTCGTTCAAGAGCACGCGAAATCCACCGCGAGCGGACCCCTGGCGAATCTGGAATTTGTGGGTTGAAACGATTGCCTTGCCGCGGTTGCCGCCCGGTCCACTGCTCCACGAGGCCTCGGCTATTTTTCGACGCGCCGAGCAGACGTTCGCGCGGCGCGAGGTCGCCGCGTCCAACCGATATACCGCCTGGAAGGACTTTCGCAGCGTCTGGTTGACCCTCGAGGCGCTACCGGATCCGAAGCCCGAGCTCTCCTCGAGGGCGCAGGATCGGATGAGGGAAGCACAGCGCGAGCTCGACCGGCTCTGCGCGAATCTGATGCTCCAGTTGCAGCGCTCCTATGTGCTCAAGGACGGTGCCGCCGTGCGCGACGCGCTGGACGAAATCAAGAACTACTTTCCCGGACCCGACCACCCATGTCCGTGGAAGGCAGAACAAAGGCGAGCCCAGCTTTAAGCTCTAGTTGCCGCTGTTGCCCTACCGGTTTAGCAGAGGTGGACATGACGGACAGCTTCGCAACCAAAGGTCGTCTGGCGGTCGGATCGGCGGAATACGAAATCTTTCAGCTAAGGAAGCTGGCCAAGGCCCACCCGTCGGTTGAGCGACTTCCCTTTTCGCTCAAAGTGCTGCTCGAAAATCTGCTGCGTAACGAGGACGGCCGGGTGGTCAAGCGGGAGCACATCGAGGCGCTGGTCGACTGGAACCCCACCGCGCCACCGGAGACGGAGATTTCCTTCAACCCGGCCCGGGTGTTGCTCCAGGACTTCACCGGGGTGCCCGCGGTGGTGGACCTGGCGGCGATGCGCGAGGCGATCGTCCAGATGGGCGGCGACCCGAACCGGATCAACCCGTTGCACCCGGCGGATCTCGTCATCGATCACTCGGTCCAGGTGGACCAGTTCGCTTCCTCGACGGCGTTTCATTCCAACGCGCAGATGGAGTTCGACCGCAACCGCGAGCGCTACGCCTTCCTTCGATGGGGCCAGGACGCGTTCCGGAACTTCCGGGTGGTGCCCCCGGACACCGGCATCTGCCATCAGGTCAATCTGGAGTACCTCGCCAGCGTGGTGTTCCGCGAGCGGGGCTCGCTCTACCCCGACACGTTGGTCGGCACCGATTCGCACACCACGATGGTCAACGCGCTCGGTGTGGTCGGCTGGGGGGTCGGAGGAATCGAGGCTGAGGCCGCATTGCTCGGCCAGCCGATCACCATGCTCATCCCACAAGTAATTGGCTTCCGGCTTTTTGGAGCTCTCCCGGAAGGCGCCACTGCGACGGACCTGGTTCTTACCGTGACCCAGCAGCTCCGGAAAAAGGGCGTCGTGAGCAAGTTCGTCGAGTTCTTCGGCCCGGGTATCTCCGCCCTCTCGCTTCCGGACCGCGCGACGATTTCAAATATGGCTCCTGAATATGGAGCGACGATCGGACTGTTCCCGGTTGATCAGGCGACGCTCGCCTACCTGCGTTTCACCGGGCGATCTCCCGATCAGATCTCAACGGTAGAGGCGTACTGCAAAGAACAGGGTCTGTTCCACAACGAGAGCACTCCCGCCGCCGTTTACTCCGATACCCTGGAGCTGGACCTCGGCACCGTCGAACCGTCGTTGGCGGGTCCACGCCGGCCGCAGGATCGAGTGCCCTTGCGCGAGTCAAAGCGCGTTGCTCGAAATGCTCCAGACGGCGGACCTCGATCAGGACAAGGTGGGGCGTTGGTTGACGGAGGGCGGCAGCCCGGCGACGCCGCCGGCCCGCCTGCTCCGACCGGAATTGGGCAGGCTGGTGCAGACGGTTCCCTGCTCGCAGGATTCGGTCACTTTTCAGATCGGTCACGGGTCGGTGGTGATCGCCGCGATCACTTCCTGCACCAATACCTCGAATCCCGCGGTGATGGTGGCCGCCGGACTCTTGGCGAAGAAGGCGGTGGAGCACGGGCTGACCACCAAGCCCTGGGTGAAGACCTCGCTGGCCCCGGGATCGCAGGTGGTGACGGACTACCTGACGCACGCGGGCCTGCTGCCCTATCTCGAAGCGCTCGGATTCCATCTGGTCGGGTATGGCTGCACGACCTGCATCGGTAATTCGGGGCCGCTGCCGGAGCACATCGCGGACGCGGTGACCAGCGGAGAGCTGGTCGTTGCCAGCGTTCTTTCCGGCAACCGGAACTTCGAAGGGCGAATCAACCAGCTGGTGCGGATGAATTTCCTCGCTTCGCCGCCCCTGGTGGTCGCCTACGCATTGGCGGGCGAGATGGACATCGACCTGTTCCAGGAACCGATCAGCCTGGACCGCAACGGTCTTCCGGTGTACCTGCGCGACCTCTGGCCATCCAATCAGGAGATTCGGGAGGCGGTTCAGCAAGCGGTGAAACCCGAGCAATTCGTGCGGCGCTACAGCCACATCCTGGAGGGCGATGCCCGCTGGAAGGGGCTCGCGATTGACAAGGGTGAGACGTTCGCCTGGGATCCGAGGTCGACTTATGTGCGCAAGCCGCCCTTTTTCGAGCAGCTGCCCAAAGAGCCCCCCGGGCCAAAAGACATTCGAGGCGCGCGGGTCCTCGCTCTGCTCGGTGATTCGGTCACCACCGATCACATCTCGCCCGCGGGCAGCATTGCCAAGGGCAGCCCGGCAGCGAGGTATCTGATCGAGCAGGGCGTTGAGCCAAAAGATTTCAATTCCTACGGCGCGCGCCGGGGCAATCACGAGGTGATGGTGCGGGGAACCTTCGCCAACATCCGCCTGCGCAATCTGCTCGTGCCCGGGGTGGAAGGTGGCTACACCGTTCACCTTCCCAGCGGCGAAAAGATGTCGATCTATGACGCGGCGATGAGCTACGCCGCGGCGGGCATTCCGCTTGTGGTCCTCGCCGGCGCCGAGTACGGAACCGGCTCTTCGCGAGACTGGGCGGCCAAGGGAACGCAGCTGCTTGGCGCGCGCGCGGTGATCGCCAAGAGCTTCGAGCGAATTCATCGTTCGAATCTGGTTGGAATGGGCGTTCTGCCGCTGCAGTTCGACGCGGGCCAGGATGCCCAGTCTCTCGGGCTTACCGGTCACGAAGTTTTCGAGATCCTCGGAATCGCAGAGGGGCTCGTTCCCGGCAAGAAGCTGACCGTCAATGCGTCGAACGGCGGCGCGGTGAAGAAGTTCACCGTGTTGACGCGCATCGACACCCCAAACGAGCTCGACTATTTCCGCCACGGCGGAATCCTGCCCTACGTCCTGCGCCAGCTGGCGAAAGCCTAAGCAGGCAAAGCCGGCGGCCACGAACGGCTCAGTCGCCAGGGTTCGTGCGGCGCGCCGACTTTTTCGCGGAGAGGCGCGTTTTCTCCTCGCGCCGACGCCGGCGCGATGCCGCGGTGGGACCGGTCTTTCGACGCACTTTCGCCGGGGTGGCGAGCACGCGAAGAGCGCCGCGCAATCGCTGCAGAGCGATGCGCCGATTCATCGCCTGGCTTCGGCGCTCGGTCGCCGTCACCGAAAGCTCGGTCGCCGGATGGGTCAGGCGTACTCCGGTGGCCGTCTTGTTGCGGTGCTGACCTCCAGGCCCTCGAGCGGTGAAAAACTCGTGCTCGCACTCGCGGCTCAGCGCGAGGTCATCGAGCGCGAGGGCGCGCCGAGCCGCTTCCATTCGCGAAGGGAAGGTCATCGAGCTGCTCGCACCGGGTCACCTTCGATGCGCACAGGATGCTGGTCCGAATAGTAGACGCGCACGACTTTATCTCCGCATTGGCCCTTGGCTGCCGCTCCAGCGCCTGGCGGCGGCTAGTGAATCACGGTTTTTGAGGGCGGAGGACCGATCAGGCGTTTCACCGTCTCCTGGACGTTTTGTAGATCGACTGGCTTGGAAATGTAGCCGCTCGCGCCGACCAGCTCGGCTTCCCACTCGAAGCCATAGGCGGAAATGATGATGATCGGCAGACTTTTCGTGCGCGGGCTCTTTTTCAGCAAGTCCAGCAGTCCCCAACCGCTCATCACCGGCATTCGCAAGTCGAGCAGCACGCCATCGGGCATTTCTTCGTCGAGAAACTCGAGCGCTTCGCGCCCGTTCGCGGCCTCCGCGGTCCGGTAGCCCATCTCCTGCAATGCATCGCAGAGCAGGGTGCGATGAGAAGCGTCGTCGTCGACCACCAGAATATGCGCCATGCCGCAAGCTCGCCTGCCAAGAGGGAAGACCCGGGAAAGATGCTTCCCCGCTCGGCATTCGTGAAGTACTACTGAATCCCGAAGAAATCGATGGCGTTTTCAGAGAGGATTCGCGCCTGATGATCCGGCGGGAGCGCCAATCCCGCCAGCTTGCGCAGCTCGCGGTCCCAGGCGTAGGGGAGATTCGGAAAGTCGGTTCCGTACATGATGCGCTCAGGCCGGCAGTGAAGAAGCCGGATCGGCATCTCGAACGGAAAGTAATCGGCGAGAACCATGGTGGTATCGAGCCACAGTCGATCGTACCGCTCGAGGAGCCGCTCGTAGGCGCCAAACTCGTCCACGCCCAGATGTGGAACGCACAGCTTGAGGCGCGGATGATTCTGGAGGACCCGCTCGATCCGCTCGGCCGAGCACAGCTTCCGCGTGTCGCAGTGGTAATGGGGATTGGAGGGCTCGCGGCCCGCATGGATGACGATGGGCTTATCGGCCAGCTCACAGGCTCGATAGATCTCGGCGAGAGGCGCAGCGTCCGGGCTGAAGCTCTGGACGTGGCAATGCAGTTTGACCCCTTTGAGCCCAGCCCGAAAGGCGTCTTCCAGAATCTGGACGGCGCCAGGCTCACCGGGCAGCACCGTCGCCAAAGCGATCACCCGTGGCTCGGTGCGCGCAATCTCCGCGGCGTATTCGTTGAGCGCGCGGGCCATTCCCGGCTGGTGCGAGTAGTGCAGCGCCACCACCCGGGAGATCCCGCGGGACAAGAGGAACTCCACCACCTGTCGCGAATAGATCTTGTAGCGGATCGGCCAGCCATATTTGTCGAACCAACGCCACACCGCCTCGAAGACGCGATCCGGGAAAAGGTGCACGTGGGCATCGATCACCGGCGGCAGCCCAGGGGGAATGCGCTCGCCCTCTTCGTCGTCAAGGGCATTTACCGGAAACATGGTTCAAGCACCGGCGTGGAATGCGAGGTTCAATGCGAAAGCTTAGCGCTCTTGGTTCGACCGGCTGCTTTGCGAACCAGAGCTCGGACCGGGATCGATTCGCTCGAGAAACTCGTCCTGCTGTGAGTAGCCGGCCCGCGTCAACCTCTGCGCTTCGACGGTATCCGCCATCTTGGCGCAGAACTGCCCGAGCAGCCTCAGACTCTCGGCGAGAAGCTTTTCGGCGCGGTCCTGAGCGGCGTTGCCGGTGATTGCGTTCAGGCGGCGGAAGAGCAGCGGAAACTTCATCGACCGCAATCTAAGAGATCGCTGGGCCAGACGCTACTCGCGGTGCGCCGGACCCCCGTCCCTCATATAAATGCGGCGAGCCTTCACGGAGGCGCTTCCCGCGCAAGTTGCGGCGCGGAGGGACAAGGAAAGAGACCGAAAAATGAGCGAGACGAAAGTTGGATTCGTTGGCCTTGGAATCATGGGCAGCCGGATGGCGCGAAACCTGGCGCAGAAGGGATTCCAGGTCTCGGTGTGGAACCGCACGCCCTCTCGCGCCGAGGCGCTGACGCAGTACGGGATTCGGGTGGCAAGCTCGCCGGCCGATTTGGCCTCTCGAGTCGACGTCTTCTGCACCTGCGTTGCGGACCCCGCCGCGCTCCGCGAGGTGGCGATGGGTTCCAACGGCCTGCTTTCTACAGCGCGAGCCGGTCAGCTGTTCATCGACTTCTCCACCGTTTCACCCGACCTCGCCCGCGAGCTCGACTCCGTTTCTTCCAAGCAGGGCGTCGATTTCGTCGAGGCGCCGGTGACCGGTTCAAAGACGGGAGCGGAGAAGGGAACGCTCCTTTTGATGGTCGGTGCTTCTCCGGGCCCATTCGAGCGCGCAAAGCCGATCTTCGCCGCGGTGGGCGAGAAGGTGGTCCACTGCGGCCCGGTTGGCTCGGGGAGCCAGGTGAAGCTGGCCGGCAACGCGATCATCTCGATGATGCTCGAGGGGCTGTGCGAGGCGATGCTGCTGACGCAAGTGGCCGGGATAGATCCGCGCAAGCTTCTGGAAGTGGTTCAAGCCTCCGGATTCCGCTCGCCCTACTATGACTTCAAAGGGCCCTCGATTCTGCGGCGCGAATTCGAGCCGCACTTTTCCATCGACCTCATGTTCAAGGACCTTCGGCTCTTTCTGGACAACGCGGCTCTGCATCGGGTACCGACGCCCGGGGTTTCGGCAGTGAAGGAGACGTATCAACTGGCCCGCGCGCAAGGTAAGGGCGGCCAGGACATCGGGGCGGTCGTGACAGCCCTGGAAGACCTGCGCGGACAAAAGCTCGGCTGATCGCTGTTTTCAGACAGTAAACAGATTTACAGCGGATGTAATTTACAGATTTTTATTGACCCACCCCGGTCCCCTTGCAATCGGGGTTGAAAGCACCAAAACTCCCGTCGACTCGGCAACATAGAACTTTGAACTCAGCGCGACGAAGGCAAGTGGGAGAGGGTATCCCGATGGCGAACGAAGGTGAGTTGGTGAGGATGCAGAACGGCCGTTGGGCGCGCTTTCAGCGTTGTGCCCTATACAACTCCAGCACCAGCGATGGTGAGGAGGTGGGGGTGCTGGTCGCAGTGGAGCTCAGCCACTCGTACCAGCAATTGCTCGATGCCGCCGAGGATTCCTTGCGGGGCTACCGCCAGCAGGGCATTCCGGTGCAGCTGCTCCTCGACTGGAACGGGGACGGCAAACTGAGCCTCAAGTTCGAATTTCCGCAGAGCGCCGCGCTGCACTGAAGTATCGGCAGGCTGTCGGATCAAATCGCGCCTCGCAGCACCCAAGTGACCTCTAAGGATTGGAAGCGACCCGGAAGAAGTGGGCGGCGTTCTTGAACGCAACCTTGCGGATCACCCCGGCGGAGAGCTTCTGCTTGGCCATCAAATTGAGCATGCGGGGTAGCCCGATGATGTCGCCGGGCCCATCGCCGAGGTCGGAGTCGACGATGATTCTCTCGCTGCCGAGCCGCCTCACCAGCGCGGTGGCGCGCTCCGCCGAGAGCTCATCCGGGTGAATGGTCAGCCCGGCGTAATGCCCGCACTCCAGAATCGTTCGGACCGTTCGAGGGCTCGCGTGATCGACCATCACCCGTTGGGTGACCACGCCCGCCGCCTTGATGATGTTGAGAGTCCGCCGCGTCAAGCGTTCCTTGTCGAGGACGGGGGTGTGAACCAGGACAGGAAGCTTGAGCTTCCGGGACAGCTCCAGTTGAGCGATGAAGGCATTCTCTTCCGCCTCTCCTCCATGCTGCAGCCCAACCTCGCCGAGCGCGACCACCTTCCCGCTGCTGAAATAGTCGGGAAGGGCGGCGAGGATTTCGGTCATTCCTCGCCTTGGAACGCACCGCGGATCGACGCCGAGGGCGGCATAGGCGCGGATCCCCTGGCGCTCGAGCCGTGGAAGCTGAATCGCGAGAATCGATTCGAAGTGGGCGAGAATCTCGCGCGGGCGAGAATCTCGCGCGCGGTCGAGCTCACCGCGGCGTGGTGCGCCGCGACCAAGGCGGCGGAGACTCCGAAAATCCGGAGCGATTCGATGTCTTGATCCGTCAATCCCTCCGGATGGAGGTGGGCATCGAAAAGCGGCGGCGGGTCGCCTTCCATCAGTACTGTCCGAGAGCGGCGCCTTCGTTGCGAGGATCTGGTCCCACGTATCGCAGCCCGGTCCGCGGATCCTCGAGCACGGCTTCGGCATCCCCCCAGGGATCGCGCGTCTCCACCCGGTGCCCTTTCGCCTCGAGGGCCTTGATGGTTGCCGGGTCGAGCGCGTATCGCTCCAGCCTCAGCGCGTCCGGCTGGAATTGATGGTGCACGCGGCCGCGACCATTGGCAAAGGCGACGTCCATTCCATAGTCGATCACGTGCAGCACGATCTGGATCACACTGGTAGGGATGGTCGAACCGCCTGCGGCGCCGACGACGATCATCGGCCGCTGAGCATTTTCCTTCTGGAAGACGATCGTTGGGACCATCGAAGAAACCGGGCGCTTTCCGGGGGCGATGCTGTTGGCTTCGCCCATCACCAGCCCGTACAGGTTGGGCTGCCAGGGGCTCGCGGCAAAGTCGTCCATCTCGTCGTTCAAGAGGATTCCCGTGCCCGGCACGACGAGGCAGGAACCAAACCCATCGTTGATCGTCGTCGTCATCGCCACCGCATTTCCCGATCGGTCGAGAACCGAAAGATGGGTGGTGTGCTTTTCGCCGCGCTCCGCGCTCGGGGGAGCCGCGGGCAATGGGAGGATGTCATTCGATGGCGTTGCGCGCGAGGGATCGAACGTCCGCAAAAGCTCGCTGAGGTGCGACGCGGAGACGAGTTTTTGAAGCGGAATCTCGACGAAATCGGGGTCCCCGAGGTATTTCGCCCGGTCCGCGAAAGCGCGGCGCAGCGCTTCGGCGTACAGGTGGAGCGAGTTGGGTTCGTCATAGGGAAGGCCGGACGGCTCCTTGAGCTCGATCATGCCCAGGACTTGAAGCAGGGTGAGCCCTCCGGCGGAGGGCGGGGGCATTGTCGCGATCCGGTGGCCCCGATAGCTGCCTACCAGCGGCTCGCGTTGGACGATTCGGAACCGCGCCAGATCCTCGGGGGTGAGAATCCCACCACCTTCTTTTACCGCGGATGCGATCGCTCGGGCGAGCTTGCCTGCGTAGAATGCCGGTGGACCCTCTTTCGCCAGAAGCTCGAGCGTGCGCGCCAACTCGGGCTGGCGAATCGGGGTGCCCAGCGCCGGAACGTCGGGAACGCCATCAGAACCGGGTCGAAGAAAAATTCGCGCTGCCCCGGGATTCGAGCGAAGGCAATCCAGGCGCGCTTTGGCGAGTCGCTGGTACATCGGCGTGACGCGAAACCCGCGCCGGGCGGCGAGGATCGCGGGGGCGAGGACGACGGAAGGTTTCAAAGTGCCGTAGCTGGACAGCGCGGCGAAGTAGCCCGCCACCGCGCCCGGAACCGCCACCGCCAGCGCTCCGTCGGTGACAAGCTTGGGTTCGACCTTTCCGCTCCGAACGAACATGTCCCGGCTCGCCCCCGAGGGCGCTGTCTCCCGGAAATCGAGCACCCGCGTCTGACCGGACCGGACATCGTGAAGCAGGGCGAACCCGCCGCCGCCCAATCCCGAATGGGCGGGATCCACCACTGCCAGCGTGAATGCCGCGGCAACCGAGGCATCGACGGCATTGCCGCCCCGCTCGAGCATGGACAACGCCGCCGCGCTGGCGATCGGATGCGCGGTGGCGACAACGCCCCCCCGAAACGGCCGGGCGGCGAGCGCGCAAAAGCCGACCAGCAGCACCGGGGCGAGGACCGTCCGCGTGGTGCGGGCGAAGCGGCGCGGTAGCCTACATGTGGCCATCGGCCTCCTATCTTTTTTGGCGACGGCGGCCTTGCCACCGATTATTGCGACCTCGCCAGCAGGGGAGCCGACTTCATTCGATTCCGAACGCGTGTTAAATCTTGGGAATCCTTGGAGGGGGAGGCCGATAAGCATCTTGCCTGATTTCTGGCGTTTCGTTTGCATCACCGTGAGTCGAAGGGTTGGGACCTGATCGCGACTATGAAATCGAGCGGACGAAAATACCCCCGAGCGCTCCCCAGAGGAACCCTCAAACAATCTGATTCCGAGGCAGTCCGGATGCCCTCAACCTCGCGTTCCCCGTTGGCAGCGATCGTTCTTTGCGCCGGCCAAGGCACCCGGATGAAGTCGTCAAAGGCCAAGGTGCTCCATCCCGTCCTCGGGCGCCCGCTCGGCGCATACGCGATCTCCCGCGCTCTGGACCTGGGCGCATCCCCCGTGGTGGCGGTGGTGGGTTTTCAGGCCGAGCAGGTGAAATCCGCGCTGCAACAGGAGTTTCCCGGCCAGCCTTTGCGTTTTGCCCTGCAGAGCGAACAAAGGGGAACGGCTCATGCGGTTCAAGCTGCCCAGGCAGAGCTCAAGGACCATTCCGGTGCAATTCTAATACTTTACGGCGATGTCCCGCTGCTCCAGCACGCCACGCTTGAAGCCCTGATCGAAGTCTACCGCCGCCAGCGCTCGGCTCTGGCGCTGATCACCTCTGTCGCGCCGGATGCGACGGCATACGGCCGCATCGTTCGTTCCGGCGGCCGGATCTCGCGCGTGGTCGAGCAGAAGGACTGCAGCGCGAAGTTGCTCCAGATCCGGGAGTTCAATGCCGGGATTTACGTCGCCGACTCCCGTTTCCTGTGGGATTCATTGCCGCAAGCGCGCAGCGCCAACGCGCAGCGCGAATTCTATTTGACCGACCTGGTGGCGATCGCCGCCGCGAAGAAGAAGCTGGCGGACATCCAGGTCGATTTTACCGAGACCGCGGGGGTCAACGACCAGGAGGACCTTGCCGCCTGTGCCCGGGTTTTGCGAAAGCGGATCAATTCGTCGCACATGCAAAACGGGGTCAGCCTGCTCGATCCCGACAGCGCGTTCATCGACGGCGGCGTGGAGATCGGACGAGATACGGAAATCGGTCCGATGGTGTCGCTCGTCGGCGCGTCGCGGATTGGAAAGGGCGTCCGCGTGGGCCAGGGCTCGGTGATCGCCGATTCGGTCATCGCGGATGGCACCGAGGTGCGGCCGTATTCGGTGTTGGAGGGAGCCAGGGTCGGCGAGCGCTGTATCCTCGGACCCTTCTGCAGGCTGCGTCCGGGGACCGAGCTGGCGGATTCGGTTCACATCGGCAACTTCGTGGAGACGAAGAAGGCCGCGATCGGAAAGGGCTCCAAGGCCAACCACCTGTCTTATCTCGGAGACGCGAAAATCGGGGCGGGCGTCAACATCGGCGCGGGAACCATCACCTGCAACTACGACGGCGTGAACAAGCACCTGACCGTGGTGGAAGACAACGTTTTCGTGGGGTCCGATACCCAGCTGGTGGCGCCGGTTAGCGTCGGGGCGGGTTCGCTGATCGGGGCGGGAACCACGGTGACCGAGGATGTACCGGCGATGAGCCTGGTGCTTTCTCGCAGCCCCCAGGTCACGAAGGAGGGGTGGGTTCTCAAGAGGAAAGGTGAGATACCGAAAAAAGATGCAGGGTGAAGCCGACCCAATGTCGCGATCGCCGCCTCAGAGCTATTGTCGGACGGCGGCAGAATGTCCATTTCGGGTACAGAGCGGGGGCTTAAGCATCGCCGAGACGATCAGTCGCGGCGATAGAGAGGTCAGTGATGTGCGGGATTGTTGGGTACGTTGGTGGCGAGGAAGCGGCACCGATACTTGTTTCCGGTCTGAAAAAGCTCGAATACCGCGGCTATGACTCCGCCGGCGTCGCGATCATCAACGGCAAAGGGCTGACGATCGTCCGCGCCAACGGCAAGCTCAAGAACCTGGAAAACCGCATCACCGCCGAGCCTCCGAAGGGCACCACCGGAATCGGGCATACCCGCTGGGCCACGCACGGCAGACCCTCGGACGAGAACGCCCATCCCCATTCCTATCGGGGAGTGGCTGTCGTTCACAACGGCATCATCGAGAACCACCTCGCTCTGAAGAAGGAACTGAGCGCGCGTGGGCATGTCTTTGCGTCTGAAACGGATACCGAAGTCTTTGCGCACCTGATCTTCGATCAGCTCAATAAGGGCCTGGATCTGGCTCAAGCCGTTCGCGCCGCGGTGTCGCAAGTGAAGGGCACCTATGGGCTTGCCGTCGTTTCGGACCGGCACCCTCAGCAAATCGTTTGCACCAAGGACGCTTCGCCGCTGGTGCTGGGATTTTCACGGGGACAGAATTTCGTCGCCTCCGACATTCCGGCGCTGCTCGAGCACACCCGGGACTTTGTCTACATGGAGGAGGGCGATCTCGCCTTGCTCACCCCGGAGAAGGTGATGGTGTTCGATCGCCTGGGAGCGGAAGTGCATCGCCCGCTTCGCCGGATCGACTGGACGCCGATGATGGCGGAGAAGGGCGGCCACAAGCATTTCATGCACAAGGAAATCTGGGAGCAACCCAGGGCCGTGGCCGATACCATGCTGGCGTGCGGGACAAGCTGGCATTCGGGGTTGGCGGGCAAGTTCATGATCGAGAAGCTGGCGAGGATTCCGGTCGATGTGGAGCTCGCCTCCGAGTTCCGCTACCGCGATCCATTGGTCGACGGGCAGCAGCTGGCGATCGCGATCAGCCAGTCCGGCGAGACGCTGGACACGATCGCCGCGATGCGCGAAGCCAAGTCGCGCGGTGCGCCGACGATGACCATCTGCAACGTGATGGGCTCGGCGATGACGCGCGAGGCGGATTTGACCCTGCTCACCAACGCCGGGCCGGAGATCGGGGTGGCATCGACCAAGGCGTTCACCACCCAATTGGCCGCCCTCTACTTGCTCGCGGTGAAGCTCGGGCGGTTGCGGGGCACGCTCAACGTCAGCCAGGCGCAGCAGCACCTGACGCACCTCACCGAGATTCCGAAAATGATCGAGGACGTCTTGCAGTGCGAGTCCAGCGTGAAGGAGATCGCCAAGCATTTCCATATGGCGAACGATTTCCTCTTCCTCGGCCGAGGGCCGATGCATCCGGTGGCTTTGGAAGGAGCGCTCAAGCTCAAGGAGATCAGCTACGTCCACGCGGAAGGCTACGCCGGCGGTGAGATGAAGCACGGCCCGATCGCCCTCATCGATGAACGGATGCCGGTGGTGGTGATGGCGCCGAAGGAGCCCGCTCTGCCCTATGAAAAGATGATCGGCAACGTGCAGGAGGTCAAGGCGCGCGGCGGACAGGTGATCTCGCTGGTGGACGAGGGCGATGAGCTGGTGCGAGGCCTGAGCGACTACGTCATCACGATGCCACCGGCCTGTGCGCTATTGGCTCCATTGATTGCCGTCGTCCCGCTGCAACTTTTGGCCTACCACATCGCCGACTTGCGCGGCACCGACGTGGATCAACCGCGAAATCTCGCCAAGAGCGTAACCGTCGAGTAGCGAGTCGCTAGAGCAGTCCGACGATGGGCGCCAGCCACTTCTGGACGTCTGCATTCCTCTGGAAGAAGCCCTGGTCGAGGCTGTACGCGAACAACTCGCCGGCGAACTCGCCCGCGGTCCGGTAGCGCACTCCCAGCCCGGGGTGGAGCGACTTGCGCAGGATCTGGGCCAACGGCCGATCCAGCTCGTCGGGCAGGGAGAGCTTGGCGGCGCGAATGGCGTTCATCACCGCTGTGATGTCCGAGCTATCCCCCCGGAACGGATGAGATCCCACGACCAGCTCGTGAAGGATGATTCCCACGGAAAAAAGGTCGGATGCGGGCGTGAGCGGCTCGGCACGCGTTTGCTCTGGTGAAAGGTAATGCAGCTTTCCCGCAGCCACCCCGTCGCCGGGTCCGATGTTGGTGTGTCTGCTCTGGGCCACGCCGAAATCCCCAAGCTTGATCTCCCCGGCCGCGGAGAAGAACACATTGGCCGGATTGACGTCGCCGTGCACGAGGCCAAGTGGGTTGCCGGTGCGGGTCTTCGCCTGGTGAAAGTAGGAGAGTCCCTTGAGGACCTCGAGGACGACGTGAACCGCCATCTTGAGGGGAAATCCCTCTCTGCGGCGCCGCAGTGCCTGCATCAGGGCGCGAAGGTCACCGCCCATCAGGAATTCGATCGCGATGAAGGGTCTGCCGAACGCTTGGCCGATTTCCAATCGTTGGACCAGATTCGGGTGAGAGAGCAGGCCCATCAGATCCGCCTCGTCGTGAAACGCCTCCAGCGAGGTGCCCTTGCGCATCAGCTTGAGGGCAATCTTGACCTGCTCGCCGCGCTCGTCCACCGCCTCGGCGAGGAACACTTCCGCCATCCCGCCCGCGCCGAGGCGTGAGACAAGCAGATAGCGGCCGTAGCGCCGGGATGCGATTTCGATCGGCTTGTCGGTGAACACGTGGCCGCTAGAGCTTACCCGCTGCGGCAGCTAGCCTGGAGGTAGGGCGGATGGACGCGCTCGCGCACACCTGGCGCGGCGTTCAGCCATCCGGAGGACACTGCGGTCCGATGCGGAAAAATTCTAAGATATCCTCAGCCTGCAGGGGACCGAGAGCTCAACTTGAATTGCGCCAGATGTCGACAGCCGGTTGAGGAGAACCGGAAGTTCTGCGGCAAGTGCGGAGCGCCGACCGGCAAGGCCGGCCGGGTTGGCGATGAGCCCACCGTCGTTCCGGTTCGGATGAACGACGTCCTCGAGGGCAAATGGCGCCTGGAGCGAAAACTGGGAGAGGGTGGAATGGGCACCGTCTACCTCGCTCACGATCTGCAATTGGATCGAAAGGTCGCGATCAAGGTTTTGGCCAGCCAGCTGGCGGGGGATTCGGAGCTGGTCACCCGGTTCGAGCGCGAAGCGCGACTGACCGCGAGCCTGGAACACCCGAACATCGTCCCGGTGTATGCGGTGGGTGCGATGCAGGGGCGACCCTTCATCGTGATGAAAAAGCTCGAAGGCCGCACTCTGGCCGCCTACCTTCGCGAGTGCGGGGCGCTGCCCGGGGACGAGCTGTTGTCGCTGATGCGCCAGCTCTGTTCGGGACTGGATTTCATCCACGCACGAGGGTTCATTCATCGCGACATCAAGTCGGGAAACATTTTCATCGGGCCTGACGGGCTGGCGACGATCCTCGATTTCGGCATCCTGCGAACGAGCGAGAATGTGGATGCGCTGACCCGCACCGGAATGGTGATGGGGACGCCGCAGTACATGTCTCCCGAACAGGCTCTTGGGGCAACGGAGATCGATCATCGGGCCGACCTCTACGCCCTGGCGGTTCTCTTGTTCGAATGCCTCACCGGGACGCTTCCCTTCGAGGCGGAGAGCGAGCTTTCGCTGATCCAGATGCAGGCCCACGCTCCGGCGCCGGATGTGGTGGACCGCGCGCCCTGGGTTCCCGCGGCGGTTGCCGAAGTGGTGAAGCGGGCTCTCTCCAAGCGGCCGGAGGAACGATACGCCTCCGGGGGCGAGCTGCTCGCCGCGCTGGAGGATGCCTACGGTGCGAAGATCGCGCTTCCGGTCACCGGTCCCCGTCCCGCAGCTCCGGCGGCGCCGCCGGATTCGGGATCCCCTCCACCGGCCAACGATGCGATGTTCACCCGTCCATCGATGAAACGGCTGGCCGGTGAGACTTCGACGCCTCAGCGCGTGCGGACAACGCCGGCGCGGACCCCGGGTCGACCCGGCCCGGCCCTCAGTGCGAATCCGGTTGGAAGGTCGACCGCCGCTCCGGTCGCGACGTCTGCCCGGCTACCCGCCCCCCCACCCGCAAGCCCGAGCCCCACCCGGTCGCTCCGGCTTTTCCGCAAGGGCAAAACGCCGGCAGTCGTCGCGGCGGGCATCCTGTCAGCGTTGGTGCTCGCCTATCTCGCCTCCGGCAGAGTGCCCTCGTTGAAGCGCGTCCAGCCCCACGCCGCCGAAGCTCGGCCAGCCAAGCCGCCGAGCAGCGCGGACACCTTGGCTCTTTTCGACGCTGGCCTGGACCTGCGAGAAGAGAAGACGGCCGAGGTCGCGGCCGACGCGGGTACCACGCTCGCCTCGGCTCAGGTGGAAGCTTCAAATCGGGGCCCGGTCGGCGGCGCCGAGGAGATCGCCGAGACGGCTCCTGCCGCGGACCCGGAAAGCGAGGATGCGCGCCTGCGAGTCGGCGCCAGGCAGGTCGCGACGCGCAAGCCGCCCCTGCGTGGGAACGGATCGCTCAACCTGATCACCACCTTGGCAGGTGAGCCGTATTGGGCCGCGGTGTCGGTGGACGGCGTTCGCAAGGGCAACACGCCGCTTCGGCTCGATCTGCCTGCGGGCAAGCATCGGATACACTTCGAACGCGTGGGTTTCAAATCGGTGAACAAGCAAGTCAAGATCGCATCCGGACGGTCGTCCATGCTGCGGATCGAACTGACTCCATGATCCAGGTCGCCGCGTTTTCCGCGTTGCTCCTCGTCATGGCCACCCCCGCATCGAAGGTGCAAGTCCACGTCGGGACCGCGAAGTTCCAGATCGGTCAGAGCGAATTTCGGCGCGGGGATTTCCTCCAGGCGCTGCGGACGCTCGACGCGGCGGCGTCGGAAGCCAACGATGGCCAGCTCCTCGGTCAGATTCATCTGTTGCGGGGGCAATGCCTGGCGGCTCGGCAGGATCTTCCCGGTGCCGAGGAAGCCTTCGGACTTGCCCTGCAGCGGGATCCGGAAGTCGTGCTGGATCCATCCAGAGTAGACCCCGCGCTGGTGAGCATGCTCGACGGCCTCCGCGCCAGGCTGCGCGGCGAACTGGTGGTGCGCGCCGATCGCGAGGGCGCGCAGGTTTTGCTCGACGGCAGGTTGCTCGGCCCGGCGCCCCTCAAATCCTCGGTGTCCGTCGGCAAGCACGCCCTGGAAGTGCGCACTCCCAATGGGCTCTTCGTGGCGACGCAGGACGTGGTCGTCCGCTCCAAGCAGACCACCGAAGTGGCCGTTCAATTGAGGGGGCTGACCGCGCCTTCCAACTCGGGCACCACCGGGGAGGTGGCTCACGCGGACGACCGGCCTCGTCTGTTGGCGGACCTTCGCGGAACGCTAGATCCATTAAGCTCCGGCAAGAACGTCGCCTTCGAAGTCGGCGGGGGAATGGAGTACGGCCCTTTCCGGGGTTCGGCGAGCGCCGTCATCTACCCGGACTTCGGGCTCGCCTTCCGGGGAGCGCTCAAGGTGCCCGTGGAGGACAAGTTCAACGCCTACATTTCGCTGGAGATCCCGATCATCTTCACTGGAATGGTTCAGTTCGGCCTGGGCGGGGCGGGCGGCGTCGAGTACGAGTTCAGCCGGTGGTTCAATCCGTTTTTCGAAGTCGGGGTTCGCCACTTCTTCACCGGCGTGGTGCAAGAAGATCCCAACCGGCTCATTCTTCAATTCGGAATACGATTGAAGGTGCCCTGACGGCGTTCTCGGGGAAGGCGCCGCGCGTTGGTTGCCGCCCAAGACGCCGGCCCGGGTCCGTCGATTCCGCTCCAAAACCGGCGTTGAATCGGTGTCAGACAACTGGACTAGGGTACCCTCTTGCGATACTAAACAGGCTTTCAGCTATGCCATTGGCGTAACAAGATCGAAAGGGAGCTGCGATGGCCGTGAATCCGGAAAAAGAAAAAGCGGTCGAACTGGCGGTTTCGGCAATCGAAAAGCAGTTCGGAAAAGGTTCCATCATGCGGCTCGGAAACGAAGAGCCGCTCATTCGCGATATCCAGGTCATCTCCACCGGGTCGATATCGTTGGACATCGCCCTGGGGGTCGGCGGGGTTCCCCGAGGCCGAATCGTCGAAATCTACGGTCCTGAGTCATCCGGCAAGACCTCCCTTTGCCTCCACATCGTCGCGGAGGCGCAGAAAAAAGGCGGAATCTGCGGCTTCATCGATGCTGAACATGCCGTCGACGTTGGATACGCGCGCAAGCTCGGGGTTCGCACCGACGACTTGTTGCTTTCTCAGCCTGACACGGGGGAACAGGCGCTGGAGATCGCCGAGATGCTCGTTCGCTCCGGAGCGATCGATGTTCTGGTGATCGACTCAGTTGCGGCCCTGGTTCCCAAAGCGGAGCTGGAAGGTGAAATGGGCGATGCCCATATGGGAGTTCAGGCGCGGCTGATGAGCCAGGCGCTGCGAAAGCTCACCGGCACCATTTCCAAGAGCCAGACTTGCGTCATCTTCATCAACCAGATTCGGATGAAGATCGGGGTGATGTTCGGAAATCCGGAAACCACCACCGGTGGCAATGCGCTGAAATTCTACGCTTCCCAGCGAATGGACATCCGCCGCATCGGCGCGATCAAAAACGGCGAGACGGTCGTCGGCAGCCGGACGCGGGTGAAAGTGGTGAAGAACAAGGTCGCACCTCCATTCAAAGAGGTGGAGTTCGACATCATGTACGGGAGCGGGATTTCGAAAGAGGGCGATCTGGTCGACCTCGCCTCACAGGAGAACATCCTCGAAAAGAGTGGCGCCTGGTACTCGTTCAACGGTGAGCGCATTGGCCAGGGACGTGAGAACGCCAAGGACTTCCTTCGAGATCATCCGGAAATTACCAAGGAGCTCGAGCTAAAAGTGTTGGATCGTTTCGGATTGCTCAAGTCCCCGGTGCACTCGGTGCCCAACCCCGAAGAGATCCCGGAAGAGAAACGCGCTCGAGTCAAAGCAGTCAAGTAATCAGAGCATCCGCAGACTGCCTTTCCGGTATCGGCCCTTGCATGGTTCAGGCTCGGCCCTAGCTTCTCGAAAGAGGAGGAGCACAGGGCCACGGGGCTTGGTTGCCTTGCTTTGAAAACGCCCCGGGAATCGTTGAATGCGATTCATCGCTTTCGCTTGCGACTATGATGAAACGCTTGCGCGTCTGGGTCGGGTTTCCCCGGAAGGCGTTCTTGCCTTAAAGCGGCTGGCGGCATCCGGACGAAAGCTTTTGCTGGTGACCGGCCGAGAGCTGGATGATCTCTTGTCCGTCTTTCCCGCGGCTGACCTGTTCGACCGGATCGTCGCTGAGAACGGGGCGGTTCTCTATCGACCGGCAACCCGCGAGAGGAAGCGTCTGGCGGAGAGAGCGTCAGAGGAGCTCGTCCATTTGCTCAACCGGCGCGGAGTATCCCCCCTCTCCGTGGGAGAGGTCATCGTGGCGACCCTCGAGCCCAATCAGGAAGCGGTTCTCGAAGCGATCCGCGACCTGGGTCTCGAACTCCAGGTCATTCTCAACAAGGGCGCGGTGATGGTGCTCCCCTCCGGAGTCAACAAGGGGACCGGTCTACGTCATGCTCTTCGCGAGCTGGGCATTTCCATCCACAACTGCGTTGCCGTCGGGGATGCGGAAAACGACCACGCCTTTTTGAGCATCAGCGAGTGCGCCGTCGCGGTGGCCAACGCCTTGCCCACCCTCAAGGAGCGCGCGGATATCGTGACCGCGCGCGAGGCCACCGACGGGGTGATCGAATTGATCGACCAGTTGTGCTCGGACGATCTGCGCTGCTGGGAGGCACGCCTTACCTGAAATCCCCGGCAACGGCGCTAATCGCGCGGTTAGTGGAACAGGAATATCGGTGTTGCCTGCGGCCGTCGTTTCTCGCCAAGCTCTGGCCACGCCTTCAGTCCTTTCGGGCGCGCATTGGCCACCCGGCGTGGATTGCGATCGATGAGGCAGATCGGCTTCTGCCCGCCGCGGTCCCACTGTCCGAAGGGCCGCCTCCCCGCCCGGTTGCGGTTGCGCCGGTCCTCGAACTTGCGGACCGTCAGTTTGTTTTCGGGGCTTTCTCCGGGGTTTTCTTGCTCAGCTCAAGGTCGATGTTGATCGTGACCTGCTCTCCGACCGCGACTCCCCCCGTTTCGATCGGCTGGTTCCAAACCAAACCGAAGTCCTTGCGATTGATCGTCGTCGTCGCGGTGGCGCCTCGGCGATCGTTTCCTTTCATGTCCTTGATCACGGTATCGGGGGCATCGACGTCGAGGACGACCGGCTTGGTCACTCCATGGAGGGTCAGATCCCCGGCGACCTTGAACTTCTGCGGGGCGACCTTCTTGAAGCTGGTGGATTTGAACGTAATCGTCGGGTACTTCTCGACGTCGAAGAAATCGGGACTTTTGAGATGTTTGTCGCGGTTCGGCACCCGGGTGTCGAGCGTGGTGGTGTCGATCGTCGCTTCCGCCGTCGAGTGGCTCACATCCTTGTCATCGAGATTCACCGCGCCGGTCGTCTTTCCAAACTCTCCCCGCACGTTGCTGACCATCATATGGCGCACCGTAAATGAAGCGGCGGAGTGCATCGGATCGATTTCCCAGCTAGATGCCCAGCTTGCGCAGGAAAGGGTCAGTACGGCGATCGCGACGGGGGGTAGCGGTTGACGCATGGGGTTCTCCTTGGTGTTGTGGTAGGTCTTTTTAAGTACGACGTTGATTTCTGGAAATAGCCTTGATGCCTGGGGAGACGGAACGCTTCGAAAACCATTGGCTGCAGGGAGACAACCCTTGTGGTCAAAGGCCAATCGCGTCGTGAGTGGATCATGCGGCTCGTTCGCCCTGGATGGCTCTTCAGTCTTTTAACCGAGGTGGTGTCCTCGCACGGATCTCCGGACCTTTCCAGTACGGGGCCTTTGATTTTCGGACGCGCGGCGGCGCGAGCTTACCTGGTGACGAATTTGCGCGAAACCGGGCTGCTCTTTGGCACCCCGGCTCAACCCTCCACGGCTCCATTGGAGAATGCGAAAGCGGCTGAGGAGCAGCTCTTTCTGGCGGTGATCCGTACCTATGCCCGAATGGCGCTTGATATCGCGGTCCTTTTGAAAGCTCCGCCCGGGCCGCGCCGGGAACAGGTGCTCCTGCTCCTCGCGGTGCTGGTGGGCGAGAAACGGCTCGCCGACGAGATCAGCCGTTCGCTGGCGTGGGGACCGCTGCTACCTCTGCCCTCGAAGTGGTGGTCTCGGATCGAGTCTCGATTGGAGAAGCGGGCAACATCGGTCCCCGGCGATCCGGTGTACGGGTTGATCCTGCACAATGTCGCGGTTTATGCGGACTCCCAGGCTTTCGGACGGCAGGCGATCGACCTGTTCGCCCGCGGCCACCATCATTGGATGTGCGCCGAGCGGCGACTGCGTTTTGCGGCCCGTCAGAAAGCCGTGCTGGCAAAGGTGCTGATCGGAATTGCGTGCATTGAAAGGCAACCCAATTTCGCCGCCCAGCGCGCCATCCTACGGCAGGTGGACTGTTTGCAGCTCCGATTCGGCCAGCGCTCCGAGGTCAAGCGTGCGCTGAAGCGGTTCTTCGAGACCCCTCCCTCGGTCGAAGATCTGGCGCCGCAAGTGGGAAGCCGCCAGCTGCGCCGATTCGTCCTCGAGCAGACCATCCTCGCGTCGCTGGTGGACGGAAGCCGATCGCCGCGCGAGGTGAAGTTCATCCGCGAGCTCGCCGCCAGGTTGAAGGTGTCCGCCGAGGAGCTCGACCGGATTGAGGTGGAAATGGCCGAGTTCTTCGCCAAGAACCGCTCGATCGTCGATCTCTACAAGGTTTCTCCGGGCGCCGGGGCATTGGGCGAAGAGCTGGTCGAGGCGATGCAGTACACCCTGGAGAAGAATTTCAACCGGCTGCTTCGCGAGGTCCGGCAGACGGGGGAGCTCTCCGTCCTGCTCGCCCGGGCGGCGCGTGGCCAGAAGCTCACCGCGGACGAGCGGCGCAAAATGCGCTCTCAGCTGATCGACGTGGCCAAGGCGATTCCCGCGCTGGCGATCTTTGCCGCTCCCGGCGGAATTCTTTTGCTGATTGCCCTCGCCAAGGTGTTGCCCTTCAACATCCTGCCGAGCGCGTTCCAGGACGAGCCGGAGAAGGACAACGTCCCGCGCAGCACTAAGCGCGCTGACGCTTGAGCTGGACGGCCAGGCGCCGGAGATCCTCGTTCACCTTGACGAACTCGGTGCGGCCCCGCTCCTGAGTGAGCTGTTGCTCGATCTGGTCGAGCGAACCGGACGCTTTTTTCGCCGCGCCCCCCGCATCGAGGATCAGCCAGTCCAGACTCTGGATCACCGCCAGGCGGACATCGAGGTTTCCCTCACGCAGCAAAGCGATCAGCGGAGCGACCATTTCCGCCTTGCCGGACCGGCCGAGCTCGTACGCGGCGCGCTCCCGGACCCGCTCGTCCGAGTCTTGAAGGTGCTTCGCCCAGCAAATCCCCTCGGAGCGGCACTCCTGCGCGGTTTGAATTACTTTCTGATAGCGCTCAATCGAGCTGACGCGTTTTTTCGCCAGGCCCATTGGTTGTTGGCATCCGGCGCTCTCGGGACTCGCCTTGCATTCGGCAGCGGTGAGCGCCTGTTCCGCGGAAGCGAGCTTTGCGAGCATCGGCAGCTCCTCTTCTCCTCCGAGCATCGCCAGGCCGCCGATCAAAGGCTCGCGCTCGGCCCAGGTGCCCTTCGAGGTCTGCGCGAACAGCGACGCAATGGCGTCGCGCGATCCGATTCTTGCCAGGGCGCGGACGTATTCCTCGCGCGCGGTGGGCTCTTCCTCGTCGCCGAGCATCGCCAAGAGCGGCTGGATCGCCGCCTTGCTGCGAAGCCGCCCGAGAGCATCCGCCATCCGCATCCGGACGAAGAGCTTGAGGTCCAGGTACTCCGAGTCGAAGCGCAAGTGCGAAAGCATTGCCTTCTCCGCCCGCGCATCGAGGAGATCCCCCAGCACCTGGGCGGTCTTCGCGTAGATCGCCGGTTGGATCACGTTGTTCTGGCGGGCCCAGGTGATCAGGGCTTTGTCCTCGCCCTCGAGAACCCGGAGCAGTGCATCCGCCGCCGGGCGGCCGATCTGAAACAGCGCGAATGAGCTCTCGACGTAGAAGGTCACGCCTCGCTTTTCCTTGAACATCAGCCGCAACAGAGCGGGGACCGACGCCGGGTCGGCGATTTCCCCCAGTGCCTGGATTGCCTTCTTGCTGGCGAAAGGCTCGCCGGAGTCATCGGTGGCGATGGCAAGCAGCGGCTGGACGGCGTCTTTGCATCGCATTGCCCCCAGCGCGTTGATCGCCTCGATCCGGACGTACTGGTCCCGGCTGTTGAGAAGCCGGATCAGGGTGGGGGCCGATTTCGGATCGCCGATCCGGCCGAGCGCCCCGGCGATCTCCTTGTTCATTGCGTTCCCCGCGGGCTCGGTGTTGCCGAAGTCGACCGCCTCGGCCAACGGCGCAGCGGAAGATGGATCCGCCATTTCGCGCAGCAGGAGGGCGATCAACGCCTTCGCCTCCGGTTGCTTTTCCGAAGCCAGATGCGCGTGGAGCACCGGCAGGAACGACGCATTCAGATGTCCCGACGCGCGAAGGTCGGAAAGGATCCGCTCCTTGTCCTTGATCTTGTGCGCGCCGCCTAGCTGGTGGTCCCAGTACGCCGGTTCTTTCGGGTCACCTTTGCAGCCGGTCAAGCAAAGAAGGAGCAACGCGAGGTGAATCCGACCCAGCGATCGCAGCATGGACGGTCCCTTCGAAATGCGCCGAAGCGCGGGCTCATTAAACTTCAGCTTGCACAATCCATCAAAATCGCAGCGGGGCAGGCATCGGCGTCAAACCCACATCTCGCGATCTTCTCGCCCTATCCTTTCCCCGTCCGCAAACCGGCAGCGTGATATGAGCCTTCTGACCAACGGCTGAGCGATGTCCCTCCCTCGAATCCTCTTTATGGGAACACCCGAATTCGCGGTGGCTTCGCTGGGAGCATGTCTGGAAGTCGGCGAGGTGGTGGCAGTGGTAACCCAGCCCGACAAGCCCAAGGGCCGTGGACAGCTTTCGACCAGCTCACCGGTCAAGCGCCTCGCGATCGAGCGTGGAATTCCCGTGCTGCAGCCGGTCAAGCTGCGCGATCCGGCGTTCTGGGAAACGGTGCGGAAGCTGTCGGTCGAAGTGGGCGTCGTCGCCGCCTATGGAAAGATTCTGCCGCGGGAGCTTCTCGAAACTCCGGCCCGCGGATGCGTGAACGTGCATGCCTCACTCCTGCCCCGCTTCCGGGGCGCCGCACCGATCCAGTGGGCCATCGCTTCGGGGGATGAGAAGACGGGGGTCTGCCTGATGAAGATGGATGAAGGTCTGGACACCGGATCCATCCTCGCCTGCGCCGAGGTTCTGATTGAGCCGGAAGAGACTTCGGAGTCGCTTCACCGGACTTTGGCCAAATTGGGGGCGGGTCTGATTCGAGAGCAACTTCCCGCTTACCTCGAGGGTAAGCTTCAGCCGATCCCTCAACCCCGGGAAGGGGTGGTGCTCGCCCCGCAGCTGAAGAAGGAGGATGGCCTGCTCGATTTCAGCAGCGGCGCTGAGACGCTCGAGCGGCGAATCCGCGCGTTCCAACCGTGGCCTGGAGCATTTACCCATTTGCAGGGCAAGGTCCTCAAAGTGCTGCGAGCCCGGGTGAGTCCTCAGACCGGACCTCCGGGAACGGTGCTGTCGATCGGAAAGCAGGGCATTCAGGTGGCTTGCGGAACCGGCTCACTCTTTCTCGTCGAGCTTCAACCCGAAGGGAAGCGGGCGATGAGCGCGGTGGAATTTCTCGCCGGTCATCAGATCGCGGTTGGAGAGCAGCCATTCGCCTCATAAATTCTCTCGCGGAGTCCCGATGAAAGTGCTCGTGCTGCACGGTCCCAACCTGAATCTCCTGGGTGAGAGGCCGGGTGACAATCAAGAGTGGAGTCTCGAGACGGTGAATCACGCCATCGAGGAGGAGGCAGCCTCGCTCGGGCTCGAAGTCAAGGTCTTCCAGTCCAACCACGAAGGCACCCTGATCGACACTCTGCACGGGGAGCGGAAGTGGGCAGAAGCGGTGATCATCAATCCGGCCGAGCTCGCTCACAGCTCTTACGTCTTGCGCGAGGCGATCGCCGCGGTGGGAAAGCCGACGATCGAAGTGCACCTGACGGAGCTCCCGCGCCGCGAGACCCGGTGGCGGCGGGCGGTTTTGAAAGACGTCTGCGTCGCCCGGGTCATCGGCAAGGGTGTCGATTCCTACCTGATCGCCCTGCGCAGTCTGGCCCGAAGCAAGCCCGCGGCGGACCCGGCGACAAAGCGCCAGCGGACGGCGCCGAAGACCATCGGCCGTCCCGCCGCTCCCGCCCCCGAGCAGACCAAAAGATCTCCTTCGCCTTCCGACGAGAAGAACGGTCCGCCGCGGGACCGGATGGCTGGAGGCAAGTCGATCGGCCGCTCCGCCCCCGCTGCAAAGGGGCGGCCGGGCGACGAATTCCTCAGCCGGGCGCTGGTCCGGCAGAAGATCGCCGATCGACTCGCCGGAAGAGTCAGCGCATCGGGGCTCGCGACCTGGGCTCGCCGGCACTGGCTCGAAGTGCAGCGCGGCGCCCCCGCGGAGAGCGGACAGCGCGAGCTTCTCGAAGACTGCCTCCAGAGCCTGGTCGTTTCGGCGACGCCCGCCTCCAAGCTGTCCGAGGATCAGCTGATCGAATTGATGACCCAGCTCGAGTGATGAACGCCCGCGCTTTGGCCATTCGCGTTCTCGAGCGCGTCCAACACGGCGGTGCGTTTCTCAGCCTGGCGTTGGATTCCGAGCTGAAGAGGGCGCGGCTCGAACCCCGCGATGCCGCTTTCGTGACCGAGCTGTGCTACGGCGCGGCCCGCAGACAGATCGCGCTCGATCGCGCGGTGGCTCAATTCTCCACCACGCAGCTTGCGCGAATCGAGCCACGGGTTCTCTGCGCGCTGCGGGTGGGCGCCTACCAGCTGTTCTACCTGCGCTTGCCCAGGCGCGCCGCGGTCGCCGAGACGGTGGAGGCGCTCAAGCAGCTGGGAACGGGCCGCGCCGCGGGGTTTGCCAACGCGCTTTTGCGAAAGCTCTCGCAACTGGACGAGCTTCCGCTTCCGCCGCAGTCCGATCGTTTGGCGTATCTGGCAACTCGCGAGAGTCATCCCCTTTGGCTGACGACCCGATGGGCGGATCGATACGGGCTCGAAGGCGCCGAGGCGATGATGGTCGCCAACAACCGCGCCGCGCCGGTGACCCTGCGCGTCAACTCCACCCGGATTACCCGCGAAGCGCTGCTTCAGCGTTTCGCCCTCAAGGGGGTCGATGCGCGTGCCCTGCCCGTGTCGCCTGCGGGCATCGTCGTCGCCTCGCCGGGGAGGGTGCAGGATCTGGATGGGTACTCCGAGGGGCTGTGGCAGATTCAAGACGAGGCCGCGCAGCTCGTCGGGGCCTTTGCGCCGATCCGGGAGGGCTTGCGGGTGCTCGACGCGTGCGCCGCGCCTGGGGGGAAGACCTGCCAGCTGGCGGAGCACGCTCGGGTCGTTGCCGGCGACATTCATCGCGGCAAGTTGCGAAAGCTGGAAACGGAGGCTTGGCGCCTGGGACTGCGCGAGCGCATCGAGCTGCTCGAGCACGACGCCACCCTGCCGTTCCCGAGCGGGCTAAAACTTTTCGATGTCGTGCTGGTGGACGCGCCCTGCTCCGGCTTGGGCACGCTGCGCCGTCACCCCGAGCTCCGCTACCGCCGGAAAGAGGAGGACATCGCGCGGCTCGCGAAGCTGCAGCGATCCATTCTCGAGAATTGCGTTCAGATTCTGGCGCCCGGCGGGGTCCTCGTCTACGCGGTGTGCAGCACCGAGCCCGAGGAGGGGGAAGAGCAAGTCTCGACATTCCTCCGGGCCCACCCGGAGATCGCGCTCGAAGCGCCGGCCGCAGTCGACCCGTGGATCGCCGACGGCTGCTTGCGAACGCTGCCGGGCGATCGGGGCTGGGACGGTTTCTTCGCCGCTCGCCTGCGTCGGGCCCGCTGAAGCGGCGCGGTTGCGAAGTGCAAGCGCGCCGATCACTCTTCGGAGGCGTCCGCGTAACCGATCAGGGCGCAGCCATTTGACCAGCCAACGAAACAACCCAATCCAGCGCAGCACCCCTCGCGGAACATCACCAGGCTCGGGTATTCCCGCCGACCAAACAGGCGATCGCTCGTCCGGGGACGGCATGGCGAAGTCAGCCAGCAGCCTCGAGCTCGTCGGGTTCAAACCCATCCAACCCACCCATCCATCGCCGTGTCTGCCGAAATCATTCACCCAGGTGTCGTGTTTTCCGGTCCGTTTCCGATCTGCCGCTGAACAACGGAAGTCCTACTCCGCTGCGTCGCTCTAAGTGAGCGCAGAATAAACGGAAGTTTTAGCCACTGCTCAGATCCGTCGGTCGATGGCCCGCTTGGATTCAAACCAGTACGACTCGCCTGGTCGGCCCCTCCATCGCCGCGTCTGCCAAATCAACCACCCGGTGGCGGGTTTTCCGCTCCGTTTACGATCCTAGATCGGAAGCGAAAGGATTCACGTCAACGGCTGACGAATGCGGTGGGTCGAAGAAAACGGTGCATTGAGGACGGACCACCGTCTGGGAAAAAAGCAGGTTCTTGAACACGTCTAACTGGCAGTCACATTTTAGTTGACTTCTTTTTCACAATGATTCAAACGGGCTCCCGAGGGGTTACTCGCCAATGACAACCGAGTGGGTCGCGCTAACGCTCGCGGGTCGCTGCGTCTTCGAGAGATGCGCTGGTCGAGTAGCGAGATACGCTCATCGTGCAAGACTGACTTACTCAGGGTCGGCGGCGAATGAGAGCCCCTTGCGCCGGAGTGACCAGGTGGGCCGGAACGTTCAACCCCTTCCACTCCAGAACGGCGCAACTCCCCGTTGGCAAACAACCTAGAAAGGAGGACTCAGTAGTCATACTTTTGGAAGCGGCTTGTCTCATTCATCGAACCAAATGATGTTGTTCTTAATGTAGGGGGAAATCACTATGCGAGGTAAGCACGTTTTGATGTCAGGGTTAGTCCTGGCCTTGACTTTGGGGATGTATGCGTCAGCAGAGGACCAAGCTGTCACCATACCGTTCAAGGGAAGGCTCCCCGGGCAGAGGGATGGCCGTGTCGATCTCACCTTCCAGGTATTTGACCGCGCTACTGGTGGAACGAAGATCTACGAGGAAAACCGAACGGTTGACGTAACCGGAGAGGCATTCAGCGTTCTTCTCGGCGAAACGTCAGGAGGACTTGCCCCTTGGGTTGGAAGATCGGACCTCTGGGTAGAATTCGCAGGGGGCAACCAATCCTCGACCGGAAGAACCGACGTCCGTTTGAACTTCCCTGACACCGGATCCAATGAAGCACAGCTCGGAGGTGCCTACAGTCCGGATGGCGCCGCCGTAGGGACCTGTACCGACGTCCAATTCTGCATCGACAACGGACTGGCCTTCTGTCCGCCGGGGCCGCAGGGACCGCAAGGACCGCCGGGAGCGACAGGACCGCAGGGCGCACCAGGACCGCAGGGTGATCAGGGCCCAGCCGGACCGCAAGGACCGCCGGGACTGATGGGACTCACCGGACCCCCGGGAGCACAAGGAGCCCAGGGAGCGCCGGGACCGCAAGGACCGCAAGGACCGCCAGGACCTCAAGGCTTCACCGGACTACCAGGACCGGCGGGGCCGGCAGGACCGCAAGGACCGCAAGGACCGCAAGGACCGCAAGGAGTCGGCTCGACCGATTGCAGGCTGTGCTTTACCTGCGGTGGTAGCTGGCCTGTCTTCTCCGGAGGCTTGCCGAATCTCGGCGCAGCTAGTCAGTATACAGAGCTCGGTGCTAGCTGCGCGGCTCCTTTCACGACAAGGGCAGACAACCCCTTTATTTGCTGCAACCGGTAATGCCAATACATCCATAGGGGGAAATCAATATGAGACGAAAAAACTCTTGGATGTTGGGGATAATTCTAGTCTTGGGCTCGTCGGTCTATTCATCAGCCGAAGAGCAAAGTGTCACAATACCGTTCAAGGCTAAAATCCCCGGACGACCTGACGGCGCGGTAGACCTCGTTTTTCAGGTCTACGATCATCCGACCGCAGGCACGTTGCTCTTCGAAGAAAGGCAACGGGTGGTCGTTTCAAACGAAGTTATTAGCGTTGTCATCGGCGAAAGAAGCGGGGGGCTTCCCCTTTGGGTTCTACCTGCGGACCTTTGGGTAGAATTCTACGGCGTCATGCCGCCTGTACCAGGGAGGACCGAAGTTATTCTCAACCTCCCTCGAATATCCCGCGATACATCGACCTGGACAGCGGGCGTCGCAATCAATGGCGCCCCGGTGGCAAGCTGCATGGACGTTCAATCATGCTTCGACAATGGATTGACGACCGCTCCGGCTGGACCTCCAGGAGATCCGGGCCCGCAAGGGCTGCAGGGACAGGCCGGATTTCCAGGCCCCGCAGGACCACAGGGACCGCCGGGGCCCCAGGGAATCCAAGGGCCTCAAGGACTCCAGGGCCCGGCCGGACCGCCGGGAGGACAGGGACCGACGGGGCCGGCGGGAAATCCTGGACTTAGAGGCGCGACTGGATCGGATGGACCGCCAGGACCGCCGGGGCCAAGAGGACCGGCCGGACCACAGGGGGTCCAGGGACCGCCGGGAATCGGTTCTGCTGATTGCAGGCTGTGCTTTACCTGCGGCGGAGCTTGGCCGGTGTTTTCCGGGGGCCTCCCGAATCTCGGCGCAGGAAGTCCGTACGACGAGCTCGGGGGGAGCTGCAGCGCTCCATTTGTGCTCAGGGCGGACAATCCGTTTATCTGCTGTCAGCAGTAAGCGACGTAAGCGTGACAATCCAGGATAGTGCGGAGGGGGCCGGGAGCATTGATTATGCCCCGGCCTCTTTTCACGAAGGGGCCGTCCGCACCGCCCGGGCAGGGGTTCGCTGACAGACATCGCGCGGACCTCACCGCGGAGCTTTTGGCGCGCGATGAAGCCGAAGCGCGCCGCGAGGAAGCCGAGACCAAAAATAACCTCCTCCACCTCGTCCTCGAGCAGAGTGGCGCCGGCGTGATCATAGCGGACGAAAAGGGGATGTTGCGCATTTTTCAATTCCGAAGCCGAGCGCCAGCACGTCAACGGGATCGATGTTGGCGGCCATCTCAGCGCGTTCGCTGCAGACGCAGCATCCCCGAATCAGGGGCTCTGGGTGACGAATCCGGCGAACTGTCATGCCGGGCCACTGCCGCCATCCACGAACACTCCGGTTGACAAAGCGCCTGTAATATACGTACTCAAATCCGATGACATCGCCGCGAAAGTGCCATCCCACGGACCGGCAAAGGAAGGAGTGGATTCCCGACCTTGGGCGATAAATCCGAGGGGGACAGGCGTAGACCCCACCGCACGGCCAGTCGAGCTCGTCGTGCCGTAGTCATTGTACATGGCGGCGGGATCTGTCGAGCTGAGATAGAAACGTGACTCAATACCCGGCGACGGGATCCCCCCGTCAAAGCAGTATCCCAACAAGGAAAATGGACCCCACTTTCCCGCGTCCAACGTGTTGGGGCTCCCCGGGCCAGAACCTGGCGTCGCAATGGACTGTCGGATCCACCACGTGTTGCTCGGCCCGGCTTGCCCAATGGGTCCAGCTGGCCCGGTGAATCCTGCCGGCCCGATTGCTCCGGCCTGCCCGGTGGATCCTACCGGCCCCTGGGGCCCCACGGTCCCCATGTCTCCCTTTGGGCAGGCTAACAACACCGAAAACACAAATGCGACTGGAATAAAGACAAAACTAGACGCAAAACTCGTGTGGCAATCATTCATGATCGAATCCCCTTCCGCACCTAGGTCGAAACTTTGCGGAAAGCGCAAACGCTCCCATCATGAATGACTTCAGTGCAATGTATTAAAGCTCTGACATTCCCTCCCTCCAGACGGCGGGATGAGCATCGAAAGCGGAGGGAGATGCGATTTCGCGGAGAGGCGTAACGCTGGGCGGATTTCACCGCCTGTACGTAGCCGAACTCGGCCAGGTGGAGTGGAATTTGTAGGTGCTTTTCGTCAAGCCTGCGCGGCGGGACGGACAATCACCTCGTTCACATCAATCTCCGCCGGCTGCTCGATCGCGAACGCAATCGCACGGGCGATCGCATCCGGCGGCACCCCGAACTTGTCTCGGGACTGCTCGACGTTGACCGGGACGTCTCGTTGGACGGCCGTGGATACGACGACTGGCGCCGAGCGGGCGACCAAACTCGCCCAAGCTCATCGTGCACAATCACTACACAAAGTTGTGCAGCAATTAGTTACGCCTGCCCAGTGGAAAGCTTGAGCGCTGCAAGGCGCCTCAGGGTGGGTCGATCCGGCGCGAGATAGCAACCTAACAGCTGCATGTTTAGCAAGCTCATTCGCGACTGGCGCGGCCCCTGCATCCGAGCGGATGAACGCAGAACGAGAAAGAAAGAAGGAGCGTGCGATGATCAGTCGCCGGTGAATGTACACGTTTGTCTTGGGAGTTCTCCCGATAGCCTTAGCGGTCGGCTGCAATACCGGCTCGGGCATGGATGGGAATCCGCCGGGTCCCAACCCCGGGGGTTCCACCCCGGTCGGTGCGACCTTCTCACAGAACGTACAGCCGATCGTCAATGCGCGATGGACCGGTTGCCATTCGCCGCAGCAGCGAAGCGGAAGCCTGGATCTGTCCGCCAGCGTTTCTAAAGAGAATGCTCTGCGGGCCCGCGGCAAAATCGCGGATGCCGACCTCCCACGCTTTCGAAGGCCGAGCATGGTTGACCTCGCTTCGCACATCAAGCAAGCATTGCGTCCGGGAAGGGAGCGGCCAGGCCAGGGCGATGCCGCGACGGCTGGCCATGCCCAGGAGAGAACGATGATCGCGTACGAGCTTCACTTTGGAGTCGTTTGCGTTGCTGCCCTTGGCCTTTCGGCAATCTCCGCCTGTGCCACCTCGGCGCCCGCGGCGAAAGGAAAGGCTTGGGAAACGATGGATCGCGCAACGCTCGACCTCGCCTACAACAATTCGAAGGCTGTGCCCGAGAGCGGCGCGATGTTCAAGGAATGGGTCGCCCGCAGCCAGGAGGTACGCTCGCGGCATTCCGACCATCTGGACCTCGCATACGGACCAGGCCCTCGCAACCGGATCGACTACTTTTCAGCCGGGCAGAATACCCCGGTATTGGTCTTCATCCACGGCGGATTCTGGCAGATGCGCTCCAAAGAAGACTTCGCCTTCCTGGCGGAAAGCTTCCTCCAATCCGGCATCAGCGTCGCGATGGTTGGATACCCGCTCGGGCCGGACGCGTCCATGGACGAAATCGTCGCGGACACGCACACGGCAATCCGCTATCTCGCGACGCGGCTGCCCGAGCTCCGGGGGGACCCTCGGCGCGTAATCGTCTCAGGCTGGTCGTCCGGTGGGCACCTGGCGGCAATGGTCCTCGAGGAGCCGTTGCTGCGGGGAGGAGTCGCGATCAGCGGCATTTACGAGCTGGAGCCGCTCGTCAATTCCTACGTCAACGACAAGCTCCACATGGAGGTGGGGATGGCGAGGCGGAACTCGCCGACCCTACTGCTCCCGAATAGCTCGAAGCAGATCGATTTATTCGCGGGTGGCGCGGAGCTGGCCGAGATGCGCAGGCAGACCGCCGACTATGCCAGCGCGCGACGCACCGCAGGCTTGCCGGTGCGATACGTCGAAATTCCGGACGCGAATCACTACACCATCCTGAACCGGATGATGAATCGCGACGGCGAGATCCATCAGGCGATCGTCGCCATGGTTGGTGGGCGCTAGCCAGCGCGCATTATCCGTTCGGTGCTCATGCACCCGCCGTACGCCCCCTGAGATCAGGTGTCGCGGGGTCGGATTCGCCCGAGATGATCCACCGACCTTGATGCGCAATGCTCTCGCGCCGCACCGAAACTGTTGTACATTTGGCCCCGGAAACCGAGGCCAAATGTACAACAGATGCGCGTTCCGCAGGGAAGGACCGGGCGCAAAGTCAGCTCGACGAAGGCGTCTTCGAGCGTTGGTCTGGTAGGAAACCCCCGCCCCTTCGCTTGGCTTCGCCGCCACCCGGCCCAGCGCAACTGCGAGCGGCAAGCACAAACAGCAGCCCACGTCTGGAAGCATGAATGCACTTCCGCGGCATGGCCGCCCCCCGAGACCAGCACTCGCTCAGCGAGGCCGAGATCCGGGCCGGACTGTAGAAGGCGGCGACCGAGCTCGTGTGCAACATCCCTTGGCCACGGCGAAAAGCGAGCTGCCTGACAGTGCCTGCGGAAGGGGAGCTCCGCGGGATCTACTGGCTTCAAAAAGGCTCTCGTGCTTCTAGTCTTCGGCTTTGTCGGCGCCCTTGAACGCTTCCAGAACGGCCTGGGCGGACCGGTCGAGATACTTGCCCTTGCGAACCAAAAGTCCAATCGTCCGGGAGTAATTGCCCTCGGCGAACGGCTTGGCGACCAGCGTTCCACCGGCGACCTCATGCTGCACCGTCGCCAGGGGCAGGACGGCGACGCCCAGACCCATTTCCACCGCCCGCTTGATCGTCTCCACGTTGTCCATCTCCATCAAGGGATCTATCTCCAGCCCCTTGTCGCGAAACAGCCGATCGATCGCCTTTCTCGTCGGCGCCTCGCGGTCGAAGGCAATGAATGGGACGCCGGCCAGCGCGGTCATCGAAATCTTTGCTTTGCTCGCGAACGGATGGTTCGGCGCCACGACCACCCCCAGCTTGTCGTCCCTGAACTGCAGAACGTCGACCCCCGCCCGGGGGGTGGGGTAGGCCACGATGCCGATGTCCGCCGCCCCGAGAATCACGTCGTCGTAGACCTGATCGCTGCGCCGATAGTTGAGCCGCAGGTTGACCTTGGGATGCATCTTGAGCAGCGTCTTCTGGACGTTCTGCAGCTCGTGCAGCCCCACCGAGGGGATCGCCGACACGGTGGTCGTTCCCGCGACCTGGGTTCCCTGCTCGCGGATTTCCTGCTCAACCTCTGAAAAGCGCGCCAGGATCTCCTTGGAGCCGCGGAAGAGGCGCTCGCCGGCCGCGGTGGGGGTGACTTGTCTGGCGCTTCGGGAGAGCAGCTTCTGCTCGTAGCGCGTCTCCAGCGCCCGGATTTGCTGGCTCACCGCCGATTGCGTCACGTGGTTGAGTTGCGCCGCTCGCGAAAACGAGCCCGTCTCGACCACATCGCAAAACATTCTCAGCGACTCCAGCTGCATAAGGTGCCCTCTAAAAGCAGATGGCCCTAATTAGCAGTTCTTGCACCGCCGCCGCAAACACTTCGGCGGCAAACCTTCGCCAGCGAGCTCTTCGCGTGAAGTGCTCCGAAGGGGGTCCGGCGCTACCCGGCAACGGTCAGCGCGGCTTCCGTCGCCTCGGCCAAAAGCTCGAGAAGGCGATCGCCCTCCTCCGCGCTGGCGCTTGCGGGAGACCCGAAGTACGCCTCTTTTCCCCCGCATTCCAGGAAGTTACGGGCCCCGGCCTTGATCGCCGCCGGCAGGTCAACGGGGAGATCCGCCAGCCCGGACCGAACTTGCTCGCGGACAAGCAGGGGTGCCGCCGCCAGCATCAGCGAGGTCTCGTAACGGCCGGCGTGGCTGCCCCCGCGAATGAACTCCTCGCCAAGCTTGGGCCCGGTCGGCTTCTTTCGATGATCGGGCACCGCGATAGCCACGCCGGTTCTTGCACGGGCATCCCGGGCCGCTTGATGCACCATTTCGAAGTGGTCTGGCTCGAGGTGATGATTGGCCACCCCGATCTGCTTGAAACCGTGCGAGGCGATTCCCGCCAGGACGTCGGTCAGGTAGGCAAGGGCGGCGGGACGGGAGACGCTCACCGTTCCTGCAAAGCTCGCGGCGAACTCGGTGACCGCGTAGCAGACCGGTGGGAAAATCAGGCACGGGATGCCGCGTGCGCCCAGGCGCAGCGCGGTTCGACGGCAAACCTCGACGGAGATCACCACATCGACGTTCAATGGTAGATGCGGCCCGTGGGCTTCGGTCGAACCGATGGGCAAGAGGGCCACGGCCTTCCGCTGGGCGAATTCGAGGACCTCGGTCCAGGGCAGCTCGGCCGCGAAAATTCCCCTCTCGGGCGACGATTGGCTCATCCGCCACCCCGCAGCTGCGACTTGAGCACCTTGCCGCGGTCGCTTTTCGGAAGCGAGGCGACGAACTGGATCGTCCGGGGAGCCTTGTAGGGCGCGAGAGATTTGCGCACGTGCGCCTTGAGCTCTTCGGCGAGCGCCTCGGTCGGACGATGCTCCGGCGAGAGCACGAGAAAGGCCTTCGGTTTCTCCAGGCCGTCGGCATCCTGAAAACCGATCACCGCTGCTTCGACGACCGCGGGATGGGTGAGCAAGGCATTTTCTACCTCCAGCGGCGAGAGCCACCTGCCGCCCACCTTCAGCATCTCGTCTCCCCGTCCGCAGAACCAGAAGTAGCCCGCTTCGTCCTGCCGGAATTTGTCCGCCGAAACGCACCAGTCGCCCCGGAAGGTCTGCTTGCTCTTCTCGTGCTGCTGCCAGTATTCGAGCGCCATCGAGTCCCCGCGGATCCAGAGAGTGCCGATCTCCCCGCGGGGAGCCTCGCGACCGTCGTCATCGCAGATCTTCGCGTCGTAGCCTTGCACCACCCGGCCCAGGGACCCCAGCTTCACATCGTCCAGGCGGTTGGTGATGAAGATGTGAAACATCTCGGCCGAGCCTATCCCATCGAGGATCTCGATCCCGGTCGCCTTCTTCCAGCGATGGTACAGCTCCGCGGGGAGCGCTTCGCCGGCGCTGATGCACACGCGAAGGGATGAAAAATCCACCCGCGAGATGCCCGGCGCACTGGCCATGGCATTGATCGCGGTAGGAACGGCGGTGAGGATGGTCGGCCGGTGCCGGCCGATCAGCTCGAACATCCGTTCGGGCGTGGCCTTCTCGGGAAAAATCACCGCCGAGCCCCCGGCGAGAAGGGGGAAGAGAAGGTTGGTCCCCAGGGCATAGCCGAAGGCGAGCCTGGGCACGGAGATGGCGATGTCCGACGCCCGGTAGCCGACGACAGGGAGGGCATAGGTGAGGGCGTTGTAGATGAAGTCGTGCTGCTTATGGACCGCGGCCTTGGGAAAGCCGGTGGAGCCGGAGGTGAAAAGCCAGACCGCCGGATCGTCCCGATGCGTCGGCGCGAATACCGGGTCCGGTTGGGCGGCGGAAACCTCCTGCTCGAAGGAGAGGTGGCGACCGGGAGCACCGCCCACCACCAGGACATGCGGGCGGTGAGGCGATTTCGATAGTGCGGCCTCCAGCGCTGGGAGGGCCGAGGCATGCGCCACCGCGATCTTCGCCCGGGTGTAGCTTAAGTAATATGCAAGCTCATCCGCCTTCTGATCCGGATTGATCGCCGCCACCACCCCGCCCGCCTTCAGCGTCGCCAGCCATGCCGAGGCGAACTCGGGGATATCGGGCAGCACCAACAGCACGCGTTGCTCAAGCTCGAGCCCAAGCCGGCGGAACACCGCGGTGGCCCGATCGACCTCGTCGGCCAAAGCCCGGTAGGTGACAGTTTTGTCCCCGCAGTAGAGCGCGGGTGCATCGGCCCGCGCGGGCAGCTGGCGATAGAGAAAGACCTCGGCGAGGTTCAGCTTCTCGGGAAGGTTGGAAAAGTCCATGCCGACCAAAGCCCTTCGAACCGGTCAGCGTTTCGGGCCGATCATCTTCTCCGGCCGCACCCATTGATCGAACTGCTCTTCGGTGACGAGCTTGAGCTCGAGCGCCGCTTCCTTGAGCGTCTTGCCGGTCTTGTGCGCGTGCTTGGCGATCTTCGCCGCGTTGTCGTATCCGATGTGCGGATTGAGCGCCGTCACCAGCATCAGTGAATTCTGGAGCAGCTCGTCGATGCGCTCCCGATTGGGCTCGATTCCCGTCGCGCATTGATCATTGAAGCTCACCGATGCGTCGGCGAGTAACCGCGTGCTCCAGAGAAAATTGTAGATGATCATCGGCTTGAACACGTTGAGCTCGAAGTTGCCCATCGCGCCGCCGATGTTGATCGCGACGTCGTTGCCGAGCACCTGGCATGAGACCTGGGTGAGCGCCTCGCTCTGGGTCGGGTTCACCTTGCCCGGCATGATCGAGCTGCCCGGCTCGTTCTCCGGAATGCTGATCTCCCCCAGGCCCGAGCGCGGTCCGGACGCCATCCACCGTATGTCGTTGGCGATTTTGATCAGCGATGCGGCAAGCGTTTTCAAGACCCCGTGCGCGTTGAGTAGGGCGTCGTGAGACGCCAGGGCCTCGTACTTGTTGGGAGCGGAAACGAAAGGGTGGCCGGTCATCTTGGCCAACTCGGCGGCCACGCGGACGCCAAACTCGGGATGTGCATTCAGGCCGGTTCCCACCGCGGTGCCGCCGATGGCGAGTTCGTAGAGATGGGGCAGCGCCGCTTCCAGGTGCGCCATCCCGTGGTCGAGCTGTGAGACGTACCCGGAGAATTCCTGGCCGAGTGTGAGGGGCGTCGCGTCTTGAAGGTGGGTGCGGCCGATCTTGATGATCGACTGGAAGGCCTCCGCCTTGCTCGCCAGCGTCCCCCGCAATTTGCGCAGCGCGGGAGTGAGCTGCTCGCGCAGGGCGGTGACTGCAGCAACGTGCATGGCGGTGGGGAACACGTCGTTGGAGGATTGTCCGCGATTCACGTCGTCGTTGGGGTGCACCTTGCGGCCTTCGCCCCGTGGCCCGTCGAGCAGCTCGCTGGCCCGATTGGCGATCACCTCGTTGACGTTCATGTTCGTCTGGGTTCCGCTTCCCGTCTGCCAGACGACCAGCGGAAATTGATCGCCGAGCTTGCCGGAGATCACTTCGTCGGCCGCCTGCATGATCGCCCTTGCCTTCGCTTCCTCCAAAAGCTTGAGGTCGAGGTTCACTTGCGCGCAGGCGCGCTTCACCTGCGCCAGCGCGACGATCAACCCGGGGGGCATCCGCTCATTGGAGATCTTGAAGTTCTGCAGGGAACGCTGGGTCTGCG
>WNFG01000897.1_pt1 | contig 41344 bp, 32 predicted proteins | sample 5400431 | NCBI WGS metagenome assembly WNFG01 (sample SAMN13153346, study PRJNA577476) | soil metagenome | isolation source: 120 cm saprolite under Douglas fir tree site 2 hole 3 replicate 2 | place: USA:California | collected 2015-04-18
GCTGAGTGCGGAAAAACCAAATTGAAAAATAGACCAGCGGCACATCCAGGGCACCGAAAACTGCTAGAACCGCCGCCAACAGTGGTGTCTGTCCACTACTGGAAAATCGGCGCAACATCAGGTAGCTGACATAGATCAGCCATAAAACCAGCGTCGAAGTCAGGCGCACATCCCAGGTCCACCAGATGCCCCACACTGGACGCGCCCACAAAGGTCCGGTCACGAGCACGACCGTACAGAAAACCACGCCCACTTCAGCCGTTGTCACTGCAATCGCATCCGCAATTGGGTTGCGCCGGATCAAGTACGCTACCGATGCGCCAAAATTGATGAAAAACAGCAGGAATGCCGCCCATGCGGAGGCGACATGATAATAAAAAATCCGCTGCACGTTGCCCATGGTCTGTTCCGTGGGAGCGCCGATGAGCGCTTCGTACAGCGCGTAGCTCAGAAGGCCAGCCGTGACAACGCCGAGAATGGGAAATGCCCGTTTCACTCTGCGTGCAATACCGTTTCAAATAATAGAAGACAACCGGTAGTAAACACCACATCGTAGGCTACAAGCAACGCGATCCAGACTTTCGCTGACGCCTCACCAGTGAGAATGAGTGAGGTAGCATTCACCGTCGCCAGCAATGCGGGGATAGAAATCGGAAACAGTAGCAGCGGCAGCATGATTTCACGACTACGAGTGCGCAGCGACATGGCCGCGAAAAAGGTTCCATTCACCACTATGGCCCAGGTTCCAAGGGCGCCTATTGGAATCAACTGCCAGGCCGGCCCCAGCGCCCGAAGGCTGTAGAAAATGATGAATAGCGGCGCCATCAGCGCCTCCAGCACGCTCACGAAAATAAAGTTTCCCAGGGCCTTGGATAGGAAAAGTGCGCTAGCCGGCGCCGGCGAAACCCGATAGGCGTCGAGCACTTGATTGCGCAACTCACGAGCCCAGGTTTGATTCAAAGCAACCACCGCAGCGAACAAAAACGCCACCCAGATTAGCCCGCCGGCAATCTGTCGCGATTCTTCGGCAGTCGGATTGAACGAAAAACTGAAGATCACCACCACGAGCAGAGCAAAGAACAGCATCGCATTTATGGCGTCTTTCGATCGCCACTCAAGACGCAAGTCTTTCGCTAGCGCGGCGCCGGTGATGGCTGCCAGCAGGCTCATTGCCTCTCCGATTCCCGCCGATCAGGCGAGGGGATAGCCGCAGTTCGGCTGACGATCTGCCCTTCCCGCATCCATACAAATTCGTCGGCTGCGCCTTCAAGAAGCTGCGCTTGATGCGTCACCACGACGATGGTCTTGCCGGAGTCGCGCATGTTCACCAGCAGCTTGACCATCTCATGCGTCGAAGATGCATCCACATTGGAGAAGGGTTCATCGAGGAAAAGAATTTTGGGATCATGGATCAGCGCCCGTGCTAACGACATCCTCTGCCGCATACCCTGCGAATACTGACCGACAGGGCGCGCGAGTTGTGGATCGAGTCCTACCAGGCGAATCACTTCGGCGCAGCGCTGCTCGTTCCTGATTCCGTACAAACGAGCAAAATAACGAAGATTTTCTGTTCCATTCATTTCGTCATACAGCAGCGACGGATGAGCCATATACCCGAAGTAGGGGCAGACAGAACGAATATCAACGCTCCCTGAAACTGAAATGCTGCCGCGAGTAGGCTTTGTCAGTCCGGCCAGCGCTCGCAGCAGAGTGGTTTTGCCGGCACCATTGTCGCCAAGAATGGCGTACATTCGCCCGCCAGGTAATCTCGCGCTTACACCCCGCAACGCAGCAAAGCGTCCGAATTGTATGACGAGATTTGTGATGGCGATGGCCGGGGAGCTTTCGGCATGGTCGAGTGGGTTGGGTTGGATCACTGGTGAGCGCAAACCATAAGAAGGAAGTCATTATGAGCGCCACAAATTTTGTATTCTGGCATTATTTTGCAACCCGATTATGCGTTTGCGGTGCTGCCATTTTCCACTTTAGTGAGCCGTTCTCCAGCACCCGCTAAGAGGAGAAGTGTGATTGACAGCAAGTTAAGCGACGCAAGACCTAGCCCCGGGATCTGTCACTTTGATTTTAGCAACTGGCTGATCACTGCTGGAAGTTTGGTAGACGCAGCACCAGCGGCGAATATCGCACCAAACAATCCAGCTACAAAGATCCAAGACTTGATCGTGAGTCTACGCATCGCACGCAGCAACTCCGGAATGGTCAATTTTTCTGCCTCGATACTTGCGACTTCGCCGTCCGCCCTCTCGACTTCCGAAAGTTTGGTTATGAGCCGGACGACCGTTTTAAAATTTGGGACGTAAATATAACGGTCGGTTTTCACGGTCATGAGCCTGATCGTGCAATGAGAAATAAATGGACCGTCGAGCTCAGGATTATCTCCAACTCCCACCGTAATGTCGTATCGTTTTACTCTCTGTTTAACAAACTCCTCTTTCTCTTCCTCGTCAACTGCCTTACATTTTTCAATTATTTCTGTTTTTTTATCAAAACTGTACACCGACCGGAGTACATGCTCCTCCGGTATTCGATATTTTTCGGCAAGCGGGTCGATGTAATAATTTGGGCCGCTTGAAACCAGATATTTGTGAATGCCTGGCAGTCTTAATAATTCGTCAGTCCAGGGCTGCAACGCTACCTCTTTGGAATGCTCCCGGGCCTGAACCTCGGTAAAACCTCTAGAGGCAAAAAGTTTAATTATCCTCTCGCCAAATTCTGTCGAGGTAATTTCTTGGCTTTGAAGTCTTGTTTCCACTTCGAGATATTCGGGCTCACACTCGAGGGCCCTTGCGTATTCCTGCTGGATGTAATCGCGAGTGAGAGTTCTGTCTACGTCCAGAAACACGGCGATCTTCATAACGGTCCCTCCAAGATGATTTTTGGTACGGGGCCCGAATTCCTGGATAGTTCTCGCGCACCACTAAGGCTTAGTTCGACGCGCCCGTCGAGGCGCCACCCTGAATTTGCGTAATGCTTTTCGCCGGCTCCGAGGCTGGTGCTCCGTTCGCCGGCACTCCCCGCTTCGGCGGCCAACGCCTGCGAGTCGTCTTTAAACGTATCAGGCGGCGCCTCGGTGCCGGTGTAGACCACTGGCAACGTCTGATCCTGTTCCACCAACACAAACTCGACACGTGTGCCGGAACGCCGGATCGAGCCGGGCTCCACGTTGCCGGCCACGCGAAGGCGTCTGCTGTAGGCAATATCTCCCATCCCGCGCAGCTCTCTGATCGTCACGTAGTAACTCTTGCTCTCCTGCACGCCGGTATACGCCAAAAATCCCAACGCTAGCAGAATCACCACCGTGGCAGATCCAAACTTAAGATAGGTGCTGGTTCGCTTCGACATATCGCAATTCTAATGGCCTAAGCCGTAGCAGTACAATTGATCCTGGTCAAAAGGCCATAAATACAGCAAAGGCGCACATCAGGCGATCACCTCGAAACTCAGATCACGTCCGTTTGCATGATTCGCGAGGAGCTCAATCGCTCGTTCCGCTGGCACTCTCAAATCGGCTTTCCCAGCGAACGAGATCATCATCATGGCGAATTGCCTGGTCGAACTAGTGATCCTAGCGCGTTCAGAATCACTGGTTGGACTGCCAAATGGCCCATCGTTGTCAGCAAAGACGGGTAAATCAGCAATGTTGATCAAATCCTTTCCAATGCCCTTGTACGATTCGCCTGATTTCCCTATGCGGAAGACAATCTTGCCGTTGATTCGAGCGAAATCATAAGATCCCACAGGCAAGAAACTCTCCAGCGACACGAGATTGTTGACGTCCACTAGATTATTGATGAAGTACAGCGGCTTTCCCGAGGTAACGCGCCGCAATAATGCTTCGGCCGATCCCCTGTACCTGGAAGGGTCTTTGCCCAAACTTTTGTACGCTTCTCTAGTGGCGGTAATGTCGGGGTTTGACAATATTTCTGCCGCACTGAGCTGACTGGATAATTCCGCCGCACGTGCATTTAACAGTTGCACGAGGGCATCAGACGATTTACTCACCGCGACTGTGCCCTGAACACAGGCGACTTGAAGCGTGGAGCAATGCTGCTTCAATTGAGGATCGATGGAGAGCACAGGCCCGTGGCTAGTTCCTCCTCATCGGAATTGCGACCACATCCGCGAATGCATTGGCTTTACCATACTCGGCAGGCGTTCTCCCGCACCATGGGTTGTCCAGTTTTGCAGCCCCACGCCTGCTGAAATTCCGGCATATTCTGCACGACTCCGTTAACCCGGTAGCGTCCGGGAGAGTGTGGGTCTACATTAACGAGCATGCGTGAAAACTCCGGACGCCGATTCTCACACCATACTCGGCCAAAACCAAGAAAGAAGCGTTGCTCGGGCGTGTAGCCATCGATCTTTTCGCCAGCCTTGCCGTTCTCGGCGAGCATTTCGTGGAGCGCCATCAACGCAATTCGCGCCCCACCGTTGTCGGCAGTATTCTCTCCGAGCGTCAGCTTGCCATTGAGTTTCAGATCATCCACAGCAACGAAATTGCCGTACTCGTCAGCTACACAGCTTGCGCGCTTTTCAAATTCCTTGCCGTCCTGCTCGGTCCACCAATCACGCAAGTTGCCCTGAGGATCAAACTTTCGCCCCTGGTCGTCGAAACCATGAGTCAACTCGTGACCGATTACCAGTCCGATACCGCCAAAGTTGATCGCGTCATCCATCGTCTTGTCGAAGAACGGCGGTTGCAGAATGCCGGCGGGAAAGACGATCTCATTTTGCGAGCCGTTGTAATAAGCGTTCACCGTCGGTGGCGTCATGCCCCATTCCTTCCGGTCGAGCGGCTTGCTGATCTTCGCAATTTGGCGCTTCGACTCGAATTCGTTGGCTCGCAGGAAGTTCCCCATTAAGTCGCCGCGCTGCACGATCAGCGAAGCATAATCTCGCCAAACGTCAGGATATCCAATCTTATTGCGAATGGCATCGAGCTTAAGTTTGGCTTGTTTCTTGGTCTCTTCCGACATCCAAGGTAAGCCATGAATGTCATGGTCCAGTGATTTCTCCAGAGCATCCACCATCTTAAGCATGCGCTGTTTGCCGTCGGCACCAAACGTAACCTCTACATACTTTTGTCCCAAGGCCTCACCCAAGGCCTGATCACTTGCATCCACGCAGCGCTTCCAGCGATCCTGAATTTCCGCCTGCCCGGTCAGGTGCTGCTGCATCTTGAAATTTGCGTCGACAAAAGGTTTGGACAGCCAGGGCGCTGCAGAATCCAGCAGATGCCAACTCACGTAAGTTTTCCAGGCGTCGAGCGGCTCAGACTCGATGGCTGCATTCACCTGTTTGAAAAATTCGGGATTCGCGACGTTGAGCTCTGAAAAGTTAGGCGTGCCCATGTCGCTAAAGTAACGATTCAGATAGAAGTTAGAGGCCAGCGTGACCGCTTGGTCCCGGCTCATCTTATGATCGCGGTTCTTCGGGTCGCGCCTAGCCGTGCGATCCATGGATGCTTTCGCTAGCGCTGTTTCAATGCGCAGGATGGTCTGGGCCGAATCCGCCGCTTGCGGCGGCGATTCCCCGGCAAGAGCGAACATCTGGGTGGCGTAATCCGTCAGATGCTTGCGCATCTCAGTCATCCTGGCGTCGTCTTTGATGTAGTAATCCCGATCTGGCAGCGTCAGTCCGCCCTGATCGACATAAGCGATTACCATTTCGGCGTTGTGTAGGTCAGGCGCGGAATAAAACCTGAACAATGGATTCGTTCCGATCAGGTGCACTCGGGCAACTGCATCGATCAGTGCATTCTTGTCCTTCACGGCGGCAATGCGAGCCAATTCGGACTTCAGAGGATCGAGGCCTTTCGCATCCACCGCCTTGTCGTCCATGCAAGAGCTGTAGTAATCACCGATTTTCTGCTCAACCGGACTGCGACCCGCATCATTCACTGAGGCCTTTTCCAGAATGCCACGTTCTGTGACCAGATTGCGCTCGTAGAGCTCTGTGAAACTCACCCACTCCGGCAGATCAGGAGGAATTTCCGTTCTCTTTAACCAGTTGCCGCAAGAGTACTGATAAAAGTCGACGCACGGATCAACCGTCTTATCGATGTTCTCTATGCTGAACCCAGCCGGAGGCTGGCTGCCGGCGGGCTTCGTGGCTGGAGAAGTCTGCGCCAAGCAGAAGCTGGTGGAAAGCAGAATGTATACGACCACTAATCTGGAAAAAGGCATCGCGTGACCTCGTTTGAACGGAACGGAGATTTTAGGCCCCAATTCTTAGACGAGCAAGCTTCGTGAATGTTACGGTTATTGCACACATTCCTCCGCCTACCTGGCGGAGGAGTCCTGATCCGTTCAGCAACCGGCGAATGTTAATCGTCACGGGCGCTTCCCGATAGTTCGAAGAGGAAACGGTTGTCGCCACGCGGCGTATAATCAAATTTTGAAAATTGTGTTGAGGCGAGTTTAGGAATGGATCCTACGAACGGCACTACTGTGTTCCCTACTAACGGCACGAACGGTTACGAAGTCGCCCGACCGCGGTCCGACTGGATCAATCGTCGCACGGGCGAAAATACGAATGGCAACTTTTCCCAGATGCACTACGCTCGACAGGGGCTCGTCACTGAGGAAATGGAACACGTGGCTCGGCGCGAAAAGCTTTCGCCCGAGCAGGTACGGGACGAAGTTGCGCGCGGGCGCATGATTATTCCCGCCAACATTAATCATCCTGAGCTGGAGCCAATGTGCATCGGCGTGGCTTCGCTTTGCAAAATCAACGCCAACATCGGCAATTCCGCCGTAAGTTCAAATATCGACGAGGAACTCAAGAAGCTGCACACAGCGGTGCACTACGGCGCCGACACCGTGATGGACCTCTCTACTGGCGGGGACATTCACCAGATTCGCGAAGCCATTCTTCGACATTCTCCCGTCCCGATCGGTACGGTACCCATTTATGAGGCCATATCGCGGGTAAAGCGGGTCGAAGATCTAAACGCCAAAGTAATGCTCGAAGTGATCGAGGAGCAAGCCGCTCAAGGCGTGGATTATATGACAATCCACGCCGGCGTACTGATTCATGGCATACCACCACAAACAGAATTTTCTTTACGAGTGCTTTGACGACATTTGCAAGATTTTTAAGAAGTACGATGTCAGTTTCTCTCTGGGAGACGGGCTGCGCCCGGGGTGCATCGCGGACGCTAGCGATGCAGCTCAGTTCGCGGAACTAAAAACTCTCGGCGAACTCACCAAAAAAGCTTGGGAACATGATGTGCAGGTAATGATCGAAGGACCGGGCCACATCCCGCTAGATAAGATTAAAGAGCAGGTCGAAAAAGAAATCGAGTACTGCTACGAAGCTCCGTTCTACACGCTGGGTCCGCTGGTCACAGACATCGCTCCCGGCTACGACCACATCACCTCCGCCATCGGCGCCGCGATGATCGGCTGGCACGGTGCCGCGATGCTGTGCTACGTGACCCCGAAAGAGCATCTCGGTCTGCCGAATGAAAAGGACGTTAAAGATGGCATCATCGCTTACAAAATTGCTGCCCATGCCGCTGATGTGGCGCGACACCGCCCCGGAGTTCGCGATCGCGATGACGCTCTTAGCTTCGCTCGCTACAAATTCGATTGGGAAAAGCAGTTCGCGCTCTCACTCGATCCGGCGACCGCACGTGCCATGCACGACGAAACGTTGCCGGATGACTATTACAAGGAAGCCGCCTTCTGCTCCATGTGTGGCCCCAAATTCTGCTCGATGAATTACTCCACCAAAGTGGACGAATACAACAAGCAAGTCCACGGTCTGGAGAAGAAAGATTACTCGGAGCTGGTGGAAAAATTAGTCAAATAGAACTCCTCTAGAACTCTTCGAGATTAAGTTCCGGCTGAGGTAGCCGCCGCTTCCGGTACCACGCCACCGTTCAAAGCCAGAGCAATTTTCGCCCCTATATCCGGCACCGCCGCGGTAGCGATGTACTCGCCCAAGGCGCGATAGCTCTCAAACTGCACCTCGTTGAACCACTGATCAGCGGTTGACTGATGAGGAAAATCTGGATGTACCTCAGCATAGCTCCTCACTCCTGCCGCCAGACGCGCAGCAAGAGGGGCCTTGACGTCATCCATGGGAAGGCTCGCCTTCAGGTAGATCAACATCCCACGATCTTCAGGATCCGGCCCGTAGTAAATGTCGCCAATCGTATAGTTCTTCACGCTCACGCATTGCCCGCTCTGAGGCTTGATGTCAGATACGCTAATCTTGATATCCACACCAAAATCGGTGCGGCACTTTTCGATCACACTCATTAAGTCGCCGCAGCTATAGGCCCCGTCCGCACCACTGTCACATGCCATAATGAGCCGGCAGCGACGTTTGACCAATTCATAAATCGCGAGATTTTCGAAGTGCCCGCCATCTGAAAGATAGACGTAATTGCTCTGCTCGTTGCTCTCGGCCACCAACTCGGAAAGCAGATAGACCAGCCCCAGGCGTGGTCCGGGACTCTCCCAGGTTTTCAAACGCCTGGGGTTTCCCATCCACCATCCCAGACGAACATCAAACAAAGTCATGAAGAAGGCGGTTGCTGGTGAAGTGTAGTGCCCCATGTTGGGGCTGGCCGCCGCCCCTGAAATGGCCATCGCCGTGCCCAGCGAGATCCCTTGATTTGATCCCAGCTTGTCTTTGCGCCCCAATGCAGTCGGTAGATAGGAGCCGGTGGGTGGATTACCCGGTTTGGAAATCAGATCATATCCACAATACAGCGGGGTAAAAACGAACGACTTGGCTTTGCGCTCCTGAAATCCAAGTTCCCCGCCCCGGGTCACGTTCAAAGCCGCATTCAGGATCGGATATGGACCGGGATATCCATCCTTCAACTCGCCAAGTGCGATATCGTCCTTCGGATCGAAACCGGTAAATGGCTGCGGCTTACGGTCGGGATTCGATGCTCCCAAATAGCAGCGCACTAGCCGATTGCGGTAGAAGTGATGCATCGAGAAGTCGTTCACATCCACACGCCACGACAAAATGCCCGCTGCTCCGATTAATCCAGCCGCGATGGCCAGTATGTATTCCCAATGACCTGTCCCGGCAGACAAAATGCACCAATAGAGGTCTGCGACGGCCACAGGGCCAATATTGGCCGCAGAAGATTTCGTAAGCCTCCATAGTATGAGGGTTTCATTCTGTGACAGTGACCATCCCAGCAGCAGGTGAACCGCAGTGGAAAGGATGACCAGGAGCCCGACGGCGAACACATAAGGAGCGACTTTGGCAATGATGTCCAGAGCACGAGGTGATTTCAACAAGTCGGCAAACTTGAACTTGCCGTCCGCTTTCTCATTGACCGGGATGATCTTCTCGCCACCAGTCTTCGCACTCTTGCTAGCCGGTATACCAGCAAGCATGGAAGCGATCCAAGCAGCAACCGCTGAGATATTCAGTCCCTTGCCGACTGGCCCTTTGCTGAGAAGAAGCCATACCATCAACGGTCCGAAAATTACAATTCCAAATACCCCTAACCAGCTAATAATCGTCACCAACAGACGGCCGCCAGCGCGAGCCCACCATTCCCGCACCAAGTCAACGCAACCGCGTCCCAGAAGCCCAAGTTGCAGTACTGCGATGAACTGTAATAGCAGCATCACTGCCACTGTTCCTAAAATCACTGTGCCCCAACTGTTCTGATCGTTTTTTGGAACAGTTGCCACGTACCACGAGTAGCGGTTCAACAGATAGCCCCCGAGGGCACCCGCACCGGAAGCTGAGAAGATAAGCGCCGGCCACGAAACCACGGCCCCTTTCGACCTCCTCCCGTCTGATTCCTCACATGCTGGCTTACTGGATTCGGGAGTCGTTCTCTGCGTCCCGAAGATCACAAACGCGAGAAGCCAAGTGACCGTGTAAAACGCCGCCGCACCCGGGATCCAATATCGAAGTGTTTCACTCGCGATCCCCTCCCACATCCACATGCCGATGTTGAACAGCACAGCGGCGAGAAAGAACAACGCCATGGATAGTGGTACTCGATTTCGCAGAATCCAGTTCCTTCGCTGATGCTCTTCCCATGGCACAAAATCCATCATGCTTTTCGCCATGCAAAGTGTGGCAATAAATACCAGGCCAGCCCCCGCGAACAGAGAGCAATGCGAATGCTGAAAGAGAATATCGCGCGCGAAGAGAACCAGGACCGAAGGCAGCAGTATGACCCCTAACAGGAAGAGTACGAGCACGATCAGATTGAGAATGACGTTGCGCAACCATGTTCCAGCCATGGCGCCTGTGTCCGCCGAAAACAAACCCATTTGTGGCGTCAGGTAGTCAGCGTAATTTCGTAACCAGTGGACCGGTGCATATTCGGCAGGCTCACCAATCTTGTATTGTTTGCGGCACAGAGCCTGCTCCACGGGAGTGAACTTTTCAGGTGGGTTCACCCTTTGAGTGATCGCGGCTAGCCATGAGCCGATATATCCGCCGCCGGATACGGTGGAAAGGTAATCGAACTTGCTCAACAAACCCTTGGTGGCGAGACCTTGCAGGATGCCTAGATTGAAGGTAGCGCTGCGGATGCCTCCGCCGGAAAATGCCAGGCCAATGAGACTGCCCTTTGTCGATGCTGCCTGTGTCACCCCGCGGGCCTTACGAGATTTCTCGATTTGCCCCAACTCGTCAGCAAAAACTTGCGTGAACGTAACAGGGGTTGGATTGTTCTTTTTTCCTGCGGATAGTTTCGAGGCCGCGGGAGCTGGGTCGTTAAGCATAAAAATCCCTTTGCCCCCTCAATATGTGTAGGGCAGGAAAGTTAGCAGAACTGGTTTGGAAGTCAAGGGAAAAAGCCTTTCAAAGGCGCGAGCCAGCTGGGTTTCGCTCCACTAGGCATGTTAGTCAGTGTGCCGAGCCTACGCACCATAAGAAACTGGTTATGGATTGGCAGCTAAGAGCTAAACGACAACGCCAGGTTTCCGATCTGAGACATTTCAATCAAGATCGGAGTAGTGCTTAACCGAGGAATTCTGCGCGGACTTTTGCTTTGCGGGAGGTGTAGATTTTTTGCCAAAGTAACGGACTATTACTTCATCTGATTCGCGGGAACCACGCTGTAGGCTGGCCTTGCTTGCGACTGTCGAAGGAGACGCTTCCGCGTTCGGGACTAATTCGCCGACTAGCGCTCCCGCTGGAATCGTTTGTGCCGCCGGTTTGATGGTCGATCTCGGGATCTTCGCGTCGGCGTGTTTAGTTACCGCTGGCGCAAACGGAACTCGTTGTTCAGCTTGATTGGATCGATGGACGATGTCGGCGGGAACTGGTGCTCGGCGATGAGCCAGTGGTCCGATCAGCAAGGCAAAAACTGCCAGGGCAGCGCAGCCAGTCGCAACCTTCCAGAAAAATACATCCGAACGCGATGTGCTGGCTAGTCTCCTGGTTTGTAGCGCCTGGTCCATACGGGAAAGGATCGGCTGCTTGAGTCTATTCGCCGTGCGAACGTTGTAGTGCCATTGTCGAAGCCCAACTTTCTTTCGTTGCAACACGTCAAGGGTTTGTCGAAGGGTCGCCTTCGATCCGCGAATCGCGATCTGCGATTTTGCCGACACAACCTTCGATTGCCGGGCTGCATATTGGCCGGAGAACACCATCAATCTGGCCGATGCGTTCCTCAAGGAACGAGCCATCTGCGCCACTGACCGTGCTTTTTTGGCCACAGAAAAATCTATACCAGACGTTCCCGCCTTTGCCGGAGGCAATTCGGCTTTGTGTGCCATGCCCTCCCTGTGGATAACCGCAACTTTTATCGCGTGAGGCGCGTGTCCACGGGGGGGAGCCTTGATCACTGGAGGTTCAGAGACACGAGGAGATTCTTCGGAGGCCCCTTGAGAGCATGAGACATTTTCACTCGTCGTGGAATCGGGAAGCGGCGACGCGGATGTGAGGAAATGCGGCATCGCTCCGCCAGTATTTTCGTGAAGAGTTGTCACCGGCTGGGAATCAAGGGATTCGGACGATGAAATGCCCGCCGGTGCCACAGCGGAATTCTCCTGGCTTGTTAAGGGCGCCGGTTCGGGAACGAAGGGTATTGTTGCGATGGGTAGCACCCCAGCAATGGCGCCGGTCGCGATAAAGACGCAGCGGTCGTCGAACTCAGAAAGCGCGCCTGCCCGAAGCAGTGCCTCTTCCGGTGCGCATTCTTCCACTCGCACTTCCAGGTCCACAGCGTCGTTCGAGACAATGCCAGGCTGCGCGCTAACGATCTCAAAGCCGCGAGCCCGCAGTTGTGACGCGACCTCTTGCGATTCTTCAGCGGAACGCGCGACGATACGTGCCTGGGGCATACGTTTCAACTGGATGGTACGTACTGGAGGACAACTCAGGTGCAACAACGACAGCGGGTCGTCTTGCCACCCTCCCGCGGCGTTAGACGCGCTGGCCGACACTTGAGTTTACTGCAATCGCAGAAAAAATCGGAACAGCAAATTTCCGCATTATCCAAAGTGAAAACTTTTGCAACAGGCGTCAATGATAGCCGCCCAGAAGCCTGGCTGCCCGGTTCAACGCAGCCGCTAAAACTACGATCTGTTGCTCCGTCTGCGCCCTGTCTCCCTTGTCAATCGCCTCGTTCACTCCAGGAATGACTACTGCCGCGTATCCGGTGTATCGTCCGGGAGCATAGATCGTATGGCGATACCATGGACGGCTCGGCAATCCTTCGGGAATCAACAGCGCTCGTTCAGCTTCGCGCAAGGTTTGGTTGAGTTTCTTGGGATCCCCCGGCAATCTCCTCTGCCTATCAGAAATTCTTGAGCCAGCCTCCTGAAAACGACGGGCGGCGTCAGCGGCAGCTGCAAAATTGGGGACTCCGTTGCCGAATTTGGCCTCTGCTTTCTTTCTCGCCGCATCTATGTAGGCAGCAATTTCCTTTCCATATTCTTCGTAGTCATAAGGCAGCACATCAGAATCCGCCATGCGCAGCACTTCCAGCCCATACACGCGAGCCATTTCCTGTTCGTAGGTGAAATCGGGGTCTCCAAATTTCTTGAACCAGTTCAAGTTATCGAATGCCGAGTGGTAAACCCCGTACGCACCAGTTGAACCAATGTCGGTGGAGGGCACGCCCAAATGTTGCAAAAATACCGTATAGTCCGATCCGCTCCCCAAATCACCGACCGGCACATCGGCTTTAGTTTGCGCCTCGGGAGGACGATATGTGCCACCACTGACCTCCTCCGGCGGACCTCCGCCCGTTTGGTTTGCCTTTCCCCAAGCCTCGTAGACTGTCCCGCCCTTTGGGCTGGGTACATCTTTGGTCACGTCACGAATGAATTGTTTCAGGCTTGGTACCGACGACGCGCCAAACTTCGGCCCGGAAACGGCTACGTCCATGTTGAAGTAGGCTGCGGCGTTCGCCAACTCGTCCGCGTACTGCTCACCCCACTCTGTGGAGCCGATCAGACCCTCTTCCTCCGCATCCCAACTGCCAAAAACAATCGTCCGCTTCGGCTTCCAGCCCGACTTCAGCAACTCCGCAATCCCATGTATGGCCTCCAGCATCGCCGCCGTGCCACTGTTGGGATCTACCGCCCCATAGACCCACGCGTCACGGTGATTCCCCGCCACTACCCACTCATCTGGCCATTCGCTGCCACGAATTCGCCCCGTTACATCCCAAATAGTGCGAAACTGATAGTTCTGCTTTAAATGCATCTTCACTTTTACAGGGCCAGGGCCGACGTGGTAGGTAAACGGTAGTGCGCCTTGCCAATCGCGCGGTGAGTCCTGTCCGGCGAGGTGTTCCAGAATCGGCCACGCGTCAGCATAAGAGATCGGCGTCGTCGGAATTTTCGGCATCTGCAAAGACTGCTCTGCCGGGACTCGCTTCGACTCAGGCAGCGATGGCGTGGACGCGATTCCCGGCGTTGTGGGATCACCCGCAAACTCGAACATGTACCCAATCGAGCCGCGCTGTACCCCGGTGTCGGGACGCCATGGTCCCTGGGGATACTTATCGCCACGACGCCAGCCATCGTCGGACGGATCGGAATAGATGATGACGCCAGCCGCCCCGTGCTCCTGCGCCACGAACGCTTTCACTCCGCGAAAGTTTTGCCCATAGCGCACCAGCACGATCTTTCCGCGGACGTCCACTTTCATCTGCTCGAGTTTCTGAAAGTCCTCCGGCGAACCGTAATTCGCATACACGACATCTGCTTCCACATCCCCTGAAGGCGACATCGCGTTGTAAGGCATGATTACGCGCGGATCATCCTGAAAAGGGTCACCCTCCACGTGCTCGCGCGTCGGCCCATGCATCTTGACACCCTGCGGCCCAGTCACATCCACGCTGATTTCTGCCGGATAGTTGAACCATACGCGGTACTCGACGATATTTGTGTCCAGTCCAGCCTCGCGGAACTCTTTCGCCACGTACTCCGCAGTAGCTTTGTCTTCCGGCGATCCCGCAACATGGGGGGCCTGGGTCAAAATGCGCAAGTGCTCCTCGGCAAGTTTGGGATCGGGTACCGCGAGAAATCGAGACTCCAGGCTCATTTCGGCGGCCGAATCCCGAAAACCGAAGATTTGGGACTGCGCTTTTCCAGCATCAGTCGTGACAACGCTGAATAAAACAACAATCAGAACGAAAAATACTCCGGCGACGATTCTCAATTGCGCTCCTGACAGTTCGTTGTCAATTCGGAACACGGAATGTGTCCACTCCGTCACACTCATAGCTTGCGCAGCGCCTCCAGTATTTCATCCAAATCGGGGGTCTGTTCCAATGCATAGATTTTGCGAAATGCAATTTTTCCGTTCCGGTCCACGACAAAAGTTGCCCTTTCGCTCGCACCCGCGTAGGGGTCCTGCTCGCGAAACACGCCATATTTGCCGCTAACTTCGCCATGTGGCCAGAAATCGCTGCACAGTGGATAATCGAGCGGTCCGATCTCACGTTCCCATGCCGTCGTGTTCATGATCGAGTCCACGCTAATGCCCACGACTTCCGCCCCACACAGCGCCAATTTCTCCCGCTCCTCTTGATACCGCGCCATCTGATTCGCGCTGACCGGATCCCAATTGAGCGGATAGAACGGAAGCACCAGAGTATTTTTCGCATTCTGCTCGCGCAGATGAAACCTTTTCTTTACGCCTGCGAATAGCGCCGGAACATCGAAGTCCGGGGCCAAATCGCCCACCTGTGGTCGGCCAACCTGTTGTGCAGATGAGACTCTTGTCACGCGAACGTCCTCTCGGAAGAAACGAAGATTTTACTACCTGAGATTAGCTCCCGCGCCGCACGGGATTATCACATTCACCAGCCCACGAGCCTTGATCAAGTCCGGCACCGACTCACGCGTGCCCTTTACTGTCAAATATCGTTGAGTTTGCACATTAAGGGAAAAGGATTTCCTGAAGTTCTGCCTCACGCTAAACTAGTTGCATGGCTGTTCTGGATGCTACCCGGCGCTTTTCGTCGCGTGTCGAAAGCTACGTCCGCTATCGCCCCGGCTATCCTCCCCAGATCGTCGATCTCTTGAAAAGCGAATGTGGGCTGACCGCGGAAAGCATCATCGCGGACATCGCCTCTGGCACCGGTCTTCTTACCCGCATTTTTCTCACAAATGGGAACCACGTCTTTGGGGTGGAACCGAACCCCGAAATGCGCCAGGCTGGCGAACGCTTGCTCGCGGACTATCCAAATTTCACCAGCCTGAACGGCACCGCCGAAGCAACTACACTGGGAGATCACAGTGTAGACTTCGTCACCGCCGGCCAGGCTGCTCACTGGTTTGATCGTGATCAAGCGCGGCGCGAGTTTGCGCGCATTCTGAAGCCCCGTGGGTGGTGCGTCCTCATTTGGAATGATCGTCGCACTGACTCCAGTTTTCTTCAAAGCTACGAGAAGTTGCTTCTTACTTATGGCACCGACTATAACGAGGTCCGGCGCGTTGACAGCGCGATGAGTATTGATGCTTTCTTCGCGCCTTCGACCTTCAAGGCTCAGTTTTTTGAGACGCTCCAAGAGTTTGACTACGCCGGTCTCGAGGGACGCCTGCTCTCGTCTTCCTACACGCCACAAGCCGGACATCCCAATTACGAGCCTATGCTGCGAGAATTACGGGATCTGTTCGATGCTCACCAAAAGAACGGACTAGTGACGCTCCATTACAACACTCGCGTATACTACGGCCGGTTGGAAGCCATCTAGCGCCGGGATTCTCAGGATGGGGCGTCCGGCACAAACCCCCAAGGCCTTATTAAAAGATACTCCCGCTCATTCCAGGAAGTCCAAGGATCAACGTGCCAGAAGAAAAAACCTTTCACATGTCGCCTGATGATTTCCGTCGTCACGGTCACAACCTCGTGGACTGGATCGCCGACTATTACGCTCGCATAGAGTCGCTCCCCGTCCTGTCGTGTGTGCAGCCTGGCCAAGTTCGCGCTTCCCTACCGCCCCGGGCTCCCACAAGAGGCGAATCCTTTGACACGATGTTGCAGGATGTCGAGAAACTCATCCTCCCTGGCATCACGCATTGGCAATCGCCAAATTTTTATGGCTTTTTTCCATGCAATGCTTCCGGGCCCGCGATTCTGGGCGATCTGCTCTCTTCCGGTCTCGGGGTGCAGGGCATGCTCTGGGCCACGAGTCCGGCTTGTACCGAACTCGAAACCCATGTGCTCGACTGGCTCGTACCCATGCTTGGGCTCCCGGAGAAATTCCTCTCCACCAGCACCGGGGGCGGCGTAATCCAGGACACAGCCTCAAGCGCCTCGCTCTGCGCGCTGTTAGCGGGCCGCGAGCGTGCCACCAATTTTGCCAGCAACCAGAAGGGTTGTGACGGCCTCCTCGTCGCCTATACCTCAGCGCAAGCGCATTCCTCGATTGAAAAGGCTTCGAAAATTGCCGGGCTCGGTGGTGACAACCTGCGGCTGATTGAAACCGATGAGAACTTCGCGATGCGAGCCGATGCTCTGGCCCGACAAATCGAGGAGGACCGTCGGGCCGGACTAGTTCCCTGCTTCGTTTGCGCCACGGTGGGCACCACTTCGTCGAACGCCATCGATCCGGTCGCCGAGATGGGCCGCATCTGCCGCAAGCACGGAATCTGGCTTCATGTGGACGCAGCCATGTCCGGTACCGCCGCCCTGTGCCCGGAATTCCGCCACATCCACAATGGACTAGATTACGCGGACAGCTACTGCTTCAACCCGCACAAGTGGATGTTCACAAATTTTGATTGTGATTGTTTCTATGTAGCCGATCGTAAGGCGCTGATACAAACCCTCAGCGTTTTGCCCGAATACTTGCGCAATCAGGCCACCGAATCAGGCGCAGTCATCGACTATCGCGACTGGCAGATCCCTCTTGGCCGCCGCTTTCGCTCGCTCAAATTGTGGTTTGTGATTCGACATTACGGCGTGCGGGGCTTGCAGCACCATATACGCCGCCACGTCGAGTTTGCCCAGAAATTTGCGGGCTGGATAAAAGATGACGCTCGCTTCGAACTGGCCGCGCCCGCGCCGCTGAATCTCGTCTGCTTTCGGCACAAGGGCGGCGACGCGATCAATCAGTCACTAATGAACCGCCTGAACGCAAGCGGCGATCTTTATCTCACCCACACCAAGTTGAACGGCAAATTCACCATTCGTTTTTGTGTGGGACAAACCAACACTACGGGGCGGCACGTGGAACGCGCATGGCAGCGAATTCAGGAAGAGGCGCTGAGACTGGAAAATTCCGCCAGAAACACAGCTTGAAGGTGGGCATCCACCACCGAGCGGGCGATCACTTCCGCTTCAGCAGCCGCTTCACCGCAGCCACAACATTCGATGCGGTCAAGCCGTAGGCCTCTAGCAACTGATCCGGGGTACCTGATTCCGCAAACGTATTCTGAATTCCAACAAATTCCATCGGCACGGGATTTGACAGCGCGACCGCCCTCGCTACTAATGATCCTAACCCGCCTTCAAGTACATGTTCTTCCGCGGTAACAATTGCGCCACACTCCCGCGCTGCTGTTGCCACCGCCTGTTCGTCCAGCGGCTTAAGAGTGTGCATATCGATCACCCGGGCAGAAATTCCCTCTTCTTCTAACTGGGATTGCGCCAGCAGCGCCTGCGCCACCAGAAGCCCACAGGCAACGATCGCAACGTCGTTTCCGTCGCCGTGCACTTTAGCTCTGCCGATCTGAAAACTGTCGTCCGCGCTATAGATGATCGGCGCCTTCGGACGTCCAGTACGCATGTAGATCGGCCCGCTATACTCAGCCATGGCCTTCACCAGCGCTCGTCCGGAGAACTCATCCGACGGCGCCAGCACGGTAAATCCGGGCAACGCGCACATCAGCGAGTAATCCTCAATTGCCATCTGGCTCGGACCATCTTCGCCGATCGAAATCCCGCCATGCGAGCCGCAGAATTTAGCATTCACATGCGGGTAGGCCACGCACATGCGCAACTGGTCGTAGCCCTTGTCACAGAGAAAAACTGCAAAGGATGATGCAAACGGAATCTTCCCCGACAGCGCCAGGCCGCTGGCAATTCCGACCATGTTCGCTTCAGCAATGCCGCAGGTAAAGAACCGCTCGGGAAATTGTTTCTCAAACTTAGAGCTATAAGTAGACTTCGCCAGGTCCGCATCCAGCACAATCACGTTAGGATTCGTCTTCCCCAACTCGGCCAGCGCCTGTCCATAAGCTTCCCGCGTGGCGACACCCATCTTCAGCTCGAACTTCGTCTTCACCGTTGTGCTGGTTCCCAAGCTTCCTCCCATGGGCATGTACGTGACCGCCCTGATCGACCTACACCTGACAATAGCCCTCAAACATCTAGTCCCTACCCAGCCGCTGCTTCCAGCTCATGCACCGCCGCTTGCACCTGCTCCGGCTTGGGCGCAATGCCGTGCCACTGCGGATCATTCTCCATGAACGACACGCCCTTGCCCTTGATGGTGTGCGCTACAATCGCGGTCGGCTTACCAGCTTTACCGGTACGCGCCTCTTCCAGCGCGGGAATGACCTGCTTGAAGTCATGTCCATCAACTTCCACGGCGTGCCAACCGAATGCGCGGAATTTTTCTGCAAGTGGTGCGGGATCAAGAATGTCTTTCACGAATCCATCCAGCTGTTGCCGGTTGTTGTCCACGATGCAAGTGAGATTCGCCAGCTTATGAAACCCGGCAAACATGGCAGCTTCCCAGTTCTGCCCTTCCTGAATTTCGCCGTCGCCGACCATCACGAATGTGTGATAGTCGCGCTTGTCGAGCTTCGCTGACAGCGCTGTTCCAATCCCAATCGACAAGCCTTGGCCCAAAGAACCGGTCGAGGCTTCGAGAATCGGCAACATGCGCTTGTCGGGATGTCCCTGCAGCGGCGAACCAAGCTTGCGCAGGGTATTTAACAGTCTCGGGTCAATGTAGCCGGCTTCAGCATAGGTCGCATACAGCGCCGGGCAGCCATGTCCCTTCGAAAGAATAAAGCGGTCGCGATCCGGCCATTTGGGATTCTTGGCATCATGCCGCATCACGCGGAAGTAAAGCGCAATGAGCAATTCCACTTCCGACAATGACCCGCCGGGATGTCCGCTGCCGGCAGCGCCAATCATCTTTACGATGTTGACGCGCATCCGCTTGGCAATACGCTTCAGTTCGTCCACTGAGGACGCAGTCTGATCGGTCATTTTTCTCCCACGGCTGCGGAGATACTTCTCTTACCTTCCGACACCGTCTGAGGACGTCGCGCGGGCACTTCTGCCAACCGCGCCGCCGCCACTGCTTCTCGGGTCTTGCGGATAATGTATTTGCCCCGGCCTGTGAGAAAACGCGCCAAGACAATGGCTAGCTTCTTCAGCAGTACACGTTCCGCGGGAGAGAAAGCGTTCTGGCGATTGCTCTCCACCGCCAGCACCCCCAGTTTGCGGCTGGCGATCTTGATCGCAACCAGGATCTTCGATTGCGTGTTCGGCAGTGCGGGTGTGTCCACACTGGTTTCTGCGCTTGCGCCCAGCAACTGTTGCCGGTTTTCCTCGATCGCCAGATAGATGCCCATCCACGAATAGTGGCGGCCCTGGCACATGATTTCGATGACATCGTCCAGCGGCGAATGGTGGAAGGAAGGCTTGTTTGCAGCCAGTAACTGCTCGATCTGGGCAAGCAGTTGGGGAGCCGAGCGATAGGTTTTCAATCGCGAATCCTGAACGAAGATTTTGTAGGAAACGCCCCTAGTCTAACCGCACTACAAATGCTGGTCAACGCTTTCGCGAGTGCATCGAGGATAGTGCAACACTCGCTGGGACCTCTGACGCCAGGCCTTCAATCCGCTGGCATGGGCGCAGGCCGCGCCGCTGCGGGAGTTTTCTTAAGCTTGTGTTCTTCGACGCCCTGTGGCTCAGGCGTTAGCCACTTGCGCACTTCGGGCAAAGCCGCACGCATCACGATTTCTCCCGCTCTTACCAGCTCTTTCGAGCGCACGAAATCGTCATACTCAAATCCTTTGACATCGGGTTCGATTACCAGGTCAGCCGCTTGTTTCCACACTCCGCAGTTCATATCTTGCGCGATGGCAAAGCACTGTCCGATCACATCAAAGACGTGTCGCGGTCCCGCCGCCGTCGTCCAGCGCCCTCTCAAGTACACCGCCAACACTCGATCAGCGCCCATTTCTCGTAATGGAACCGTAGGCACTGCATGCGCGAGCATGCCATCCACTAACAATCGGCCGCGAATATTCACTGGCAAGAACATTCCCGGATATGCGCAACTAGCACGCACCGGATCGATCAGCGGACCAGAATGGAATACCACTCCCTCGCCAGTAGAAAAATCGGTCGCCGTTACCGCCAAGGGAATGTGCAGCTCTTCAAAATTTTTAACTTTCAAAACTCTGTTCAGGAAACCAATCATGCGCTGATTGGTCGCGAAGCCGTAGCGCGAAACTGTCCACCGCGCAAAATCCCGAAACCGCACGTGTGTGGCCACGTCTTCAAGTTCCGCGGCTGACATGCCACCGCAATAAAGCGCGCCAATGAGCGCGCCTACGCTGGTACCAGCCACAATACTGATGGGAATTTTTTCTTCTTCGAGGACTTTCAGTACCCCAATGTGGGCCACGCCACGGGCGAAGCCCCCGCCCAGCGCCAACCCAATTCGTGGGGTCAGCGAAAGGGGATTGAGTTCACCAATAGGACGCGAGAGCTCACGCCCAAAGGCTCGAACCGACCGTATGATCTTACCCAGACTCTTCACCGGAACCCCACATCCCGGTCGCCCGGAAAACCTAATTCACCGTCTACCAATAGGATGCCATTTTTTCCACAAGTGATGCAGGCCACGTTCGTGCTATGGGGCGTTACGAAGGGGACGTTACCGTCGGTTACCCCTCTGGTCCTACGCTCTCCGCCCGCTTTGCCCGTGGCAAGCACCAGGAATGACTAAGTGCCATAATCCTGTTAACTTGTGGGCCATGGTCCGCGAGATTTCCGCTGGCGGCGCGGTGGTTCGGCGTATGGAAAACGCCTGGTGGACGGCTGTAATCGAGCCCCGAAAAGACGGGGCGCAGAAAGACGCGCCCTTAGTTGGATCCGCCACCAAGTCGCAAAAGAAGCTATTCGCGTTGCCCAAGGGTCTGGTCGACCCGGGCGAAAAGCCCGAACAAACGGCGTTGCGAGAGGTTCGCGAAGAGACCGGCGTCACCGCCATCCCGATTGCCAAACTCGCCGATATCAAATACGTTTACGTGCGCACTTGGAGCGATAACCTGCGGGTGTTCAAGATCGTTAGCTTCTACCTGCTGCGTTATCAGTCAGGACAAATCGATGACATTGCCGCCGAGATGCGCATCGAGGTCAAACGCGCTCTCTGGATTCCATTAGCCGACGCCGCCAAGAAGCTCAGTTACGGTAACGAACGCAAAGTCATCCGTCTGGCCGAGGAATATTTGCAATCTCATCCCGAGGTTTAACCCCGAATGTCGCGCGCACAGCACGTCGAAAAACACTTCACCGCCGGAAATTTTGTCCGTGATGTTGTCATTGGCATGTCCGACGGCCTTACCGTTCCCTTCGCCCTCGCCGCCGGGTTGTCGGGCGCCGTGCAGCAAACCCACATCATCGTGATTGGAGGCCTCGCCGAAATCGCCGCGGGCTCCATTGCCATGGGCCTAGGCGGCTATCTCGCTGCCCGAAGCGACGCCGAACATTACGAGCAGGAGCGGGTGCGCGAGTACCGCGAGATCAAAGAGCTCCCTGACGAAGAAATGGCCGAGGTCGCTCGCGTGTTCCACGCTTACGGCATGACGGAATCAGAAAGCGTTCCCGTAGTCGAGGCGCTCAGCCGCCGCCCGGACGCGTGGGTGGATTTCATGATGCGTTTTGAACTTGGACTGGAGCAGCCGGACCCCAAGCGCGCGGTGACCAGCGCAGCCACCATCGCTGGTGCGTACATTGCCGGAGGCTTCATTCCACTCTCTCCCTACGTGATCCTCGGCAATGCCTGGCAAGGATTGTTGGTTTCTGCCGTGGTCACCCTTGCCGCGCTGGGAATATTTGGATACATCAAAGGCCGCTATACGGGATCAAAACCTTTCCGCAGCGCATTACAAACGATGGTTATCGGTGGGCTTGCTGCCACCGCAGCCTTCATTCTTGCGAAGCTCATCTCCTGATACGCTGTTAAAGCATCCGTTCTTAACATGGGATTAGTGCGCTCCCTATGATCAACTAAGTTGATAAGGGCGCATGCCATGCCATCCTTGCCCACATAAACACGGCATGCGCCAGTTGTTTTTTTGAACACCTCCTCCATTTCTGCGGTACGCACTTTCTTTATCTTCCTGCATAATGGGCCCGTGAATCCCACAAACATCTCGTTAGCTCGCGGGGACGGGAGGTTCAGTAGAGGATTGTTGTCTCAGGACCTCATGCTTGGAGCATGGAAAAGAACGCTTCTGGCCGTTCCTTTTTGGCTTACGATTCTGATGTTTCTTGCGGCTGGTCTCTTTGCCCGGAACCGGCCAGTGTTGTTGTCGAGCATCGATCAGGACTACAGGGTCGCGCTCCTGACCGCCAACCGCTTTCTCCATGCCCGGCAAATACAAGATGAGGAGACCGGCGTCCTCATGCTCACCGACACGCTCAAGCAACACTCTTCAGTTGACCAGCTACAAAGCTATTTTTCAGGGTCGGCGCAACAGGCATTCGAAATCAGCCGCGGAAAAAGACTTCGGCCGGGCTGTTACACCTTTCCAGTGACGGTATTCGACTCTCTCGCGAGCGATCACAAAAAGACTCGTCCGCACTCTTCGCGGATCATCGTGATCCAGACCGGAAAGAATGATTGGGCAGTGGATAAACTGCCGTAGCCAGCTTTCGTGCAATTAGCATTCACTTCAACATTCAATTTCTCCGCGCAAGCGCTCTTCCATCTACAATCTAAATTCGACAATTTGACGGAGTCGTCCATTGATGAAGCGCATCCATAGAGTCGCGGTTTTGGGAGCTGGCACCATGGGCTCCCGCATCGCCGCCCACTTCGCCAATGCCGGAGTGCCAAGCTACTTGTTGGACATCGTCCCGCAAGATACCAAAGGCCCTGGGCGCAGAAAGGTCGCCGCCGCCGGACTAGACGCTGCCCTGAAATCCAAGCCGGCCGCCTTCTTTGAGCCATCACTCTCGCGCTTGATCACGATTGGCAATTTTGAAGACGATCTCAAGCGCCTGGCCGAAGTTGACTGGATCATCGAAGCCGTCGTCGAGAATCTCCCGCTAAAGCGTGCGCTGCTAAAGAAAGTTGAGGCTGTTCGTAAGCCGGGAACCATCGTCACCACCAACACCAGTGGTCTGCCAGTCGTGAAAATTGCCGAGGGTTTCTCCGACGATTTCCGCCGCTCCTGGTTTGGCACGCATTTTTTCAATCCGCCGCGCTACATGCGCTTGCTCGAGCTTATCCCTACCCCTGAAACCGACCAAGCCCTTCTCGACGCCGTCGCCCACTTCTGCGATGTCCAACTTGGTAAGGGCATCGTGATCGCCAAAGACACGCCGAACTTCATCGCTAATCGTATCGGCACGTTTTCGGTGCTCAATGTGATGCGCCTGATGCAGGAAATGGATCTCAGCATCGAAGACGTGGACGCACTCACCGGTCAGGCAGTCGGCTGGCCCAAATCCGCAACCTTCCGCACCATCGACCTCGTCGGCCTGGACATACTAGGCCACGTGGTCGCTAACATGACGCAGAACGATGCGACTGTGGCTTCGCCCGGCGCTGCCGACGTACCCGCGGGCGTCTCGCCCGTGCAACTCGACGAGCGCAGCGATCTGAAGCTGCCGGACTTCTACAAGCAAATGCTCGAACGCAAGTGGCTAGGCGATAAAACCAAGGGGGGCTTTTATAAAAAGGTCAAAGGTGAAGGCCAGGAAGATGAGCGCCTCGCGCTGGACTGGAAGACACTCGGGTACCATCCGCGCCAGAAGCCGAAGTTCCCCGCCCTCGACATGGCGAAGAACGTTGAGGACACTGGTGCGCGTCTCCGCATGTTGTTGGGCCTCGAAGGCGCCGGCCCGCACAAGGGCGACAAGGCACGTGCATTCCTCTGGTCCGCGCTAGCGGATCTGTGGACGTATTCCGCCAACCGCGTCCCCGAAATTTCTGACTCTGTCGTCGAAATCGACTGCGCCATGCGCCTCGGTTTCAACTGGGAACTGGGTCCGTTTGAGCTGTGGGATGTGGCCGGAGTCGAAACCACAGTCGCGTTGATGAAAAAAGAAAACCGTCCCGTCGCGCCCAATGTCCAGAAGTTGCTCGCCTCGGGCAACAAATCCTGGTACACGGACGATCCCAAGACTGCTTCAAGTCGCGCCTATTTCGATCTCCCAAACTCGAGCTACAGGCCAGTCGAAGTCCCACCGGACGTGTGGTCGGTTGCGGCCGCTAAGAAATCCAAGGGCGTGGTGAAAAAGAATTCCGGCGCCTCGCTCGTGGATCTCGGCGACGGCGTCGGCTGCATCGAATTTCACTCCAAAATGAATTCGATCGGCGCCGACATCGTCCAACTCATCTCGCAAAGTCTCAAACCGGGTGGCCCCGGCGATCACTTCGACGTGTTCGTCATCACCAACGACGCCGCCAACTTCTCCGTGGGCGCAAATCTGATGCTGCTGCTCATGTCCATACAAGAAGAAGAGTGGGACGACGTTGACCTCGCCATCCGCACTTTCCAAGGCATGACGCAGGCCATCAAGTTCTCGCCAAAACCGGTAGTGGTCGCGCCATTCGGCCTAACTCTTGGCGGCGGCACCGAAATTTCGCTGCACGCACCTGCTCTCCAGCCACACGCAGAGCTTTACCTGGGACTGGTCGAAGTCGGTGTCGGGCTGCTCCCCGGCGCGGGCGGATGCAAAGAGATGCTGCTGCGCGCGGTGGACAGCGCAGAATCAATCCGGCGTGGCGGCAGAGGAGAATCGGTCGAGCTGATGGAAGCGATGAAAAAAGCCTTCGAGACTATCGCCACCGCCAAAGTCGCAACCTCCGCACACGAAGCCCGCGGCCTCGGCTTCCTGCGAAACTCGGACAGCATCACCATGAATCGCGAGCGCCTCCTCTCAGACGCCAAGTCCCGCGCACTAGAAATGCTTCGCGCTGGCTACGAGCCTCCAGTGCCGCGCACTGACATCCCCGCTCCCGGCGAAAGCATCCTGGCCGCGCTCAAGCTGGGAATCCACCTGATGCGGCAGGGCGAGTACATCACTGAGTACGAAGTGAAGCTCGCTAGCAAAATCGCCGAAGTCCTGTGCGGCGGCAACGTGACCTCAGGCACTCCGATCAGCGAGCAGTACGTGCTCGACTTGGAACGCGAGGGATTCAAATCCCTGTGTGGGGAGAAGAAGACGCAGGAGCGAATTCAGTACACGCTGAAGACCGGAAAGACTTTGAGGAATTGAAGGTCGTCTGCCGACACGTTTTGGCGTGGGATGCGCTTCGTAGTTGATAATGATAGTGTCTGGCTAAATGCAACGTGCTGAGGTAATCCATGCGTGAAGTCATCATCGCCTCCTCTGTCCGCACTCCGGTGGGCCGTGCTTTCAAAGGCACGCTCCGCGCTACTCGTCCCGACGAACTCGCCGCCGTTGCCATCAAAGGTGCGCTCGAACGCGTGCCCCAGATCGATCCCAAAGGAATTGAAGACGTCATCCTAGGCTGTGCCATGCCCGAGGCCGAACAAGGGATGAATGTAGCCCGTATCGCCTCGTTGCGTGCCGGATTACCCGTCGAGGTCTCGGCGCTCACCATCAACCGGTTCTGTTCGTCGGGACTTCAGGCGATTGCCATGGCGGCCGAGCGCATCATGAGCGGTGGCGCGGAGGTCATCGTCGCCGGCGGCACGGAATCCATGTCCATGATTCCCATGGGCGGACACAAGATCTCGCCTAATCCGTGGCTTGTCGACCATTATCCCGACGCTTATCTCTCGATGGGCCTCACCGCCGAGCGGCTTGCCACGCGTTTCGGAATCACGCGCGAAGCGGCAGACGAATTCTCGCTGCGCAGCCACCAGAAGGCTCTAGCCGCGATTCAGGCTGGAAAGTTCGCGGATGAAACTGTCTCCGTGCCAGTTAGCTTCACCACGCCGAACGGCTCAAAGCCCAAGCGACAAGAGATCGTCTTCAAAATCGACGAAGGGCCGCGCGCCGATACCTCCCTCGAAGCTCTGCTTGCACTCAAACCCGCCTTCCATGCCAAGGGCACGGTGACGGCGGGCAATTCTTCGCAGATGTCCGACGGCGCCGCCGCGGCGGTCGTGATGTCCGCCGATCGCGCCAAAACTCTCGGCATCAAGCCGCTGGCCCGTTACGTCGCGTTCGCTACCGCCGGCTATAAACCTGAAGAAATGGGACTCGGTCCCGTGTTTGCCATTCCCAAAGCACTTAAGATGGCAGGACTCAAGCTGTCCGACATCGACGTGATCGAACTGAACGAAGCTTTCGCCGCGCAATCACTAGCGGTAATGAAAGAAGCCGGTCTCGATCCTGAACGTGTCAACCCCAACGGAGGCGCCATTGCCCTCGGACACCCTCTAGGCTGCACCGGCGCAAAACTCACCGCAACCATCGTCCGCGAACTGAAGCGTCGCAATGCGCGCTACGGGATGGTGACCATGTGCGTCGGCGGCGGAATGGGAGCGGCGGGCATCTTCGAAAATCTAAACTAACCTCAAGACGCCGGGGCAGGATTACTTCCAGTCATTTAGCTGTACGATTGAGTACAGTGTCCAATGCCAAACGTAATCTAGCTCAACACTGAACTGGGTTTTAGAATGAGAAGTTCTTTGCGTCTCCGTGCCTCCGTGGCAAATGGACTTTCGAGGGTAATAAATGGCTACGACAGCAATTCCTAGCACCAAGATCATCGGCGGCAGCTTCCTCCTGGAAGAACGCCGTCCCGACGAAGTTTTTACCCCCGAAGACTTCACCGAGCAGCACCAGCTCATCGCGCAGACTGCCGAAGAGTTTGCGGTCAACGAGATCGTCCCCAACATCGAGAAGATGGAGCACAAGGATTTCTCCGTCACCCGTGACCTGTTAAAGAAAGCGGGCGAACTGGGACTCAGCTCCGTCGAAATTCCCGAAGCCTACGGCGGCCTGGAAATGGACAAGGTCACCGCCGCCGTGATTGCCGATCACATCGCAAAGTACGCTGGCTTCGCCACGACCTGGGGCGGACACACCGGCATTGGCACGCTGCCTCTGGTGTATTTCGGTACGGAAGATCAGAAGAAGAAATATTTGGCGCGACTCGCAACCGGTGAGCTCGTTGGCGCCTATGCACTTTCGGAAGCATCTTCTGGCTCCGACGCCCTCAACTGCCGCGCTCGCGCCCAGCTTTCGCAAGACAAGAAGCACTACATCCTGAACGGCGAGAAGATGTGGATCACCAACGCCGGCTTCGCCGACCTGTTCACCGTCTTCGCTAAAATCAATGAGAAATTCACCGCGTTCCTGGTGGAGAAAACTTTCCCTGGCTTTTCTATCGGCCCGGAAGAACACAAGATGGGAATCCGCGGATCTTCCACCTGTCCCATCATCCTCAACGACTGCCACGTTCCGGCTGAAAATCTTCTAGGCGAGATCGGCAAAGGCCACGTCATCGCTTTCAACATCCTCAACGTCGGCCGCTTCAAACTAGGAGCAATGTGTGTGGGCGGCGCGCGCGTTTCTCTCGAAAATGCCATCGGCTACGCCAAGCAGCGCAAAGCATTCGATAAAGTCATTGCAGATTTCGGGCTCGTCCGCGAAAAGTTGGCCAACATGGCGGTCGGTATCTTCACCGGCGAGTCCATGGTCTATCGCACCGTCGGCATGATGGACGTTGCCCTCGGCGAGATAGACAAATCCCGCCCCGACGCTGCCAAAGAGACTCGCAAAGCCATCGAGGAATATGCGGTCGAGTGCTCGATCATCAAAGTCTGGGGCTCGGAGATGATCGACTATGTCGTCGACGAGACCGTTCAGATCTACGGCGGCTACGGTTTCGTTGAGGAATATCCTGCCGAGCGCGCTTACCGCGACGCCCGCATCAATCGCATTTTTGAAGGCACCAACGAGATCAACCGCCTGATCATCACTAGCTTCCTCTTGAAACGTGCCATGTCCGGCCAGTTGCCGCTCATGCCCGCAATCAAGAAGTTAATGGACGATGTCCTCGCCGGACCGACCATCGGCGAAGAAGGAGAAGGTCCATTGGCAGACGAACGCAAGCTAGTGGCAAATGCCAAGAAACTCGGCCTCTTTGCAGCCGGTGCCGCCACCCAGAAATACATGCAGGCGATTCAGGACCAGCAGGAGGTCATGGGAGCCATCGCCGACATGGTGATTGAAACCTACGCTATGGAATCCGCGGTGTTACGCACACGGAAGCTGGTCGAGCGTTACGGCGAGAGTGGATCTTCTCTGGCGATTGCCATGACTCGCGTTTACCTATCGACCGCGATGGAGAAAATCGAGGCTGCGGCAAAAAAAGTAATCGCGGCCGTGGCAGAAGGCGACATGCTGCGCACCCAACTTGCGATCCTGCGCCGCCTGGCCAAGCATGAGCCGTTCAACGTAATCGAGTTGCGTCAGCAGATCGCGCAGAAGGTGCTTGATGCAGGCAAGTACGTGATAAGTTAAGGCGTAGGTTTCCGAGGATGGCCCAGTACCATATTCAACTTCAGTTGCTAACTGCCCGCCCCGTAGGTAGTCTAAGCAGTTGACCCAGCACTGTCAGGCTCCATAAGTTCGCTCTCAGCCGCAAGCGGCTGAATGCTGACTGCTCACACAGGAGAAACCATGCAGAAACGTGTCGCCTTCTTCACGCTATTGATCCTCACCCTCACAATCGCCGCCGCGGCCCAGCAGGACAAGAGCAAGCGTCCCAGCCCCCCGGCCCACGCGCAATGCAAGTTCACCGATGGCAAGGCTATTAACGTGGATTACTCCAGCCCCCGCATCAACGATCCTAAGACGCATCAACCGCGCAAAATCTACGGCGGACTCGTGCCTTACGGGCAAGTGTGGCGCACCGGCGCAAATGAGGCCACCACCTTCGTCACCGATACTGACGTCACCATCGGCGGCAAAGATGTGCCCGCCGGCAGCTACACCCTCTTCACTACCCCCAATCAAGATAAGTGGACGCTCGTCATCAGTAAGAAAACTGGCGAGTGGGGTATCCCATATCCTGGCGAAGGCGACGACCTGGCCCGCGTGGACATGCAAGTCTCGAAGACACCATCTCCGGTCGAGAATTTCACTATTTTGTTCGACCAGAAGGACGGCAATTGCACGATGCATTTGAGCTGGGAAAACACCCAGGCTTCTGTGCAATTCGTAGAGAAAAAGTAGGCCATCACAGGCCATTCTTAACCACATAAGGGCACGAACAACTTAAAGACGAAACCTAGCCTCATTCGTGTCCTTATATGGTTCGTGTTTAATCTCTTTTGGTAAGCGCCTCCACCGCTTGCTGCGCCTCCTTCAAGTCGGGCGAGATCCTCAGTGCCTGCTCGTAAGCTTGCAGTGCTTCCTGGGGCCGGTGGGCCGTTTGCAGCGCGTGGCCGAGGCGGAGATAGCCCTCGTCAGTGGGATGAAGCTCGACCGAGCGCGAGTAATTCGTGATCGCCACATCCACTTCGCCCCGTCTTTCCAGCAGGCGACCTAAACCAAGATAGGCGTTGAACTGGTTCGGATTCAGGCGAAGCGCCTCACCGTAGCTCTCTCGCGCCTTGGATTCGTCCCCCAGTTCTCGATAGGCCGAGCCAAGGTTGGCGTACGTCGAGGCCAGCAGTCCCAGCTCCGAAGTCAGGCGAATCGTAGTTTCATATTCTTCCACGGCTTGCCTGAACTGGCCGCGCTCGTGCAGGTAGGCCCCCAGGTTGGAGTGGCTCATGGGGTCATGAGGATTGATTTCCGTCGCCGACTGAAAATGAGAATAGGCTTCATCGGCTCGGCCCAGCAATACAAGCGCGCCTCCAAGATTGTCTTCAGCGATGAAGTTCTTGTCCGTAACCGCCAACGTGTGTGACCACAGATTGTAGCTACTCGACCAGTGACCTAACTGCCGGTATTGAGCACAACCCAAGGCGACGAGAACGCATCCTGCCGCCAGAACGCGCGTGCGAAGACTGAGTTCTCGGGCTTCTGCCAGGTCCGCAGCTGCCCATGCGATCATCACAAAAATTCCGATCAGGGGAATGTATGCGTAACGGTCCGCCATTGCCTGGTCGCCCACCTGCACCAGTCCGATCACCGGAACCAGAGTTCCCAAAAACCAGGCCCATCCGGTCGTCAGATATCGTTTCGAGCGGAACTTAAACACCAGACCACTAATTGCCAGCAACACCATCGCTGACAAAATTTCTTGCCACGCGGCCAGGGAATTCCCCGGATGTGGATAAAGAGGCGCTAAGCGCGCTGGCCAAAACATCTTCCACAGGTACATGGCATAAGCCACGACCGCATTTTCCAGACGTATGGTTAGCGGAAACTGCAGCGTAGAACGCATCGCTCCGCCGGCCTGCTGCGCTTGCATGGTGATCAGCGCGCTGGCCGCCGAGAGAGCGAGCAACGGTACTTTTTCCAGCAGAAGCTTGGATGCCGGCATCTGCGGCGCACGAATTGTGGATGCCGCGCTACCCTGAAGTCTGCCGAGCGGCCAGTAATCCAGCAGCAGAAGCACGCAGGGCAGTGTGATCACCATGGGTTTAGACATCAGTCCCATGGCATACAGACCAGCGACCGCTAAATAGCGCCCCCAATTCGGTCTGATCGCGTACCAGCCATAGGCTCCAAGCGCCGTCAGGAAGAAGAATGTGCTCAGGACATTCTTGCGTTCGGCGACCCACGCCACAGATTCCACATTGATGGGATGAAACGCGAACAGCGCCGCCACAAACAAACATGCCCCCACTTTACCCGTAGCACGCGTGAGCAGCAGAAACACCAGAACGGCATTGAGCGCGTGGATCAGCAAGCTGGTGAAATGGTGCCCGGCCGCGTTCAAGTGAAATAGCTGGTAATCAAGTGCGTGCGAAAGCCAGGTCAGCGGATGCCAGTTGGCTTGCTCGGTGCTGGTAAATGCCCAGGTAGCGGTATCCCAGCTCAGACCAGCGTGAACGTGGTGGTTGTCGGTGACATACCGGTCGTCGTCGTAGTTAACGAATGGGTGCTGGTTCACCGGGTTGTAGAAGGCCAGAGTGGCAACAACAATCAGCAGACAAAGAACCACATTCCGCCTCTGCGGCAAAGCGAACAGGCGTTCGTTTTTCGGTTTCTTCGCAGGAGCAGTCAACAAAAAGATTTAACCACAGAGGTCGCGCAGATGAGACGCTTGTCTGGCCTGAGCACCTGTTTTGTCACGTGGCAAAAGATCACCGCCCAGTGACGACCGTCACGGTCAACCTAAATACACACGGCCAAAAATGCTGATCCTCGCGTGACACGCGGGTCGAGTGCGGAGCATCAAGAACAAGTTGCGGATCCTCTTCTACTTCTTCGGCAATCGATTTCATGGCCTCGATAAAAAGATCAAGTTCTTCCTTGGGCTCGCTTTCCGTGGGTTCGATCATCAGCGCGCCCGGCACAATCAGCGGGAATGCCGTGGTGTATGGGTGGAAGCCGTAATCAATCAGCCGCTTCGCAATGTCCATCGTCTTCACGCCCTTCTTCGCTTGTATCTTGTCGCTGAATACGACTTCATGCATCGTACGTGTTGCGTAAGGCAGATCGTAGACGCCTTCGATTCCCTTGCGTATGTAGTTGGCATTGAGGACGGCATCTTCCGTTGTTTGCCGCAAACCATCAGGGCCATTAGCCATAATGTAGGCTAGGGCTCGCACGAACATTCCGAAATTGCCATAAAAAGAGCGCACTCGTCCGACCGAATGCGGCCGATCATATTCAAATCCCAAAGTGCCATCGCACTTTGTGATCACCACCGGCTTGGGCAGAAACGGTTCCAGCACCTGTTTCACCGCCACCGGACCAGAACCCGGTCCCCCTCCGCCATGGGGCGTGGAAAAAGTCTTGTGCAGGTTGAGGTGCATCACGTCCACACCGAAATCGCCGGGGCGAACCTTGCCGACCAGCGCGTTCATGTTGGCGCCGTCCATATAAAGCAGGCCGCCCTTGTCGTGCATGATGTCGGCTATCTTGTGGATTTCCTGCTCGAAGATGCCCAAGGTGTTTGGATTCGTCAGCATTAGCGCGGCAACATCTTCGTTGCTCTGCGCTGTCAGTGCGGCGACATCTACCATGCCTTGTGCATTGGATGTCATTTTCTCTACGGAATAACCAACCATCGCAGCCGTTGCCGGGTTAGTACCGTGGGCAGAGTCAGGAATCAGAATTTTCTTGCGCGGATTGCCGTTGGCCTGCTGGAAAGCGCGAACCATTAGCAAGCCTGTTAGCTCGCCATGCGCGCCCGCCGCGGGTTGCAGCGTGATCGCATCCATGCCAGTGATTTCAATCAGGCACTCGCTTAACGTCTTCATAATGCGCAGCGCGCCCTGGGAAATTCGTTCTGGCTGGTACGGGTGCCCGTTGGCTAACCCCTCCAATCGTGACACTACTTCGTTCACTCGCGGGTTGTACTTCATCGTGCACGATCCCAGCGGATACATGCCCAGATCAATGGCGTAATTCCAGGTAGAAAGACGAGTAAAGTGGCGGATGATTTCGATCTCGCTCACTTCCGGCATATTGCCCAAGCTCTTTCTTTCGGTGACTCCTAAGAGCTTCCCAGTATCCACATCAGGCACATCGAGCGGCGGCAGCTTCCATGCCGCCTTTCCCGCCCCGGACTTTTCGAAGATCAGGCCTTCGTTTTGGTTGACGTGACGGGTGGCTTTGCGGGTCATGTGCTTCACCGCGTCACCTCCTGCACATCAACCTCTTTCACGTTGCGCGCCGACCTTTCGCTGTCGGCGACTATGCCAACCGCGGTGTCGATTGCGGTGCGTGTCGTCAGCTCAGTACAGCACCAGAGAGCGGCATTGCCCAGTTCGGGATAAAACTTCTTCAGCGGCAGGCCGCCCACAATCCTGTGTCCTAGCAGACGGCTATTGATGGCATAAGGATCTTCGCCGGTCTTCAACACAAACTCGTTGAACCGCGGCGCCCCAGCAAAAAACACCTTGGAGTGTTTGCCCAACTGCTCAGCAGCGTACGCGGTCTTGGCCAGGTTCTGTTTCGCCAATTCGCGAAGCCCAACCTTGCCATAGATAGTCATGAATATATTGACCATCAGCGCAACCAGCGCCTGGTTGGTGCAAATATTCGAAGTCGCTTTCTCGCGGCGAATATGCTGTTCGCGCGTAGCCATTGTGAGCACGAATCCGCGCTTCCCGCTCCTGTCCGTCGTCTGGCCGGCCAGTCTGCCCGGCATCTGGCGAACAAACTTTTCGCGCGTAGCAATTACGCCGCAATAAGGGCCACCGAAACCCAGGGGCACGCCGAACGACTGCGCTTCCATAGCAATGATGTCCGCCTCGCGCGGCGGCTCAACGATTCCCAGCGAAACCGCTTCTGCAATCGAAACCACTAGCATCGCGCCATGGCGGTGGGTAATTTCGGCGGCGGCCGCCACATCTTCGATCGTCCCGAAAAAATTCGGCGATTGAATCAATACGCAAGCCGTATCAGGCGTAATAGATTTTTCCAGTGCCTTCAGATCAATCCGCCCGTTTTCGCTGAATGAGACGGTGGCCAAAGGCATGCCCTGGTGAAAGGCGTAAGTGGCAAGCACCTCGCGATATTCCGGATGCAAGCTTCGCGCGATCACCACTGATTTCCGTCCGGTAAGGCGGACCGACATCAACACCGCCTCGGCAGCGGCGGTGGATCCGTCATACATGGACGCATTCGCCACTTCCATACCGGTCAGCTCGCAGATCATTGTCTGAAATTCGAAAATGGACTGTAGCGTGCCCTGAGAGATTTCCGCCTGGTAAGGCGTGTACGCGGTCAGAAATTCGCCGCGCGAGATGAGCGAGTCGATAATCACTGGCCGGTAGTGATAATAGGCACCCGCCCCGAGGAACGTCGCGTGGCCCTCGCCATTTTCCTTCGAACGCTGGTGGAACCAGTCTACGATTTCGGATTCCGCCATTTGGCGCGGAACCTTGAGATCGCGGCTCAGCCGGTATTCTGCCGGGATGGGCGAAAACAGGTCATCGACCGAGCGTGCTCCCATCGCCTTGAGCATGGCTTCGCGGTCGCCAGGAGATTTAGGCAAATAGCGCATAAGAACCTTATTAGATGTAACCCACGATCAATTGGAATCCTACATGCGACAGGTGGTCTGCACGAAGAGCAAAATGCCTAGAGAACTGTTTTTCGATTGAAGTTGCTGGGAAATCTTAGTGCCCGCCTTCCTCGCTGACAAACCTCTCATAATCCGTCGCGGAGAGCAGTGAACGTAGTTCATCGGGGTTCTTGAGAGTGATTTTGAGCATCCAGGCACTATGCGCGTCCTGGTTTATTTTTTCCGGCGCAGTCGCCAGCTCTGCATTTACTTCAGTCACCGTGCCCGAAGCCGGCGCATACAGATCGGAAACGGCTTTCACTGACTCGACTGTGCCGAAGGCCTTGCCGGCAGTAATGTCGGCGCCCACCTTGGGCAACTCGACAAACACAATATCGCCCAGGGACTCCTGCGCATATGACGTAATGCCGATGGTAACGTTCCTGCCCTCAACGTTGATCCATTCGTGTTCTTTGGTGTATTTGCGATCGGTCGGATAAGGCATTCGTCCTCGCTAGATTGTCCCTGTCCAGGTGCCTTCTCTTGTTGGTCAACCTTCGTGTTCTTTGCGGTTAAGCCTTTTCTTTCTTCGGACGCTTATAGAATGGCGTCGGCACCACCTGCGCCTTCACTCCCTGGCCACGGATCTCGACATTCAATGTTGACCCCACCTTCGCAAACTCCGGTGGCACATAGGCCAGCGCAATATTCTTTCTTAAGAACGGTGCGTAGGAGCCACTGGTCACGCATCCGATCTCGCGGCCGCCTTCGTCGAGAACCTTATAGCCATCGCGGGCAATGCCGCGCTCCGCCATCTCCAACCCCGCCAACATGCGCTTGATGACCTCGTTCTTGGTTTTTTCCAGCGCATCGCGGCCAATAAACTCCGCCTTGTCCATCTTGCAAAAGCGGTCGAGCCCCGCCTCCCACACATTGATCGTATCGGAGATCTCGTGTCCGTACAGGGGCAGCTTGGATTCGAGCCGCAGGGTGTTACGAGCGCCCAGTCCGCAAGGCAACACACCGAACTCTTTGCCTGCGTCCATCACTTTCTTCCAGACCACGGCACTTGTCGTTTCATCCGAAGGAACATAGATCTCGAATCCATCTTCGCCGGTGTAACCAGTACGCGCGACGAGAATGTCCTTCAATCCGCACACTATTCCGCGGGTAACCCAATAAAACTTCACGGCCGAAAGATCCGCGTCGGTCAGCTTCTGCAAAAGGTCCATCCCTCGCGGCCCCTGAATCGCGATCTGAGTGAAGTCATCGCTCAGATTTTCGACCCTGCAATTGAAGTGGCGAGTATTGTCGTGCACCCAGTTGAAATCTTTCTCCCGGGTGCCGGCATTGATCACCAGCAGGTAATCTTCCTGGCCCAGTCGGTGGACAATCACGTCGTCCACGAATGTACCTTGCGGATAAAGCAGCGCCGAGTACTGCGCCTGCCCGATAGCGAGTCGCGAAGCGTCGTTCATCGAAATGTGCTGCACAGCTTGCAGCGCTTCTGGCCCGCTCAGGCGAATATCCCCCATGTGGCTCACGTCAAAAACACCCACCCTGGTGCGCACCACATTGTGCTCCGCAATAATGCCTCCGGCCGAAGGGTATTCGACCGGCATATCCCAGCCGTTGAATTCGACCATCTTCGCGCCCATTGCACGATGAGTCGCATTCAGCGCGGTCTTGCGGATGGTAGGCATGGTAGCATCGAGCATGGTAGCTTCGACTGCTGGCAAGCAAACTCCCTGAGAAGAAGTGAACGAGGTGCGGCGCTGGAAACTAACTACCCTAACACGCTCACTGTAAAACCTTCAACCCGCACGAGATGTAGGCGCGGGCGTCCTCGCCCTGGCTCCGCAATGCAACGCTAAAGTCACTGTAGAGATGCATAGGCCCTGCGATTTTTCGTCGTCTTAATGGGCTCTTCAGTGCCCCGGTGCCTTTGTGGCAAATACTCTCACCGAGACCCGAGCCGGTTACCAACGGAACTTTCCGCCACGATGTCGCCGCGTTACAGTTTGCCGATGAGCACCAGCACAAAGGTAGTATGCGCCCAATGCGATCGCATCGAGGAAAAGTGCGACTGCGACAAATATTGCTGTATCTGCCAGTCGCAACTCGCTATCCGGATGTGCCTCGACGGACTCTACTATTGTCAAAATTGCCGCGAAGCTTGCGACTATAAAACAGTGTAGCAATGGCCTGCGACTTTACTCCCAGTGTCTCGATTGAACTGAAGCCGATCGGGAATATCTAGGGATTCAATTCTGATTTTTCGAACTACTGCCCAACAAAGATTTCTCAGTGCTCAGACGGAGATTGAGGCAGTCTTGGGTTATTGCGCACACGCGCATGGACAGGTAGAAGAGTCCGACCCAACCCGCCGCTCCTGCCAATTTGACAGGATAACGAAATGGAGTAAGACGTAAGCTAGCGCCACAGCAAACAGTGTTCTCATCCGCCGTGATGCGAGGCCGATTGTCCCAGCAACAGGAAAGGGAGGAAGAAGCTCTCTGCAATCTTTGTGATACCGGATCTGAAGGCGGCGAAATAGTCAGGCTTTTCCACCTCTGCGATTCGCAAGAAATTCGGCTAATGGCCTCAAATGCATGTTAAAAACAGACACATTTGTCAGGCGGTCTGTTGCGCTGGCTGAGCCATAGTAGATGGCTGATCAATTTCTGCGCACTGCCTAGCAGAATTCTCACAAGAGGAAGTGAGACCATCCTTAAGGTTTAGAAAAGGTTGCTCAAAGTAACGGCGGGAAAGAGCGGCCACTACAACCGAGAGACTCCCGGCGACCAAGAACCGGGCGAGCATCACACCAAAGTGCCCTTTGAACGACGGTACGCTTGGAAAGAAAAGATGCTGGAGCGCGTCGAAGCAATTGAAAATCACAAGGTGAACTAGGTACAACCCATAGCTTACATTTCCGAAAAAGGCAAGAACCGGACGCTGGACTAGAAAACTCCATCTGCTGGTTCCGAGCAGCAAAGCGACCGCGACCACTCCGGTACAGGCAAGATTTAGAGCAGTGATATGAAGTGCACCACCAGCTAACGCTCGCTTAAAAGGTCTATCAATCAAGATAAGAGCTATGGCTGTCGCAAAAGCCAGAATCGAGATCCACATCATTCCCTTTCTCGTTCCGAGTGGCCCTCTCACCAACACCGCCAGCAGTGCTCCGAATGCTAAGCCATCAGCAACGAGCCATGTGTAGTGACCCAAATAGTTGTATCCCAGCCACAGTGCGATCACCCGCGCAAGTGCCGCCGCCATGGCGATTAGGACTGCACAAATACCCAGCGCGCGACGGCTCAATACCCGAATAATAGTAGGCCAGAGCAGGTAGAAGTGTTCTTCGACGGCCAGGGACCACAGCACGCCAAACTGCATTGGCACGCCGAATAATGGGGTCATATTTGCCAGATAAACGACGCTTAGACCTAAAAATGACCAGGAGATACTCTGTCCTTGTAGTGCATAGGGTCCGAAAGCAGCAAGCAGCATCAAGAGTCCATAGTATGCCGGCAGAATGCGAAGTGCGCGGCGCGCGTAGAACCGCCTGTAGTAATGAGGATGATCTTTGCTATCTATCAGGATCCCAGTGATCAGAAAACCCGATAGCGCAAAGAATAGGTTCACTCCCGCCCATCCAGGCATCGTTAACCCAACGAATAATTTTGGAAAACCAGTCAAGCCCTGAGTGCCGTAACGAGCGCCAAAGCCGTGGTAAAACAAAACTGTCAGTATCGCCACCCCTCTAATCGTGTCCAGTTCAGGCATTTTGGGACGAACCAGAGAGGGGGCACGGTACACAGCAGGCGATGATGGCGTCAACACTGGCATCGACAACTCGTACGCAACTTTTCTGCTAGACGCTACTCTCTCCAACTCAGCTTTTCAACGGCCGGTATCCATCTCGCTAACCCTAGCATCGGCGAATATCTGGTAATGGGCTAATTGTGAATTAGCCCACTACCGAATATCTCGCGCGCAGGAAAGAAACATAAAAAATGGGTCTGATTTGGTATATACGCAGGTAATTTTGAACGCCGAACTGCTTGTTTCATTCGCCTTTGCTTCTCACACCCGCATCTGCGAAACTGGTCTCTACCTCCTGACCACTGGCCACTGAATTTATGGGCAAGATCCACGTCCTTCCCGAGCACGTTGCCAACAAGATCGCTGCTGGCGAAGTGGTGGAGCGTCCTGCATCTGTGGTTAAGGAGCTTCTGGAGAATTCACTGGACGCCGGTTCCACGCGAATCAAAATTCAAATTGAGGCCGGCGGCAAAAGACTTATCCAGATGACTGACAATGGCTGTGGCATGGTTCGTGACGATGCGCTACTGGCCTTCGAGCGCCATGCCACCTCCAAGATAAAGAATGCTGAAGATCTGCTGAGCGTGGCCACGCTGGGATTTCGCGGAGAGGCCCTGCCTTCGATTGCCTCCGTTTCGCGTCTGCATCTCGAGACGCGTGCCACTGAAGAATCCACTGGGACTGTTGTCGAAATTAATGGCGGCAAGATTTTTAAAGTGGAAGAAGCGGGGTTGCCAGAGGGGACTTCAGTCACCATCCGCGACCTCTTCTTTAATACCCCGGCACGCAAGAAGTTTCTAAAGGCAGAGTCCACCGAGCTTTCCCACATCGCATCGCTGGTCACGCACTATGCGCTGGCGCATCCTGATAAGCATTTCGAATTACACTCAGCCACCAACGCCGTGCTAGTCGCGCCGCCAGTGGCGGGATATAGCGAGCGCGTCTATCAGGTTTTCGGCAAAGATACTCTGGACCAGCTCATTGCCGTCGCCGCCATGCAACCACTGGCGCACATTGGCCTGCCGCAGCCGCCACCTTGGCGTCGTGAAGCAGAGGAAGACCCCAGTCCGCGCGACCTGGGCGAAATTCGCGTTCATGGTTTTGCGTCCAAGCCGGAGATTCAGAAGCTCAACCGCAACTCGATTTACGTGTTCGTTAATGGACGCCTGATCCGGGACCGTCTCATCCAGCACGCGCTAACCGAGGCTTATCGCAACATTTTGCCACCGACCGTTTATCCTGTGGTGCTGCTGTTTCTCGAGTTGCCGACTGCCGAAGTCGATGTCAACGTCCATCCCTCGAAGACGGAAGTCCGATTCCGACAGCAGGCCGTGATGCATGATTTCGTTCGGGACTCGGTCCGCGCCGCGCTGATGAAGGCCCGCCCCGTCCCGCAGTTCATTAATGAGATCAGCGCTCATGCCACAGCGAGTCCATCGCTCACTCCCGGCGGGCAGCAAGCCAGGACTCATCTATCCGGTGCGCAGTTCTCTGACGGCAGCGCACATCGCTTCGCGCCCGACGCTTCAGAGTCGCACTCGTTGAATCAACCGGCTGACATCGGAGATTTCCAACTGCGTGCGCCCATCCCGCCGCCCATCAGCGAACGATTTCAATTCGACGGCGGAATACGGGTCGAGGGCAATGCCGCTGTCGCTCTGGCGCGCGCGCCGCAATCGGTTCCGTGGAACGGATGCACGCCCCCGATCCCCGAGGAGCCGGAAGAAATAAATCCGACGCTTGCGCCTGCACTCGCCTCGCTCAAACCACTGGGCCAGATCCGTGAATCATTCATCCTGGCGGTGAACCGGGAAGGCCTATGGATTATCGACCAGCACGTGGCCCATGAGCGCGTGCTCTTCGAGAAGATTTTGAAGCAGCGCGCCGCACAAAAAGTTGAAAGCCAGCGACTGCTGATGCCGCTGATTCTCGAGCTCACGCCCGCTCAGCAAGCAGTGTTCACTGAAATCTCCGACGAACTGGCCGGTAACGGCTTTGAAGCGGAGCCGTTCGGGACGCGCAGCATCGCCATTAAAGTCGCGCCCGCAGGAATCGAGGCCTGCGACATCGAGCACATGCTGCACGAGTTGCTCGATCAGATTTCGCACGAAGAACAAACCCTCAACATGGAGACGCTACGCGCACGTATCGCCGCCTCCGTCGCCTGCCATGCTGCCATCAAGGTCAACATGCCACTGGAGCAAAATAAAATGGAGTGGCTCCTCGCGGAACTGGCCAGGACCGACTGCCCAATGTCATGCCCTCATGGGCGACCTGTGGTTTTGCGTTACTCTTTAAAGGATATCCAGAAGGCATTTAAACGAATCTGAGCAAAAACTTTTTGGGACCTGGGAAATGACTGAGCAGGAATTACAACAGCTGCGGCGGGAGAAGTGGCATCTCAGCGGGAATCCTGTGCTCACGATTGAAGAGGCGCGTGTATTTATCGAATCGGTGGGATTTTGTCTGATGTATCCCTTACGTCCGCCGGTGTTCGTGCCAAGTTTTATCGGCGCTTTTATTGGATCTGACGACCGCTTGCCAAACTGGCAACACGCTTTCGCCGACACACGCGCACAGGAGGCCACCGGGCTCATTGTGCGTTTGCTGCGCGAGCGCGGCGCTTACGAAGCGAACCTTTTCGACGAAAATAGCGTATTCCTCGTTGCTGCTTCACTGTTCCCGTACTTTTATGCACTCGTCGGGGAGCGTAATCCCAAGCAGGCGCCGAAGGCAGGCCGTCGCTCAGAATACTCACAACTCGCGCTCGATACGTTC
>WNFG01000397.1_pt1 | contig 41267 bp, 36 predicted proteins | sample 5400431 | NCBI WGS metagenome assembly WNFG01 (sample SAMN13153346, study PRJNA577476) | soil metagenome | isolation source: 120 cm saprolite under Douglas fir tree site 2 hole 3 replicate 2 | place: USA:California | collected 2015-04-18
GGATCCCGCCGACCCCTACTCGCGGGAATCCGGCCCGGCCCCGGCCGCGCTCGGCCCGAGCTTCCGCTTCGGCGTGCCCGCGGCCGCCCAGCTCGAGTTCTTCGGCGACGAGGCGGCCGCGCGGCTCTACGAGCGGGCCCTCGAGCGGCTCGAGGCGCTGGGTGGGCGCCGCGTGACGATCGACTGGGCACCATTCCGCGCGGCCGCCGACCTGCTCTATGCGGGGCCGTGGGTGGCGGAGCGGCTGGCGGCGCTGGGGCCGTTCTTCGACGCGCATCCGGAGGACATTCACCCGGTGGTGCGGTCCATCGTGGGCCGGGCCACGACGATGACGGCGGTGGACGTCTTCGCCGGCATGTACCGGCTCGAAGACCTGCGCCGCCGGGCGGGGGCCCAGTGGGCGGGCATGGACGTGCTCGTGCTGCCGACCACCGGGACGATGTACCGGCACGCGGCGGTGGAGGGCGACCCGGTCCGGCTCAACGAGAACCTCGGCTACTACACCAACTTCGTGAACCTGCTCGACTGCTGCGCGCTCGCGGTGCCCGCGGGGACGCGTCCGAGCGGGCTGCCGTTCGGCATCTCGCTGATCGCCTCCGCGTTCCACGACGAGCGGCTCGTCGCCCTCGGCGCGATGTGGCAGCACGAGCAGGAGGCCCGCGAGAGCGGCCCCGCCATGCCGACACGCCCGGCGGGGGAGCGGCGAGTGCCGCTGGCCGTGATCGGCGCGCACCTCACCGGTCAGCCGCTCAACCCGGAGCTGACGGACCGAGGCGCGCGACTCGTGCGCGCGGCCCGCACCGCGCCGGTATATCGTCTGTACGCGCTGGCCGGCACGTGGCCGCCCAAGCCCGGCCTGGTCCGCGTCGGCGAGACGGCCGGGGCGTCCGTCGAGGTGGAGGTGTGGGAGCTGGGAGAGGCCGCCTTCGGGAGCTTCGTGGCCGCGGTCCCGCCGCCGCTCGCGATCGGTACGCTCCTGCTGGAGGACGGCGTGGCGGTGAAGGGGTTTCTCTGCGAGGCGCACGCGGTGGCGGGCGCCGATGACATCTCGCGGTACGGAGGCTGGCGCGCGTACCTGGCCGGCCGGGAGAGACGCGATGACTGAGAATCCGACCCCGGAGGAGCTGGGTGCGTACGTGGACGAGACGGCGAAGCGGATCGGCCTGCCCATCGCGCCCGAGCACCGGCCGGGCGTGATCCAGTTCACCGGGGTCCTGCTCGCGTCGGCGGCGCTCGTGATGGAGTTCCCGCTTCCGGACGACGTGGAGCCCGCGCCGGTATTCCGGCCATGAGCCCCGCGATGCCCCGCGCCGACTACGTGGCGTCCGATGGGGTCGGGCTCACCGCCGCCGTCCGGGCGGGCCGCGTGAGCGCGCGCGCGGTGACGGACGCGGCCCTGGCCCAGATCGCGGCGCGCGGGCCCGCGGTCAACGCGTTCACCACGGTGCTGGCCGAGCAGGCGCGGGCCGACGCGGGTCGGGTGGACGCGGCGATCGCGGCGGGTCGCGACGCCGGGCCGCTCGCCGGGCTGCCCTTCGCGGTCAAGGACCTGTTCGACGTGGCGGGCATCACGACCCTGGCCGGCTCCAAGATCAACCGGGAGCGCCCGCCCGCCGCGCGCGACGCGGCCGCGGTGGCGGCGCTGAGGCGCGCCGGGGCGGTGCTCCTGGGCGCGCTCAACATGGACGAGTACGCCTACGGCTTCACCACCGAGAACTCGCACTACGGACCCGTACGCAACCCGCACGACCCCACCCGCGTCGCGGGCGGCTCGTCGGGCGGCTCGGGCGCGGCGGTGGGCGCGGGGCTCGTCCCACTCACCCTGGGCTCGGACACGAACGGCTCGGTGCGGGTCCCCGCGTCACTCTGCGGGGTCTTCGGGCTCAAGCCGACCTACGGCCGCGTGTCGCGCGCGGGCAGCACCCTCTTCGCGGGCAGCTTCGACCACGTGGGCGCCCTCGGCCGCTCGGTCCGCGACGTCACCGCGGCGCTCGACCTCATGCAGGGGCCCGACCCGGAGGATCCGGTCTGCTCCAGCCGGCCCGCGGAGCCCTGTCTCCCGCTCCTGGGTGAGGGGGTGGACGGGCTGCGGATCGCGATCCTCGACGGCCACTTCGCGCGGGGCGGTGACCCCGAGGCCTTCGCGGCGGTCGGCCAGGTGGCGGCGGCGCTCGGCGTCACACGGCGGGTCACGATCCCCGAGGCGCACCGGGCGCGGGCCGCCGCGATGGTCATCACGGCGTCGGAGGGCGCGAACGCCCACCTGGCCGATCTCAAGCGCCGACCCCAGGACTTCGATCCGCTCACCCGGGACCGCTTCCTGGCCGGCGCCCTCGTCCCCGCCGCGGTCTACGTGCAGGCGCAGCGCTTCCGCGCATGGTACCGGGCGGTGGTGGCCGACCTCTTCGGCCAGGTCGACGTGCTGCTGGCGCCGACGACGCCCTGTCCGGCGCCCCGCATCGGCCAGGACCGCATCGTCCTGGACGGTGTCGAGGTCCTGATCCGGCCCAACCTGGGCGTCTACACGCAGCCCCTGTCCTTCATCGGCCTCCCGGTGCTCTCCGTCCCCGTCACCCGCCCCGGCGCGCTGCCGCTGGGAGTGCAGCTCGTGGGCGCGCCCTTCCGAGAGGCTCACGTCCTCCGGGTCGGCGCGCTCCTCGAGGCCAAGGGCGTGGTGGCGGCGGCGGTCTCGGCGTGATGCGTCTCAACGATCCCGCGGTGGTGGCGGAGGTCACGGCCGCCTTCCAGTATTACGAGAAGGCGCTCAACGACAACGACGTGGCGGCTCTGACCGATTTCTTCTGGAAGAGCCCGCTCACCATCCGCTTCGGGATAGGGGAAAACCTCTACGGCCACGACGCCATCACCGCCTTTCGCCACGCGCGCCCCAACATAGACCTCCGTCGATCCCTCGCGAACACGGTGATCACGACCTACGGGACCGATTTCGCGACCGCCAATACCGAGTTCATCAAGCGCGACACGGGTCGACGTGGCCGCCAGAGCCAGACCTGGATGCGGACGGAGGCGGGCTGGCGCGTGGTGAGCGCGCACGTGTCATTTCTTCCTGCTTAGGATTAAGGCTTCATGCTCATGCCATGAGCAATCGAAACGGGCACCGCGCTCGTGCGCTCGGGCTAAGCCCTTGATTTCCTATTCGGCCGCTTCGGGCACAGCCCTTGCTGCGTGAGGCGTGCATGAGCGCCAGGCCTGGAACAGAGAGCTTTGACGAGCTCGTCACCACCACGCTGCCGTCGCTCGTGAGTGAAGCGGCGGCTGCGGACGGGGGCCGGCTCTATCGGAGCGTGATGGCCCGGGTCGAGCTGCCGCTCCTGCGCCACGCCCTCGAGCTGTGCGGCGGTAACCAGCTCAAGGCGGCGAAGCTGCTCGGCATCAACCGGAACACGCTGCGCAAGCGCCTGCGGCTGCTGGGCCTCCTGCCGGTCGCGGGCACGAACGGCGCGAAGGCGGGCGCGCGGTCGGCCTAGGAAGCTTTACGCTCGCGGCGGGGCCGGGGTAGACTGCGCCCCAGAGTGCGCCCGCGAGCCGTCGCCGTTGTCCCGCTGCTCCTCCTTCTCCTGGTCGCCTGCGCGAGCGCCGGGACCGAGCCCCTTCCGGGGCGCCCGCCCCACCACACGGCCGGCGGCTTCCGCAACCTCGACCCCGACTTCGCCCGGCCGTCCGGCTGGACGCGGTGGAGCTTCATCGCGCGGCGGATGTGGGAGAGCCTGACGTCGCCACGCGCCTTCGAGGCCCCCCGCGTCGCCAACGATGGCGCCGCCCTGCGGGCGGTCCCGCCCCCGCGGAGCATCACGTGGGTCGGGCACGCCACCCTGCTGGTGCAGGTGGACGGCCTCAGCGTGCTCACGGATCCCAACTGGAGCGCGCGGGCGGGACCGACCTCGTGGATCGGGGCCCGACGGCTCAATGCACCGGGGCTCGCGTTCGAGGCGCTGCCGCGCATCGACGTGGTGACGATCTCGCACGACCACTACGACCACCTCGATCGGCCCACCGTGAAGCGCCTGGCCGCCGCCCACGACCCGCTCTTCGTGGTGCCGCTCGGCTTGAAGGCCTGGTTCGAGGACAATGGCATGCCTCGCGTGGTGGAGCTCGACTGGTGGCAGGAGCAGGAGCATCGCGGGGTCCGCTTCGTGTGCACGCCGGCCCAGCATTTCTCCCAGCGCGCGCTCTGGGACGGGAACCGGCGCCTCTGGGCCACGTGGGCCGTGCTGGGCCGGGAGCGGCGCTTCTACCACGGCGGGGACACCGGCTACTTCGCCGGATTCAAGGAGATCGGGCGGCGCCTCGGCCCCTTCGACGTGGCGGCGCTGCCGATCGGCGCGTACCTGCCGCCCGCCATCATGAAGTGGGTGCACACCACACCCGAGCAGGCGGTCCAGGCCTTCGTGGACCTCGACGCGCGCACCCTGCTCGGCATCCACTGGGGCACGTTCGACCTGGCCGACGAGCCGCTCGACGAGCCGCCCGCGCGCATGCTCGCGGACATCGCTCGCCGCGGGATCGACCCCTCCCGCGCCTGGGTTTTGAAGATCGGGGAGACCCGGCAGTGGTAGGGCGAGGCGCAGCCGAAGGCGAGCCGAGCGGATACAAAAATGGGGTCAGGGAAGTCCGGCCGCAGCGGGAAGCCGTAACCAGAAAGCCCTAACGGGGTAGAGCAGCTCACGCGTGGCAGCCCTCAGGGTCCTGATCGTCGAGGACGAGCCCGATATCCGGGACCTGCTCGTCTTCCACCTGGAGCGCGACGGTTACCAGGTCGCCAAGGCCCGGAGCGGGGCGGATGCGCTGCGGCAGGCCCAGGCCTCGCCGACGGTTACCAGGTCGCCAAGGCCCGGAGCGGGGCGGATGCGCTGCGGCAGGCCCAGGCCTCGCCGCCGGATCTGGTACTGCTCGACCTGATGCTGCCCGAGATGGACGGGCTCGAGGTCTGCCGCCGGCTCCGTCAGAGCCCCGTCACGCAGGGCATCCCCATCGTCATGCTCACCGCTCGGGGCGACGAGGTGGACCGGGTGCTGGGCCTCGAGATGGGCGCCGACGACTACGTGGTCAAGCCGTTCTCGCCGCGGGAGCTGGTGGCGCGCATCCGAGCGGTGCTCCGGCGCACGCGGCCGACGCCGGGCACCACGCCGATCACGGTCGGCCGTCTCAGCATCGACCCGGCGGCCCACACCGTGACGGTGGACGATGCGGCGGTCTCGCTCACCCGCCGGGAGTTCGACCTCCTCCGAGCCCTGGTGGAGGCGCGCGGGCGGGTCCTGTCGCGCGAGTACCTGCTGGATCACGTGTGGGGCTATACCGCGGCCGAGGAGATCGAGTCGCGCACCGTGGACGTGCACGTGCGCCGATTACGCCAGAAGCTCGGCGCCGAGGGCCGGCGCATCGGCACCGTGACCGGCGTGGGCTATCGCCTGGAAGGCGGCGAATGATGGGGGCCCTGCTGCGCGTCGTCCGGCGCAGCATCGCGCTCAAGCTGACGCTGACCCTGGTCGGGTTCGTCGCGGTCACCAGCCTGGTCGCGGGCGTCTACCTGACGCGAGCGCTGGAGCGGTTCGCGGTGGAGTCGCTGGAGACGCGCCTCGGCTCGGTGGCTGCCGTTATCCACGACGAGGCCCGGGCGCTGCTCCGGAGCGGCGCGCCCGCCGCCGCGCGCCAGGACCTGGCTTTCCGCGTGGCGCGGGCGACCGGCGCGCGCGTCACCCTCATCGCGCCCGACGGCCGCGTCCTCGCGGAGTCGGAGCGCGCGCCCGCCGAGCTGGCGGGGCTCGAGAACCACGCCGGGCGGCCCGAGGTCCGCGCGGCGCTCGCGGGGGAGGTCGGGCGCGACCTTCGCCGTAGCGCGAGCACCGAGGCGCCGCTTCTGTACGTGGCGGTCCCGGTGCGCGAGGACGCGCGCGTGTTGGGGGTGCTCCGCCTCGCCCTGCCGCTCTCCGCGGTGACCGCCTCCTACGAGAACCTGCACCAGGTGATGCTGGCGGGCGGCGCGGTGGCCCTGGTGGTCGCCCTCGGGATCGGCATCTTCGTGGCCGGCCGGGTGACCCGGCCGGTGGTCGAGATGCAGTCGATCGCCCGCCAGATGAGCGAGGGCAGCTTCCTGGTCCGCGCGCCCACCCGCTCCACCGACGAGATCGGCACGCTGGGCCGCTCGCTCAACGTGATGGCGGGGCGGCTGCGCGAGAAGATCCAGGATCTCGAACAGGAGCAGGCCAAGATCACCGCCATGCTGGACGCGATGGTCGAGGGGGTGATCGCGGTGGACGGCCACGAGCACATGCTGCTCATGAACGAGCAGGCCCGGGTGATGTTCGGCCTCGGCAGCGCGCGGGGCGAGGGGAAGCCGTTCCTGGAGGTCATCCGCAACGCGGACCTGCACGAGATCTTCCGCGCGGTGCACGCGGGCGGCGCCGGGGAGGCGCTCCGGCGCGAGATCGCGATGACGAGCCCGGCGCACCGCGTCCTCGGGGTCAACGCGGTCCGGCTCGCGCCGGGGGGAGGCGAGCCGGGGGTGGTCATGGTGCTCCACGACCTGACCACGCTTCGCCAGCTCGAGCGGGTGCGGACCGAGTTCGTGGCGAACGTGAGCCACGAGCTCCGTACGCCCCTGACCGCCATCCAGGGCTATCTCGAGACGCTCCTCTCCGGCGCGCTCGAGGAGCCGGAGAACGCCCGGCGGTTCCTGGAGATCGTGCTCCGTCACAGTGAGCGGCTGGGGCGCCTGCTGAACGACCTCACCGACCTGTCCAATATCGAGCTCGGCAAGGTGACGCTCCGGAAGGAGGCGGTGCGCCTCGACGAGGTGGTGGCCTCGGTCGTGGCGATCATCGGACCGCGCGCGGCCCGCTCGCGGGTGACGGTGACCGCGGACACGCCCGCCGACCTGGCCGCGGTCGTGGCGGACCGCGACCGCCTCGTGCAGATCCTCATCAACCTGGTGGACAACGCGGTGAAGTACACGCCCGAAGGCGGCGCGGTCACGGTGACCGCGCGCGCCACCGGAGACGGGGCGCTCGAGGTGGCGGTGGCCGACACCGGGGTCGGTATCCCGGCCGCCGACCTGCCGCGGATCACCGAGCGCTTCTACCGCGTGGACAAGGCGCGCTCGCGCGCTCTGGGCGGCACCGGGCTGGGGCTCGCCATCGTGAAGCATCTGGTCCTGGCCCACGGGGGAGAGCTCCGCATCGAGAGCCCACAACAGCGGGGGACCACCGTCCGGTTCACGCTGCCGATCCAGCCCCCCGCCTAGGCCCCGTTCCGGGGCCGTCGCACGCTACCACGTCACAGAAACTTCACGTGGCGAATGGTATGCCATCAATTCCCTCCGTGCATGCTCAGACGCGACAGTCAGCCTTCGACAAGGAGGTCACCGTGGACATTCATGAGGATCCGGAGTTCCGCTGGCTGGAGCGAGGCACGGGTGAGCCCGTGGTGCTGCTGCACGGGCTCATGGGGCAGATGCACCACTGGGACGCGGTGCTGGACGCGGTAGGGCACGGCTATCGGGTCATCGCGCCTGCGCTGCCCGTCTTTGACGCCGACCTGCGCGAGGCGTCGCTGGGCGCGCTCGGGCGCTACGTGCTCCGCTTCCTGGACGCGCTCGACATCCCGCGCGCCGTGCTCGGGGGCAATTCGCTCGGTGGGCACGTGGCCCTGCGGCTCGCGCTGGACCACGGCGAGCGCGTGTCGGGGCTCGTCCTCACCGGATCGTCCGGGCTCTTCGAGCGGGGCTTTGCGAGCGGGGTGCCTCATCGTCCGGACCGCGCGTGGGTGCGGCGGAAGATGCAGGAGGTCTTCTTCGATCCGGACCTGGTCACGGACGGCTGGGTCGACGACGTGCACCGAATGGTCACGACTCCGGCCTCCGCGCTGCGGATCCTGCGGCTGGCCCGGGATGCGCGACGCGACAATCTCGAGGGGCGGCTCGGGGAGATCCGGATCCCGACGCTCCTGATCTGGGGCCTCGAGGATCGGATCACCCCGCCCGACGTGGCCGAGCGCTTCCGCACCCTGATCCCGGACGCGCATCTCTGGCACCTCTCGCAGTGCGGGCACGCCCCGATGCTCGAGCGGCCCGAGCCGTTCGCGGAGGTGCTGGCCGACTGGCTCGAGGGCACGCGGAGCCGCCGCGAGGTGGCGGTGCCCCAGCTCGGAGGGGTGCGGTGATCGGCGGGCTCGCGGGCACCGTGATCGACTGGTACGGAAGCCGGCGACGGCGGCAGCTCGAGGGGATCTGGCGCGATCCGGCTGGCGTCCAGGAGCGCGCGCTACTGCGGCTGACCGCGGCGGCGCGGGACACCGAGTTCGGACTCGCCCACGGCTTCGGGGGCATCCGCTCGGTGGCGGAGTATCAGGCGCGGGTGCCGGTGCGGGACTACGGGGAGTTGAGGCCGTGGCTCGAGCGGGCGGCGGCCGGGGAAGAGTCGGTCGCGTGGCCGGGCCGGTGCCGGGACTGGGTGAAGACTTCGGGCACCACCGCGGGGGACAAGGTGATCCCGGTGACCCCGGAGGCGTTCGCCGCGCACAAGAAAGGCGGCTGGGACGCCTTGCTCCGCGCCGCGAGCCTGGCGGGCGGGGGCCAGACGCTGATGGGAGGGCCGATGTTGTTCCTGGGCGGCAGCACGCGACGAAGCCCCCTCGGGGTGGGGACACAGGTCGGCGATCTCTCCGGACTGGTGGCGAGCCGCCTGCCGTGGGGCTTCCGCGGCCGCTACTCCCCGGGCCCGGCCTGCGCAGCGATCCCGGATTGGGAGGAGCGCCTCGATGCCATCGCGGCGCTGGCGTCGACTCAGGATATCCGCCTGCTCTCGGGCATGCCGTCCTGGCTCGTCATCCTGTTCGAGCGCGTCGCGCGCCACGCCGAGGCGGGCGGCCGCCGCGCGTGCAACCTGGGGCAGCTCTGGCCCCACCTGCGGGTGCTGATTCACGGAGGCGTGGCCTTCGCGCCCTATGCCGACGTGTTCGAGGAGTGGCTCGGCCGCCGCCTTGCGCGGGTCGAGGTCTATCCGGCGTCGGAGGGCTTCGTGGGGGTGCAGACCGAGTCGGAGGGCGGCCTCACCCTCATGCTCGACTACGGCATCTTCTACGAGTTCGTGTACGAGTTCGTGCCCGTCGAAGATCTGGGCACCGAGGCGCCGAGACGGCACACGGTGGCCGAGGTCGAGCTGGGGCGCCCCTACGCGGTGGTGATGAGCACGCCGGCCGGCCTGTGGTCGTACGTGCTCGGGGACACGGTGCGGTTCACCGCGCGGGATCCGCTGCGGCTCGTGATCACCGGGCGTACGCGTCACTACGTGAACGCCTTCGGGGAGAACGTCATCGTCGAGGAGGTGGAGCGCGCGCTGGTGCGCGCCTGCCGGCGGACCGAGGCCGAGGTGGTGGAGTTCACGGTGGCGCCGCGATGGCCGAGCGCGGCGGAGCCGCGGGGCGGGCACGAGTGGCTGGTCGAGTTCCGGGTTCCTCCGACCGAGCCGGATGACTTCGCGCGGATTCTGGACGAGGCGCTGGCCAATCTCAACACCGACTACCGCACCAAGCGCAGTGGGTCGGTCGGCATGGTCGCGCCCACCGTCACCGCGCTGCCGGCGGGAACCTTCCATCGCTGGATGCGGACGGCGGGGCGCCTCGGCGATCAGCACAAGGTCGCACGGGTCACCAACGATCGGACGATCGCGAACGCGCTGCTGGCCGAGAGTGGTGTGGCGAGCGTCGGGTCGGAGTCAGCCTGGCGCGGCGAGATGCGACGCGACGTACTGGCGGGCTGAAGCCCGGCTAGGCCCGGCCTTCCGCGGCGACCAGGGCGTAGAGCCGCTCCTGGGAGCGTAGCGGAGGGGTGTCGACGGCCCGGACGCGGGCCGAGCTGCCGTCGAGGAGGATCTCGCGCGCCTTCACCGTATCGCCGAGCTGCAGCTCCAGCGCCTCGTGGATCTGGGCCTGCAGGCGCGCGTCCAGCACCGGGAAGGCCGCCTCCACCCGGTGGTCCAGGTTGCGCGGCATCCAGTCGGCGGAGGCCAGCCAGTACTCCGGCGCGCCCGCGTTCTGGAAATAGAAGACCCGGGCGTGCTCGAGGTAGCGGTCCACGATCGAGATCGCCCGGATGCGATCCGACAGGCCCGGGATGCCGGGGCGCAGGCAGCAGATGCCGCGCACGATCAGGTCGATCGCCACGCCGGCCTGGTTGGCCAGGTACAGCTCCTCGATGAGCGTTCGATCCACCAGGCTGTTCATCTTGGCGATGATGCGCGCGGGCCGGCCGCGCCGGGCATGCTCGGCCTCCCGCCGGATCCGGTCGCGGAAGCCGTCGCGCAGCCCGGTGGGCGCCACCAGCAGGTGACGGAACCGACGCGGGCGCGTGTAGCCGGTCAGCATGTTGAACAGCTCGGTGACGTCCTCCCCGAAGGACTCCCGGCAGGTGAAGAGGCCGAAGTCGCCGTAGATGCCGCCGGTGCGGGCGTTGTAGTTGCCGGTGGCCAGGTGGCAGTAGCGCCGGATCCCGTCGGGCTCCTGGCGGACGACGAGGCAGGCCTTGCAGTGGGTCTTGTAGCCGGGCAGGCCGTAGACGACGTGCGCGCCCACCGCCTCGAGCGCGCGCGCCCAGCGGATATTGGCCTCCTCGTCGAAGCGCGCCTGCAGCTCCACGAGCACCGCGACCTCCTTGCCGTTCTCGGCGGCCAGGGTGAGGGCCTGCGCGATCGGGGAGGTCGGGCTCACGCGGTAGAGCGTCATCTTGATCGCGAGCACCCGGGGATCCACCGCGGCCTCGCTCACGAAGCGGGTGACCGCGTCGAAGGAGTGGTACGGGTGGTGGGCGAGCACGTCGCCGCTCCGGATCGCGCTCCAGACGTCGGCGGAGCCGTCGAAAGCGGGGAGCGGGCGCGGCGGGAGCGGCTGATCCTTGAGGCGCGGCACGTCCACCGCCGCGTAGAGCTGGAAGAGGTCGGAGAACGCGGTGAAGCCGGTGCCGGTGTAGAGATCCTCCGGGCCCAGCTCGAGCTCGTCGACCAGGGTGGCGAGCAGCTCCGCGGGAAGGTCGGGGTCGTACTGCAGCCGGACCGCGTCGCCCATGCGCCGCTCCCGCACCCCGGCCTCCACGCTGGTGAGCAGATCCACGGCCCGCTTGCGCTCGAGCGCGATGTCCGCGTCGCGGGTCACGCGAATGGCGTGGCAGGAGACCACCTCGTAGCCGTTGTAGAGCGCGGGAAGCTGGAGCCGGATGACGTCTTCCAGCAGCATGAACGCGTGCTGCCCGGGAGGGCCGGGGAGGGGCACGAAGCGCGGTACGACCTGACTCGGGATGTGGACCACCGTGAGCGTGGTGTGCGGGAGCACGCTGGCGGTGACCGCTCGGACCGCGACCACGAGGCAGAGCGACCGGTTGGCCAGGTGCGGGAAGGGATGGCCCGGGTCGATGGCCAGCGGGGTCAGGACGGGCATCAGGGTCCGCTGGAAATACTCGTCGAGGAACCGCTCCTGCTCCGGGGTGACTTCCTTCGGGCGGACCAGGCGGATGCCTTCGGAGGCCAGGATCGGGCCCAGCTCCTCCAGGAAGCAGCGGTGCTGGGCGTCCACCAGCCGGTGGACCTTGTCCGCGACCGCGGCCAGGGTCTCCGCCGGAGAGAGCCCGTCCGGCCCCATGGTCGGGTCCCCGGCGCGGATCCAGCGCTTGAGCTCGGCCACTCGCACCATGAAGAATTCGTCGAGGTTCGAGCTGAAAATAGCCAGGAACTTTACGCGTTCCAGCAGCGGGACGGTCGGGTCCTGAGCTTCCTCGAGCACCCGGCGGTTGAACTCGAGCCAGGAGAGCTCGCGGTTGACGAAGACGTCCGGCGGCAGTGGCGGCGTGGTCATGGTTGGATCGGGCCCGCGCTCGGCAGGCCCGGCCGTCAGTTTCGGAGAGGCATCGCGCAAGGTCAAATCACAGGAATGTTACGAAAGCGCTAGCCATAGGCTTGGCCGATCTGTCTCGAGGAAGTCATAGGCATGTCGGATTGGACCCCTTCGGACGAGACGGTACCATGGGCCGGCGGACGAGGACGTCCGATTCAGTCCACACGAAACGCCGAGGGGAGAGCATCCATGGAGCGACGTGAGTTCCTGAGAAACGGAGCCGCGGTGACGGTGGCCGCCGCGGTGGGCGCCCTGCCGCGAGTGGCGCGGGCGTCCACCGGATCGGACGGAGCCAGGTGGCGCACCTTCGAGGTGGTGACCCGGATGGAGGTGGCCAATCCGACGGGTCCGACGCGGGTCTGGGTGCCGATGCCGCTCGCGGTGGACACGGACTACCAGAAGAGCTTCGGCCACGGCTGGACGGGGAACGGGGCGGCCGCGCGGGTCTATCGTGACGACAAGTACGGAGCGGCCGTCTTCTACGCGGAGTGGCCGGCGGGCGAGAGCGCGCCGGTGGCGGAAGTGACGAGCCGCTTCGCCGCGCGCGACCGGCTCGTGGACGTGACGAAGCCGGGGATGAACGCCGCTCCCGAGGACCGGGCCACGCTCCACCGATACCGGGAGTCCAGCAAGCTGGTCCGGACGGACGGGATCGTGAAGAAGACCTCGCAGCAGATCACCAAGGGTGCGGACAAGGACGTGGACAAGGCGCGCGCGATCTACGAGTGGATCGTGGAGAACACCTTTCGCGATCCCAAGGTGCGGGGCTGCGGGGTGGGCGATATCCGCGCCATGCTGGAGACCGGCAACCTGGGCGGCAAGTGCGCCGACCTCAACGCGCTGTTCGTCGGCCTCGCGCGCGCGGCGGGTATTCCCGCCCGCGACGTCTACGGCGTGCGCGCGGCGGACTCCGCCGAGTTCAAGAGCCTGGGCAAGTCCGGCGAGATCACCAAGGCGCAGCACTGCCGCGCCGAGTTCTACACCGCCAGCCACGGCTGGGTGCCGGTGGACCCGGCGGATGTTCGCAAGGTCATCCTGGAGGAGCGGGGCGGCATCCCGCTCAACGACCCGACGACCCAGAAGGCGCGGGCGAAGCTCTTCGGCCAGTGGGAGATGAACTGGCTCGCCTACAACTACGCTCACGACGTCAAGCTGCTCAACTCCAGGGAAGACGCGGTCGCCTTCTTCATGTATCCGCAGGCGGAGACGGGCGAGGCGCGCAAGGACAGCCTGGATCCGGACAGCTTCAAGTACAAGATCACCGCGCGCGAGCTCGGGATCTAGCCCGCGCGCCACTCGCTCCGCGGTTGCTGACGCCCCCGCTTCCCGGCGGGGGCGTGGTGCGTTCCACGCCCCGCGTTCACGCATCATTTACCCCGGCGTCATCATCCCGTAACCCCGGCCGCGCACACTCCCTCCATGACACGGACCAGCGTGGGGGTGGAGCCGATGGCGAGCGGCAGCCGGCGAGGAAGTCCAGAGAAGCCGAGTGCGCCCAAGGGAGCGCGGGTGCTCGTGGTGGAGGACGAGGCGGACGTCGCCGAGATGATTCGCTACAACCTTGGCAAGGAAGGCTACGACGTCCGCCTGGCCAGCAACGGCACCGACGCCCTCCGGCAGGTCAAGGAGGCGAAACCAGATGTCATCCTGCTGGACATCATGGTGCCGCACCTCAACGGATGGGAGATCTGCCGCCGCCTCAAGCAGGACCGGGAGACCGTCGCCATCCCGGTGATCATGGTGACCGGGCGCGTGGAAGAGGGCGACAAGGTGCTCGGCTTCGAGATGGGCGCCGACGACTACGTGACCAAGCCCTTCTCGCCGCGGGAGCTCCTGGCCCGCGTGCGCGCGGTCAGCCGGCGTGGGCGACTGAACGATTCGGACGCCACCCAGGTGCTCCGGGCCGGCGAGCTCGAGATCGACCGGCAGCGCTTCGAGGTCAAGATGAAGGGCCGCCTGGTCGAGCTGACCCGCAAGGAGTTCGATCTGCTCGCCACCCTGATCCGCACGCCGGGCCGGGTATTTGGCCGGGAGGAGCTGCTGGATCTCGTCTGGGGCCAGGACGGCTTCGTGGAGCCCCGGACGGTGGACGTGCACGTGGCCCGGTTGCGCGCGAAGTTCACGGCCGCGCGGACCCCGATGCCCGCCATCGAGACGGTGCGGGGCGTCGGCTACCGGTTCCGGGACTCGGCCCGGAGCGACTCGTAACAGAATCGTAACGTCACGGTTACCTTCTCGCAACACAGACCGAGGATCATCAGCCGCGACAACCCAAAGGAGAGAAGAGCATGAGGAGAGCGATCACAGCGGTGGCCATCGTCGGGCTGACCGCGGCCGTCGGCTACGCTTCGGGACCCCCGAAGCTGGACCCGGCTCTGCAGCCGTACAAGTCGGTGAGCGGAGTCAGCGGGAACGTCTCGAGCATCGGCTCGGACAGCCTGAACAACCTGATGACGCTCTGGGCGGAGAACTTCAACAAGTTCTATCCGAACGCCAAGATCCAGATCGAGGGCAAGGGATCGTCCACCGCGCCTCCGGCGCTGATCTCCGGCACCGCGCAGCTCGGCCCGATGTCGCGGGAGATGAAGGGCACGGAGGTGGACGCCTTCGAGAAGAAGTACGGCTACAAGCCGACCCCGATCCGCACCTCCGTGGACGCCCTCGCGGTTTTCGTCAACAAGGACAACCCGATCAAGTGCATGACGATCACCCAGGCGGACGCGGTCTTCTCGAAGTCCCGCCGGCACGGCTACAAGGAAGACATCACCACGTGGGGGCAGCTCGGGCTGACCGGGGAGTGGGCGAACAAGCCGCTCAGCCTCTACGGACGCAACTCCGCCTCGGGCACCTACGGGTTCTTCAAGGAGCACACGCTCAAGAACGGCGACTTCAAGGACTCCGTGAAGGAGCAGCCAGGCTCGGCGGCGGTGGTGCAGGGCCTCACGGTGGACCGCTTCGCCATCGGCTATAGCGGCATCGGCTACGCGACCGCGGGCGTCCGGGCGGTCCCGCTGGCCGAGAAGGAAGGCGCCAAGTGCTACGAGGCGGATCCCGACAACGCCTATTCGGGGAGCTATCCGCTGTCCCGCTTCCTGTTCGTCTACGTCAACAAGGCCCCCGGCAAGCCGCTCGAGCCGCTGACCCGGGAGTTCGCGAAGCTGATCCTCTCCAAGGAAGGCCAGGAGGTGGTCATCAAGGACGGCTACTTCCCGATTCCCGCCTCCATCGCCAAGGAAGAGTTGGCGAAGATCCAGTAGGTGGCCATCGACCCAGGGGTGCTCGGGGCGGGCGAGCCGGTTCGGCCGGCTCGCCCGCTCGTCGTTTCACGCGCTCGAACTGCACGTCGCATCGTCGCCGACCAGTGGGCGTCGCGGCTGGTCGTGTCCGGTGGCATCATCATCATCGCCTCGATCCTGGCGATCCTCTTCGTGATCGCGGCCGAGGTCTACCCGCTGTTCAAGAAGCCGACCGTCGAATTTCTCGGCACGCGATCCCCCGCGACCGCCACTGCCCCGGGTCCGGGCGTCGCCGCCGGGGTGGACGAGTACCGCGAGGTGGGATACACGGTCGGCGCCGGGGGAGTGCTCGAGCTGGTTGGGCTGAAGGGCGAGCGGCGCCTGGCCGGCGTGCCGATTCCGGGCCTGGACGGCGCCCGGGTCAGCACGGTGGCGGCCCTGGGCAAGGGGCGCCATCTCATCGGGACCTCCGACGGCCGGGCCATCGTGCTCGACATGCGGTTCGACGTGGCCTTCAAGGATGGCAAGCGGGAGGTGACGCCCTCGCCGGCGTTCGCCACCCCTTCGATCCTTGATCCCGAGAAGAAGCGGCCGCTGCTACGGGTGACTGGCGCGGAGCCGCCGGGCGGGCCGCTCACGGTGGCGCAGGTCGGTCCCAGGGCCCTGGTAATTCAGAGCGTGGTGGAGAAGAAGGCGCTGGTGGGGGGAAGCCGGCGGGAGGAATCCCTCGCGACGGTCGAGGTCCCGACCGCCGGCGAGATCACGGCGCTGGCGCTCGATGGGCGAGGCGAGGACCTCTTTGTCGGCACTTCGACCGGCGAGGCCATCCACTACGACATGCGGGATCGCCAGGCGCCCCGGCCGCTGGACCAGGTCGCGGTCACCGGCAAGCCGGGCGTCGGGGTCACGACGCTCGGCTTCTTGATCGGGGACCGGACGCTCGTGGTGGGCGACCACGGCGGGGGCGTGTCCACCTGGCAGGTCGTGCCACCGCCGGGAGGCGGAGAGCTACGGCTGACGCGGATCTATCAGTTCGCCGGACACACCGGGCCGGTGGTGAGCATCGACGCGTCCAAGCGCGACAAGGGCTTCGCGACCGCGGATACCTCGGGTAGCGTGCTGGTCCACTACGGAACGTCGGGGCATACGCTCCTCACCCTCAAGGCGCCCGAGGGGGGCCTCCACTCGGTCGTGTTCGCCCCGAAGGCGGACGGGATCGTGCTGGTGAGCCGGCAAGGCGCGATGAGCGAGTGGCGGGTGGACAACCCGCATCCGGAGATCACGCTCAAGACCGTGTTCGGGAAGGTCTGGTACGAGGGCTACTCGGAGCCGGCCTACGTCTGGCAGTCCACCGGCGGCACCGACGACTTCGAGGCCAAGTTCAGCCTGACCCCGCTCATCTACGGGACCCTGAAGGGGACCTTCTACGCCCTGGTCTTCGCGGTGCCGATGGCGTTGCTCGCCGCCGTGTACGTCAGCGAGTTCATGCACCCGAGCGTCAAGGCCTACGTCAAGCCGGTGGTCGAGGTGATGGCCGCGCTGCCCAGCGTGGTGCTGGGGTTCCTGGCCGGGTTGTGGCTCGCGCCCCTGGTGGAGCAGGTGGTGCCGGGGCTGTTCCTGTTGCCCCTGGTGCTGCCGGTGTGCGTCCTGGGGGCGTACTTCGCGTGGCGCACGGTACCGCTCAAGATCCGTGGCCGCTTCAGGATCGGGACCGAGGTGTTCCTGCTGATCCCGGTGGTCATCGCGGGCGTATGGCTGGCCTTCGCCCTGGGCGGCCTCGTGGAGACCCTGCTCCTGAGCGGTAGCTACCGCGGCTGGCTGCTGTCCGCCCTGGGCTTGACCTACGACCAGCGCAACTCGCTCGTGGTCGGGGTCGCGATGGGCTTCGCGGTGATCCCGATCATCTTCACGATCGCGGAGGACTCGCTGGCGAACGTCCCGCAGCACCTGCGTGCCGGGTCCTTGGCGTTGGGGGCAAACCGGTGGCAGAGCGCGATCCGGATCGTGCTGCCGACCGCCAGTCCCGGGATCTTCTCGGCAATCATGATCGGCTTCGGCCGCGCGGTGGGCGAGACCATGATCGTCCTGATGGCCACCGGGAATACCCCGGTGATGGACTGGAGCGTCTTCAACGGGTTCCGGGCGCTGTCCGCGAATATCGCGGTCGAGCTCCCCGAGGCCCCGGAAGGCGGCACGCTCTTCCGCGTGCTCTTTCTGGCCGCGTTCCTGCTCTTCTGCCTGACCTTCGCGGTCAACACGGTGGCCGAGCTGGTGCGCCTCAAGCTCCGGCAGAAGTACCGGTACCTATGAGAACACGCGTGAGCCGCATCTTCGCGGGCGGCGAGCCGTTCATCTGGCTCACCGGAGGGGCGCTGACCCTCTCCCTGCTGCTGGTGGCCGGGCTCATCGGCCTGATCCTCTACAACAGCCTCGGGTTCTTCTGGCCCCGGGACGTCCTGCGGGCGACGCTGCAGGACGGGAAGACGCTCACCGGTCAGGTGGTCGAGCGGGAGCCGGTGCCGGGAGCCGCGGGACAGTACCGGATCAAGCTCAAGGTCGCCAATCGCGATCTCTACGGGGCGGACTTCCAGTGGCTCGACGAGAGCCAGATCAAACGCCGGGAGTATCCTCCCGACGTGGCGGTGATCGAGCGCACCGAGTGGGGCCTCCTGATCGGCGCCATCAAGGAAGTACGCGAGGGGGGCCAACCGGTGGCGGTCGGGGCCGCGGCGGCATGGGCGGAAGTCCAGAAGCGGCTGCCGGACGCGGCGCGGGTCCGGCGGGAGATCCACCGGATCGAGACGGGCGCGATCGGGGGCATCAACTATCAGCAGGAGAAGATCCGTCTCGCGCTGAGAGGCCTGGAGCTGCGTAAGACCACCCAGGGGCCGGAGGTGGAGGCGCTCAAGGCCCAGCTCGCGCCGCTGCAGGAGAAGTACGCGCTGGAGGAGGCCAAGCTCGGCGCCCTCCGGAAGAGCCAGACGGCCAGCGTGGTGGTCGTGGCCGACGGGGGCAAGGAGAAGGAGCTGCCGATCGCGCAGGTGGTGGACGTCCGGTTCCCGAACGCGATGAGCGGACTGGCCAAGACCGGCTATTACGCGGGCCGGGTGTGGGAGTTCGTGTCCGACGACCCCCGCGAGTCCAATACCGAAGGGGGCGTCTTTCCCGCCATCTTCGGCACCGTGATGATGGTGCTGATCATGAGCATCGTGGTCACCCCGCTGGGCGTGCTCGCGGCCTTCTACCTGCGCGAGTACGCGCGGCAGGGAGCGTTCGTCAGCGCGGTGCGGATCGCGGTCAACAACCTGGCGGGGGTGCCGTCCATCGTCTTCGGGGTGTTCGGCGTCGGCTTCTTCATCTACTTCGTGGGCGGCTCGATCGACCGGCTCTTCTACGCGGAGGCGCTCCCGACGCCAACCTACGGCACCGGGGGCATCCTGTGGGCCGCGCTCACCCTCGCCCTGCTGACGGTGCCGGTGGTGATCGTCGCCACCGAGGAAGGGTTGGCCGCGATCCCACGCGGCACGCGGGAAGCCTCGCTGGCCTTGTCGGCCACGAAGCTCGAGACGACACTCCGGGTCGTGCTGCCGGCGGTGATGCCGTCCATTCTCACCGGCCTCATCCTGGCGATGGCCCGCGCGGCCGGCGAGGTGGCGCCGCTCATGATCACCGGGGTGGTGAAGCTGGCCCCCGCGCTGCCGCTGGACGGCACGTGGCCGTTCCTCCACATGGATCGGAAATTCATGCACCTGGGCTTCCACATCTACGACGTGGGGTTCCAGTCGCCCAACGTGGACGCGGCGCGGCCGATGGTCTTCGCCACGACGCTGCTCCTGCTCGTGATCGTGGTCTTCTTGAACCTGTTCGCGATCAGCATGCGCAACCGGCTGCGTCGCAAGTACGCGACGTCGGCGGTCTAACCCCGAGGGAGGCGTCAATGTCCGGATCCGTGAGCGTGAGCGTGAGCGCGAGCCTCAAGCCGGGCGCCAGTCCCGGGCCCATCATGGAGATGCCCATGGTGATGCCCATGGTGGAGATCGATCACCTGTCGCTCTGGTACGGGGCCAAGCTCGCCCTCAAGGACATCTCCATGTCCATTCCCAAGCACCGGGTCACCGCGTACATCGGCCCGTCCGGATGCGGCAAGTCGACGCTCCTCCGCTGCCTCAACCGGATGAACGACCTGGTGGACGGGGTGCGGGTCGCCGGGAACATCCGGATCGGAGGGACCGACATCCACGATCCCGCCCTGGACGTCACCGACCTGCGCAAGCGGGTGGGCATGGTGTTCCAGAAGTCGAACCCGTTCCCGAAGTCCATCTTCGAGAACGTGGCCTACGGGCCGCGCATCCTCGGGGTCCGCAACCAGAGCGATCTCGAGGGCATCGTCGAGCGGAGCCTCAAGGGGGCGGCCCTGTGGGACGAGGTGCACGACCGCCTGCGCGAGAGCGCGCTGGGGCTCTCGGGCGGCCAGCAGCAGCGGCTCTGCATCGCGCGCGCGATCGCGGTGGAGCCGGACGTGCTGCTCATGGACGAGCCGTGCTCGGCGCTCGATCCGATCGCCACCGCCAAGATCGAGGAGCTGATGCTCGATCTGAAGAACAGCTACACCATCGTCATCGTCACCCACAACATGCAGCAGGCGGCCCGGGTGTCGGACTACACTGGGTTCATGCTCCTGGGTGAGCTGATCGAGGTCGGGGTGACCCGCCAGCTCTTCACCAATCCGCGGGAGAAGCAGACCGAGGACTACATCACCGGCCGGTTCGGATAGGCGAGGGAGGACGCCATGACACGGCACTTCCACGATGAGCTGGACGCCCTCAAGCAGACCCTGCTCGCGATGGGCGGGCTGGTCGAGGACCAGATCCGGCGGGCCATGCGCGCCCTGCTCGAGCGCGACGACGTCATCGCGCAGGAGGTCATCGACCGGGACCGGCAGGTGAACACCTACGACGTCGAGGTGGACGAGCAGTGCGTGAACCTGCTCGCGCTGCACCAGCCGGCCGCGAGCGACCTGCGCTTCATCACCACCGCGATGAAGATCGTGACCGATCTGGAGCGCATCGGCGACCAGGCGGTCAACATCGCCCAGCGCGCGCTCGAGCTGAACCGGGAGCCCCAGCTCAAGCCCTACATCGACCTGCCGCGCATGGCGGACCGGGCGCAGCGCATGGTCAAGGAGAGCCTGGATGCCTTCGTGGCCGGCGACACCGCCCTGGCCCGCCAGGTGTGCGCCGCGGACGCCGAGGTGGACGCCCTCAAGGAGCAGATCTTCCGGGAGCTCCTGACCTACATGATGGAGGACCCGCGGACGGTCTCCCGCGCGATCCGGGTGATCCTGATCTCGCGGTTCATGGAGCGGGTGGCCGACCACGCCACCAATATCGCGGAGATGGTGATCTACCTGGTCGAGGGGAAGATGGTCCGGCATACGCTGGCCTGAGCGGGGCGCCGTGTATACTGCTGATGTGAGTCCGGATCGGCATTACCACCTTCAGTCCGAGGACGCCAACCGGCGGATCGACGCGCTGCTCGAGCAGCTCCGGGTGCCGGAGTCCACCTGGCCGCTCTACGCCGACCTGCTCACCACCGCGCTCAAGATGTACGAGGACGGCGCGGGGGTGGCCGATGTCCGGATCGCCAACGCGGCGTTCAAGGAGATCCGCTACGGCTTCAAGGTCTTCGCGCCCTGGCGCAACGTGCCGAAGATCACCGTGTTCGGCTCCGCCCGGACGCCGCGCGCGCACCCGATCTCCGAGCAGGCCTACGCCTTCAGCAAGCGGATCACCGGCGCGGGGTGGATGGTCATCACCGGCGCGGGGGGCGGCGTCATGAGCTCGGCCCAGGAAGGGGCGGGCGGCGAGCGCTCGTTCGGCCTCAATATCCGGCTGCCCTTCGAGCAGGAAGCCAATCCCTGGATCGCGGACGACCCGAAGCTGGTCTCGTTCAAGTACTTCTTCACCCGCAAGCTCTTCCTGGTGCGCGAGGCCCACGCGATGGCCTTCCTGCCCGGCGGCTTCGGCACCGCCGACGAGGCGTTCGAGGCGCTGACCTTGATCCAGACCGGGAAGTCGCCGGTGCTACCGCTCGTGATGCTGGACGAGCCGGGCGGGACCTACTGGAAGACCTTCGACGAGTTCGTGCGGCGGGAGATGGTGGGGCGGGGCACGGTGTCGCCGAACGACCCCGACCTCTATCGCGTCACCGACGACGTGGAGAAGGCCGCCGCGGAGGTCGAGGGCTTCTACAAGCTCTACCACTCGCAGCGCTACGTGCGCGACGCCCTCGTGCTCCGCATCCGCCGGCCGATATCCCCGGTGGCGCTCGCCGATCTCAACGCGCGGTTCTCCGACATCCTGACCGCGCCCGCCGAGCAATCGAAGGGGCCGCTCCCGGGGGAGGGGGACGAGCTGCCGGACCTGCCGAGGCTGGTGCTGCCGTTCAACCGCTCCGGCTTTGCCCGCCTCCGCAGCCTGCTGGACCTCGTGAACGCCAGCTAGCGGTCTCCCTCTCCCCTCTGGGGAGAGGGCAGGGTGAGGGGCTGCAGGATGAGGGGCTACTACTCCGCCTCGTCCCGCTCCTCGGTCGTCTGGCAGGCGGTGCAGACCCACGTGCGGAGGAGGGTGACGCGCTGGGGATCACGCCGCAGCGTCCACGGCATCAGCTTCTTCGCGCCGCAGCGGGGACACCGCTCGGTGGGCTGACCCGGCTGCACCTCGTGCGGGAGCCACGGGATCTTGGGCTTCATGCCCGGGATTATACGCTGATCTGGGCGGGCTTGAGAATCCGCGGAGGCTCGGGCCACGCGCCGCCGCTGCCGCTCAGGTCCGCGTGCGGACGTGGCGGGGATCGAGAGCGTCGCGGAGCCCGTCGCCGAGGAAGTTGAAGCTCGTCACCGCCAGCGTGATCATCACCCCGGGGAAGATCGCGACCCACGGAGCCGTCGTGAAGTAGCTCTGGGCATTGTTGAGCATGTTGCCCCAGCTCGCCAGAGGCGGCTGGATGCCATAGCCGAGGAAGCTAATATAGGACTCGAGCAGGATGGCGCGGGCCACCGAGAGGGTGGCGGCCACCGCGATGATCCCCACCGTGTTGGGCAGAAGGTGCCGCGCCATGATCCGCGCCCCGGAGGCCCCGAGCCCCCGCGCGCCCGTCACGAACTCCTGCTCGCGGAGCGTGAGGATCTGGCCCCGCACCATGCGCGTCACGTCCATCCATGACGTGACCGCGATGATCACCGTCATGGAGGCGAGCGAGGGCCGGACGAATGCGGCCAGCGCCAGCAGCATGAAGATCGGGGGGAACGAGAGCATGGCGTCGGTGAGCCGGAGCAGCACCGTGTCCACCGCCCCGCGGACGTACCCGGCCAGGGTCCCCAGGACGGCGCCCACGATGACGGTCACCGCCATGGCGGCAAGCCCCACCGTCAGCGAGATGCGCCCGGCGTGAAGCAGGCGCGAGAGCACGTCGCGCCCGAGCTCGTCGGCGCCCAGGAGATGACCCTTGGCGAGGGGCCGCGCGAACTTGTGGGACATCTCGATCTGGAGCGGATCGCGCACCGCGATCGGGCCGGCGAAGATCGAGGCGAGCCCGAGGAGGGCGATCACCACCGCGCTGATCACGGCGGGCCGGTGGCGCACGAAGCGCGCCCAGAAGATGCCGGCGAGAGCCTCCGGCGCGGCGGCCTTCGCGGGAGCCGCGGCGGCGGCGACGGCCGCACTCACGAGTGGCGCACCCGCGGGTCGATGGCCGCGTAGATGAGGTCCGCCACCAGATTTCCCAGGATGACCAGCGTCGCGGTGAACACCAGGATCCCCATGAGCACCGGGTAATCGCGGTAGCCGATGGAGTCCACGAAGAGCCGGCCCATGCCCGGCCAGGTGAAGATGGTCTCCGTCACCAGCGCGCCGCTGAACACCAGCGGGAGCTGGAGGCCGGCCAGCGTCACGAGCGGGATGAGCGCATTCCGAAGCGCGTGCTTGAGGATGACCCAGCCTTGCGACACGCCCTTGGCTCGCGCGGTGCGGATGTAGTCCTCGCCGATCACCTCCAGCATGGAGGCTCGCGTGTAGCGGCTCCACGTCGCCACCATGACCACGCCGAGCGTACCCGCGGGCAGGACCAGGTGGCGCAGACGGTCTGCGAGGGCGAACGGCGCGCCCACCGTCCCGATATTGCCGGGCGGGAGGGTGTGGAGCAGCTCCGAGAAGACGTAGATGGCCATGAGGCCCAGCCAGAAGGTGGGGATGGACAGCGCCACCATGGCTCCGAGGGTAGCCAGGTGGTCGAAGAGCGAGTACTGGCGGACGGCGCTCACGATCCCACTGGCCAGGCCCAGGAGCACGGCCACCGAGAAGGCGCTCAGCATGAGGATGACCGTGGCCGGGACGCGGTCGACGATCACCTCGAGGACCACCCGCCCGTCACGGTAGGAGCGGCCCCAGTTGCCGCTGAGGAAGCCCTTGGCCCAAGAGAGGTACTGGACGTGGATCGGCCGGTCGAGCCCGAACTCGTGGGTGATCCGGTCGAGATCCTCGGCGCTCATGGTGGGGCTGAGCGCGTAAATGGCCGCCGGCCCGCCCGGCGCCAGATGGAGGAGGGAGAACCCGGCGAGCGACACCAGGCAGAGCACCACGACCGCCTGGATCACCCGCCGCGCGAAGTACTGTTTCAGGCCTTCCACCCCCACTCGTGCATGTTCCAGCTATTCGTCAGCGTGTTGCTGTTGGGCGTGTAGTTGACGATTCCCTGCTTCACGCCCTCGATGCGCACGTAGCTGAAGATGGGCAGGTACGCGAGGTCGGTGCGGATCACCTCCTGGAGCTTGAGATAGATGGCGCGGCGCTTGGCCCGGTCAATCTCTCGCACGCCGTCCTCGAGGAGCTTGTCGACCGTGGGGTTCTCGTACTGGCTCACGTTCCGGCCCGAGCCGGTCTTGGCCGCGATGTACTTGCTGTGGATGCGGTTCAGGCAGTCGGGATCGTCGCCCACGGAGGCCTGGATCCCGACCAGCAGCGTCTCGAACTTGGACTTCACGTAGTACTCGCCCCAGATCACGGCGGCCGGCATGTTGGTGATCTGCATGTCCACGCCGATGGCCCGCCAGTTCTGCTGGACGAGCGCCTGCGTCTGCTCGCGGAGCTTGTTGCCCGCGGTGGTGGCGTTGGTGAAGGAGAGGCGCACGCCGCCCTTGGCCCGCACGCCGTCGCCGCCCGCCTTCCATCCGGCCTCCTCCAGGATCTGCTTGGCCTTGTCGGGGTTGTACTCGTGCTTGGGCAGCTCGGCGTTGTAGGCCCAGGACGTGGGCGGCAGGTATCCTTCCACTGGCTTGGGCAGCCCGTAGTAGACCTGGTCGATGATGGCCTTCTTGTCCATCGCGTAGTAGAGCGCCTGCCGGACCGCCCGCTCCTTGAACTTCGGGTTGCCGTGATTGAAGTAGATGTATTCCACCGAGGGTGAGTAGTGTAGGTGGATCGTCACGCCGGGGAGGCTCTTGGCCTCGTTATAGAACTCGGCCGAGATGCCCTGCATGCCCGTCACGTCCACGGCGCCGCCTTTGAACTGGGTGTACAGGACCGTGAGGTCCGGGATGTACTTGAAGATCACTCGCTCGAGGGCGGGCGCTCCCATGTGGTACGCGGGATTGGCGACGAGGAGGAGGTGGTCGCCGGGCACACGGCTGCCGAGCCTGAATGGCCCCGTGCCCACCGGGCTCTTGGTGTTGAACTCGGCGGTGTTGGGATCGGCCACGCCCTCCAGGATGTGGGCGGGCATGATGTAGGTGTCGCCCCACGCGGTCATGAAGGGGGCGAAGGGCTCCTTGAGTCGGATCCGCACGGTGGACTCGTCGGGCGTCTCGACGCTCGCCACCTGATCGTGCCCCACCTTGCTGTAGGCCCCGAACTTGGGATTTGTGATCAGCTCGTGCGTGAATTTCACGTCCTTCGAGGTGAACGGCTTGCCGTCGTGCCACTTGACGCCCTTCCGGAGCTTCACCAGGTACTCGAGGCCGTTCTTTTGGATACCGCCGTTCTTCACGGTCGGCATCTCCACGGCCAGGTTGGGGAGGAACTGGGCTTTCTCGTCCACCCGCCACAGGCTGTCGAAGAGGCCGAAGTGGACACCGCGATCCACCTCGATGTGTGGCCGGTTGGGATTGAAGACGGTGGGCTCCTGGGACAGCGCCACCACGATCTGGCCGCCCTTCTTCGGGGTCTCCGCGGCGAGCACGGCGCCGGACCGGATGATGGGTGCCAGCATCGCCCCCGCGCCTGTCGTCGCGAGCAGTCCGAGCATCTCGCGGCGCGAGAGCGACGGAGAACCGGATCGGGGGTCTTCGGGTCGAGCGTCGAGGTCGATCATGGCGCCTCCTTCGTCTCGGGTTCACCGCGTGGTGCTGGCTCAGAACTCGGCTCCAAGGCGCCGAGCGGGTCGGGCGGGCCGATACTGCTCCGTCGCCAGGGCGGCGTCAAGAGCGTAGCCAGGACATGTTGGGTGAGATCCTTCTGTCGGCTCGTCCGATACGCTAAGCTCGGCTCGTGCCGAGCGCCTACGTGGTCCTTCTCGTCTCCAACCTGGTCTTCGCCACCGGCTACTCGGTCTCCCGGATCGTGCTCGAGGACGTCGGCCCGGCCACGCTGGCCATGGCGCGGCTGACCATCGGCTCGCTCATCCTCGTGCCGTGGGCCTGGCGCGCAATGGCGGCCGCCAAGCTCTCCCGTGAGGACCGCTGGCGCCTCGCGCTCACGGGGGTGGTGGGCTTCACGCTGGCCTTCGCGCTCGGCAACTGGGGCCTCGCCCACTCCACCGCCAGCAATGCGGCGCTCCTGATCACGGTGGAGCCCGCCTCCCTGATCCTGCTTTCGCCGCTGCTGCTCGGCGAGCGGCTCTCCCGGCAGGAAGGGCTGGGCGCGGCGCTGGCGATCCTGGGCGCGGCGGTCATCGTGGTGAACGGGATCCCCGGCGTCACGCAGGCCCTCGTGCCCCACTGGCGCGGCGACGTGATCCTGATCCTCTCCGGTGTGGCCTACGCCGCGTACTCGCTGATCGCCCGGCCCGTGCTCCTCCGCCATCCCGCGCTCGTGGTGACCGCCTACTCGATCCTCTGGGGCGCCGTCGCGATGCTGCCGCTCGCGGTGCTCGAGTGGGCCACCGGTCCGCCGCCCGTGTGGACCCCGCGGGCCGTCGTGGGCGCGCTCTACCTGGGGGTGGTGATGACCGCGCTGGGCTACGCGGTGTGGAACTGGTGCCTGGAGCGAGTCGAGACGCCCCGCGTGGCCATCTTTCTCAATATCCAGCCGCTCGGGGGCGCGCTGCTCGGGGTGTGGTGGCTCGGGGAGTGGCTCACCGCGTTCACGGTGGCCGGCGGGCTCCTGATCCTGGCCGGACTGCACCTGACGGTGAAAGCGCGCCGGAGAGGGTAGAATACCGGCATGCGGCGAGTGCGGGTGGGGCTGGCCCAGGTGAATCCGACGGTGGGCGCCATCGAGGCCAATGCGCGCCTCGTGATGGCGGGCATGGACCGGGCCCGGGCGCTGGGCTGCGACATCGTCGCGTTCCCGGAGCTGGTGCTGACCGGGTACCCCCCGGAAGATCTGCTGTTCAAGCCCGCCTTCATCGAGGCCAACCTCCGGGCGCTGGCCGACGTGGCCCGGGCGAGCCGCGGGCTCACCGCGGTGGTGGGCTTCGTGGACAAGCGCGACGACATCTTCAACGCGGCCGCCATCCTCCACGACGGCGCGCAGGCCGGGACCTACCACAAGCAGTACCTGCCCAACTACGGCGTCTTCGACGAGAACCGGTACTTCCAGTCCGGGACGGAGGCCCCGGTCTTCACGCTGGGCGAGACGGTGATCGCCGCGAACATCTGCGAGGACATCTGGTACCCGACCGGGCCCACCACGCTCCAGGCCCTCGGCGGGGCCGAGCTGGTGCTGAGCATCAACGCCTCGCCGTACCACGCGGGCAAGGGGCGCTTCCGCGAGAAGATGCTGGCCACCCGCGCGGCCGACGACCTCGTGTGCCTGGCCTTCGTCAACACGGTCGGCGGGCAGGACGAGCTGATCTTCGACGGCCAGTCCTTCATGTTCAACGAGAAGGGCGAGTGCGTGGCGCGGGGCAAGCCCTTCGAGGAAGACTTCGTCGTCGCCGACCTCGACCTCGACGAGGTCTTCCGGGCCCGGCTGCATGACTCGCGGCGGCGCAAGGAGAAGCTGCGGGCCACCGTGACCCAGTCGCGCCGCGTGGCGCTGTCCCCGCAGCCCGCGCCGGAGCGGCCGAAGCTGCCGCCCCACGAGGTGCCGGTGCTGGAGCCGGTGGAGGAGATCTACCAGGCCCTCGTCCTCGGCACGCGCGACTACGTCACCAAGAACGGCTTCACCCACGTGGCGTTGGGCCTCTCGGGCGGCATCGACTCCGGGCTGGTGGCGGCCATCGCCTGTGACGCGCTGGGCGCCGCCAACGTCACCGGCGTGACCATGCCCTCGCAGTATTCCTCGGCGGGCACCCGGAGCGACGCGGCGCGGCTGGCCCGCAACCTCAGCATCGAGTTCCTGCGGCTGCCCATCAGCCCGGTGCTGGCGACTTACAAGCGCGCCCTCGCCAAGCCCTTCAAGGGGCTCAAGGAGGACGTGACCGAGGAAAATCTACAAGCGCGGATCCGCGGCAACTACCTCATGGCGCTCTCCAACAAGTTCGGCTGGCTCATCCTCACCACCGGCAACAAGAGCGAGATCGGGGTGGGCTACTCCACGCTCTACGGCGACATGGCGGGGGGCTTCGCGGTGATCAAGGACGTGCCGAAGACCCTGGTCTACCAGGTGGCCGAGTACGTCAACCGCAAGGCAGGGCGCGACGTCATCCCGCGCTCGATCTTCGACCGGCCGCCGTCGGCCGAGCTGCGCCCCGACCAGACCGACCAGGACACGTTGCCGCCCTACGCGGTCCTGGACGCGATCCTGGAGGCCTACGTCGAGGGGGACCAGGGCGTGGCCGACATCGTGGCGCGCGGCTTCGACGCCACCACGGTCAAGCGCGTGATCGCGATGGTGGACCGCAACGAGTACAAGCGGCGCCAGGGCCCCATCGGCATCAAGATCACGCCGCGGGCCTTCGGCAAGGACTGGCGCTTGCCCATCGTCAACCGCTTCCGCGAGTAGCCCCTGCTGCGATCTGTCGCGCTGTTCGCGCTGGCCGGGCTCGCCGAGATCGGCGGCGGCTATCTCATGTGGCTCTGGTGGCGCGAGGGCCGCCCCTGGCTGTTGGGCCTGGTCGGGGCCGTCGTGCTCGTCCTCTACGGGCTGATCCCCACCTACCAGGCGGCCCACTTCGGGCGCGTCTACGCGGCCTACGGCGGCGTGTTCGTGGTCCTGTCGCTGCTGTGGGGCTGGGCGATCGACCGGGTGAGCCCGGACCGCTACGACCTGGCCGGCGTCTGCCTCTGCCTGGCCGGCGTGGCGGTCATCATGTACGCGCCGCGCGCGTCCTAACATGACGCCGGGCATGGGGATGGCGCCGGGCATGGCGGGCGGGCGCCTCGACCCCACCGATCACCTGCGCCGCTCGTGGCGTGTGCACGCCATCGCGGCCGCGGAGGGGCTCGCGCTGCGCGACGTGTGGGAGGTCGCGATCCCGCTGCCGGCGGGGGTTCCGCTCGCTCGCTGGGTGGAGGCGCTGCGGACCGAGCCGCGCGGGCTGCCGTCCCGGGCGCTCTTCGCGCTCCGCTGGGCCCTCGGGCGCCTCCTCGGCCTCGATCGCGGCGGCACCGGCTTCGTGCCCGTCTACCAGGAGCCGGACGAGGTCCTGTCCCGGATCACCAACCGTACGGTGACCGCTTTCCTGCACATCTCGCTGGTCGACCGGCATCCTCGGCTGGCGGTGTACGTCCGTCCCAACGGCGCGTTCGGCCGCGGCTACATGGCCCTCATCGAGCCATTCCGGCAGTGGGTCGTCTACCCGGCCCTGCTCGCGGCAGGCGCACGGGCGGCGGCGCGGCTTGGCGGGCCGAGCTAGCGGGCGGGCAGGGTGTCCAGCGACTGCAGCGTGGCGAGGCGGCGGTAGATGCCGTCGCCGCGGGCCATCAGCTCCTCGTGGGTGCCCAGCTCGGCGATGCGGCCGTCGTGGACCACCACCACCCGATCCGCGTGCTTGACGGTGGCGAGCCGGTGAGCGATGACGAGCACGGTGCGGCCGCGCATCAGCTCCGACAGCGCCTGCTGCACGAGGAACTCGCTCTCCGCGTCCAGATCCGAGGTCGCCTCGTCCAGGATCAGGATCGGCGGGTCCTTCAGAAAAGCACGGGCGATTGCGAGGCGCTGGGCCTGGCCGCCGGAGAGCTTCACGCCGCGCTCGCCCACCGAGGTCGCGTAGCCCTCGGGCAAGGCGGCGATGAAGTCGTGGGCCTGGGCCTGGCGGGCCGCCCGCTCGATCTCGGCCTGCGTGGCCCCCGGCTTGCCGTAGGCGATGTTGTACTCGACCGAGTCGTGGAACAGGAAGGTCTCCTGGGTCACGATGCCGATCAGGGCGCGGAGCGAGTTCACCGTGACGTTGCGAAGGTCGTGGCCGTCGAGGGTGATGCGGCCCGCGGTGACGTCGTGGAAGCGCGGCAGCAGCTCCATGAGCGTGGTCTTGCCCGCGCCGGACATGCCCACGAACGCGACCAGTTCGCCCTTGCGCACGGTCAGCGAGATATCCCGCAGGGCCCACTCTTCCGCCTCCGGATAGCAGAAGCCGGCCGCCTCGAAGACGATGGACTCGGTGAAGCCGGGGAGCGCGCGGGCGTCGGGCGCGTCCACGATGGCGGGCGGGGTGTCCAGGATCTCGAACACCCGCTCCACCGAGGCGATCGACTGTTGCACGGTGTTGACCATCCGGGAGAGCTGGCGGACGGGGCCATAGAGGAGGATCACCGCGGCGGTGAAGGAGAAGAACTCGCCGGGGGTGAGGGCGCCCGCGATCACCCGGTAGCCGCCGTACCAGAGGGCGCCCATGATGGCGAGGGCCCCGAGCACCTCCATCACCGGCTCCGCCATCTCGTCCACGCGCCTATCTTGGAGGGCCAGGGACAGCAGGCGGTCGTTCACCTGGTCGAACCGCTCCTGCTCGAGCCGCTCGCGCCCGAAGGCCTTCACGATCTTGGTGCCGGTGAAGGACTCCTGGAGCACCACGTTCAGCTCCGCGATCTTCTGCTGGGTCCGCTTGTTGATCTTGTACAGCTTGCGGCCGATCGTCCGGATGGTCACGCCCACCAGGGGAAAGACCGCGATGGCGATCAGGGTGAGCAGCCACTCGCGCAGGAACATCACGATGAGCAGCGCCGCGATGGTGGCGACGTGGCGCACCGCCATCACCAGCACCGTGGAGGAGAGCCGGGCGAGGCGGTTGACGTCGGTGACCACGCGGGTCATGAGCTCCGCCGAATGCAGCGAGGCGAAGAAGGCCAGCGGCATGGACTGGATGTGGGCGTAGAGCTCGCCGCGGATGCGGGCGATGACGCGCTCGCCCACCGACGCCATGAGATAGGACTGGCCGAAGCGGCCGAGCCCCTTGGCCACGTAGGCGGCCAGCAATGCCAAGGGGATCACCTTCAGCATGGCCACGTCGCGCTTGAGGAAGATGTCGTCCATGGCGGGCTTGACCAGCCACGCGGTGAACGCCTCCGCGCCCGAGACGAGCAGGGCGAGCAGCCCGCCCAGCGCGAGCACCGGCCAGTAGGACCGCAAGTACGGCAGGAGCCGACCGAGCAGCCGGTAGCGCGCCTTCACGGTCGCCCGCTCGCGGCCCAGAGCCGCTCGTAGAGCGCCTCGGTCCGCTGGACCTTCTGGGCCATGGAGAAGTTGGCCTCGACCCGCTTGCGGCCCGCCCGCGCCATCGCCTTGGCCCGCGTCGGATTCTCCAGCATGCGGAGGATGGCCTGGGCCAGCGCGTCCGGATTGCGCGGCGGGACCAGCAGCCCCGTCTCGCCCTCGAGGATGAGCTCGGGATGCCCCTCGAGGTTGGTGCCGATCACCGGGGTCTCCACCGCGAGGGCCTCGCGCAGCGAGCCGGTGAGGCCGAGCCCGGCGTAGGAGGCGTCCACCACGAGGTCGCTCGCGGCGAGGATCTCCGGAATGTCCTCGCGGTGGCCGAGGACGTGCACGGACTCGCCGATGCCGCGCCGGAAGGCGCGGTCGCGCAGGGCGAACACGCGCGGAGGCGGGGCGCCCACGAAGAGCAGCCGCGCGTGGGGGGCGGCGTGGCAGACGCGCGCCATGGCCTCGAGCACGTCGTCGTTGCCGCGCCAGGAGCGGATGCCCACCTGGGTGACGAGGGCGTGCTCCGGACCCAGGCCCAGCTCGGCGCGGATGCGCCGGCCGTCCACCCCGGGATGGAAGCGGCCGAGGTCCGTCCCCGAGTAGATGACGTCGATCTTCGCGGCGGGCACTCCCGCCGCGACGAGCCCGCGCTTGATGGACTCGCAGACCGCGACGACCGCGGTCACCCGCGGCGTGGTGTAGCCGAGGCGGTTCCAGCGGTCGAGCGGAAAGCTCACGCCGCGATTGAGGACGAGGACCGGGATCCGGACCGTGAGGCCGGCCAAGAGGGCCAGCGTCCGCGCGCGCCCCTTCTGGCAGTGCACGATCTGGATCTCGTGCTCGCGGATGAGCCGGGCCAGCGCCCACGCGGAGCGGAGGTCGATGCCGTTCCGCATCGGCACCGCCGCGTGCTCGACGTTGGCGGCGGCGCACGCCCGGCCCCAGTGCTCGTTCGGGCGCGTCGCCACCACCACGTGGTGGCCGCGCCCGGCGAGCCCCAGCGTGAGATCGCGGAGCTGGATGGCCGCGCCGGTGAAGTAGTCCGACTTCGGATAGAGCTGGAGGATGTTCACACGCGCCTCACGCGGCTCCGGTCAGCGCCGGCCGCTCACCGGGCGCGGAAGAACTCCGTCACCGCCGCCACCACCTGGTCCACCTCGGCCTCGGTGTGGCCGGCCGAGATCGGCAGCGTCAAGATCTCGGTCACGATGCGCTCCGTCCGGGGCAGCGGGGGCGGGTTGAACGGCTCCACCGCCGGCTGCTGGTGGCTCGGCACCGGGTAGTGGATGCCGGTGGCGATGCCGCGCTCCTTGAGGAACTTCGCGAGACCGTCCCGCTCGGGCGTCCGCACCACGTAGAGGTGATAGACGTGGTGCGCCCCGGGCGCCTCCGCCGGCAGTACCAACGGCAGGCCCGCGAGCCCGCGCTGGTAGCGGGCGGCGAGGCGGCGGCGGTGATCGTTCATCGCGTCGAGCCGCCGCAGCAGCACGCGGCCGATCGCGGCCTGGATGTCGTTGAAGCGCAGGTTGAAGCCGATCTCGGCGTGGACGTTCTTGTCGAGCCGGCCGTGGTCGCGCAGGCGCCGGCAGCGCGCGGCCACGTTGTCGTCGTCGGTGATCAGCAGGCCCCCGTCGCCCATCACGGTCAGGTTCTTGGACGGGTAGAACGAGAACACCCCCGCGCGTCCGAACGTGCCGACCTTGCGCCCCTGCCAGGCGGCCCCGTGCGCCTGCGCGCAGTCCTCGAGCAGCCAGAGGCTGCGCTCGGCGCAGAGCCGCCGGATACCGTCCAGATCCGCGGGATGGCCGTAGAGGTGCACCGGCACGAAGCCCACCGTGCGGGCCGACACCTTCGCGGCCGCGTCGTCGACATCGACGGTGTAGGAGTCGTTCACGTCCACGAAGACCGGCACCGCGCCCGCGAAGCAGACCGCCTCCACGGTGGGGAAGGCGGTGTGCGAGGGCACGAGCACCTCGTCGTCGGCCTTGACCCCGAGGGCCTTGAGCGCCATCCAGAGCGCGGCGGTCGCGCTGCTCGTGAGCACCGCGTGCTTGCTCCCCGTGTACCGGGCGAACTCCTGCTCGAAGGCCTTGGACTCCGGCCCGAGGATGTACTGCCGCGAGTCGATGGCGGCCAGGACCGCGGCCTTGATCTCGTCATCGACCGGCGGTCGGGAAAGCGGGACGGGCATCGACGCGATCCTCCCTGGTTAAGAATGCAGCCGCGAGTATTTGCCGCCGAAGTACAGGAGCGGCTCCTTGCCCGCGTCGCCGCTCCACTCCCCGCTCTCGACCTGGGCCACGAAGATGGTGTGGTCGCCACCCGGATAGGCGTGCACCACCCTGCACTCGAGCTGGGCCAGGGCGTCCGGCAGGACCGGCAGGCCGAGCTGCCCGGGCCGGTACTCCAGGCCCGCGAACTTGTCCTCGCCGGGGGCGCTGGTCGACGTGGCGAAGCGCCGGGACGCGGCCTCCTGACCCTGGCACAGGATATTGACCGCGAAGCGGCCGGCCGCCTTGATCGCCGGGTAGCTCTGGGCCTTCTCCGACACGCAGACCAGGATCAGGGGCGGGTGCAGCGACACGGAGGTGAACGAGCTGGCGGTGAGCCCGGTCGGCCGGTGGTCGGCATCCCACGCGGTGATGATGGTGACTCCGGTGGCGAAATGACTCATCACACGGCGGAAGTCGTCGGGCCCGAGCACCTGATCGTTGTAGCAGTTCCGACCCGATTTTTCAAGTTCTCCAAGGGCTTGGACCGCGCTGGCGACAATGGAAAGGTGGAACGCGGTCGGGTACGTCTCCGTCTCGGGGAGCGTCGGGCGGTTCTGTGGCGCGTGCTTCAGGTACTGCGGGTGGGAGGGGCGGAGCCTTCGCCAGGACAGCGACTCCGATCACCCTTCCGACACTCGTCCATGTCCCTCTTCGCGCATCCCGCCAGAAGCACCACCGCTAGAGCGCACGTAATCAGGAGCTTCATGGGTGTTCTCCTTGGCTTCCGCAGAGTAGCGCTCCGAGCTCCCGGAAAGTATACTGCGCCCACACCCATGACGACACTCACCGAGAGCACCGTGCTCACCGCGCTTCGCGCCGTCCGGGATCCGGACCAAGGCCAGGACATCGTGAGCCTCGGCCTGGTCAAGGAGCTCCACGTGCACGACGCGGAGGTCTCCTTCACACTCGCCTTCGCCGGGCAGTCGCCCGCCACGAAGGCCGCGCTCCACAGCAGCGCCTCGAAGGCGGTCTCCCAGCTCCCCGGGGTGAGCCGGGTCAGCGTGAAGATGGGCTCCGCAGCGGGAGCGGGGCGGCCGCAGGCCCCGGCGGCCCAGGGCCACGCCCACGGCCAACCGGGCGCGCCCGCCGCGGACTTCATCCCCGAGGTCAAGCACACGATCGCGGTGTCCTCGGGCAAGGGCGGCGTGGGCAAGTCCACGGTGGCGGTGAACCTGGCGCTGGCGCTCAAGCAATCGGGCGCGGAGGTCGGGCTGGTGGACGTGGACGTCTACGGCCCCGACGTGCCGTTGATGATGGGCGCCAAGGGCAAGCCGGGCATGTTCGAGAACAAGATCATCCCGGTCGAGGCCCACGGCATCAAGATCATGTCCATCGGCCTCCTGGTGGCGGAGCGCGAGGCCCTGGTGTGGCGCGGCCCGATGATCCACTCCGCGGTGCAGCAGTTCCTGCGCGACGTCAACTGGGGGCCGCTCGACTACCTCGTCTTCGACATGCCTCCGGGCACGGGCGACGCGCAGCTCTCGCTCTCGCAGGTCGTGCCGCTCTCCGGCGTGGTCATGGTGACGACGCCCCAGGACGTGGCGCTGCTCGACGTGCGCAAGGCGCTCGGCATGTTCCGGAAGCTGAACGTGCCGATCCTCGGCATCGTCGAGAACATGAGCTACTTCATCGCGCCCGACACCGGCCGCCGCTACGGCATCTTCGGCGAGGGCGGGGGCCAGCGCGTGGCCGACGAGTTCGGCGTGCCGCTGCTCGGGCAGATCCCGCTCGAGATGGAGACGCGCGAGGGCGGTGACTCGGGGGTGCCCATCACGGTCGGGCGCCCCGACTCGGCCCAGGCCCAGGCCTTCCGGAAGATCGCCGCCGCCGCCGTCGCGCGGGTGGACGCGGTGGCCGCGCTCAAGCTCCCCAGCATCGGGTAGGCCGGTTGGCGGCCCAGATCTCGCTCCCGATCTTTCCGCTACCGGACCTCACGTTCTTCCCGCACACGATGCTGCCCCTGCACATCTTCGAGGCCCGCTACCGGGCCATGATCACGGACTGCCTGTCGCGCGACAAGCGGCTGGCCGTCGTCGGGCTCAAGCCGGGCTACGAGGGCAGCTACGAGGGCAAGCCGGCCGTCTATCCGGTCAGCGGGGTGGGGCGGATCGTGCGGTGGGAGCGCCTCGCTTCCGGCCGCTACAACCTGCTCCTGCGGGGGGAAGGGCGGGTGCGAATCGATCGCGAGCTGCCGACGGACACGCTCTACCGGATGGTGGCGGCCACGCCCCTCAGCGAGACGGGAGCCGCAGGCGCGGCGGTACCGGCCCTGACCGGCCGGGTCAAGGCGCGCTGCCAGCAGATCCTCTCCGCGGTGGGGCGGTCGGGTGAGGATCTGCAGGCCATGATGGAGGGGCTCGACCACCCGGCCGAGCTCTGTGACCAGGTGGCCTCGGCGCTGATCCCTACACCGACTACGCGGCAAGCGCTTCTGGAAGAGCTCGACGTCGAGCGGCGGCTCCAACGGCTCGCCGTCGCGCTGGACGATCTGCTGAGCCAGCTCACCGGGGAGGGCGGGCGCCCGTGAGGCGGCTGGTGGCGTCGCTGTTCCTGGCCATCGCGCTGCTCGTGCCCGCGGCGGAGGCGGCCACCCGCTGGGGGTGGCTCGGCGTGCGCATCCGCGACCTGTCCGAGCAGGAGATGGAGGAGATCTCGAAGCGGTTCGGCCTGCGCGAGGGCTTCGGCGCGGTGATCGTCGAGGTGATCAAGGAGACGCCCGCGGCGGCCGCCGGCCTGCGGACCGGTGACCTGGTGGTGGCCTTTCGCGACCGGCCGGTGGTGGACACGCGGAGCCTGCAGCGGGCCATCGCCTCGACCACGGTGGGCGAGAGCGTGAAGCTCACCGTGCTGCGCCGTGAGGAGGGCCGCCGCCCGGTGCAGGTCAAGGTCGGCGCGATGCCCGACGCGGTGGCGGCCGAGCGCGTGGCCGCCGAGTACGGCTTCCTGGTCCGTGACCCGGAAGGCCAGCCCGAGCTGGGGGGCGCGCGGCCTCCCGCGGTGCCGTCGGTGGCCGCGGTCTTGCCGCGGAGCCGTGCGGAGCGGGCCGGGCTCCAGGTGGGCGACGTGCTGACCGAGGTCAATGGCCGGCCGGTGGTGACGCTCGACGCGGTCCGGGAGGCCCTGCTCGCGGCCGGCCCCGACGGCCCGCTGCCCTTGATCGTGCGGCGGGACCAGGAGCGGGTGATGGTCACGCTCGAGCCCATCCCGCCCCGGTGAGGCCGGGGGAACCGGGAGGCCGCGTTCCCGGTTGCTTGGGCAAAGTTGTTTTCACCCCAGGGGTGCGGCCGGGGTAGAATTTCCCCATTTCACGACCGATTGTTCGTCAAAGGAGACGACCGATGAGCAACCAGCAGACCCCAGTCGAGGCCCCGCGCCGCCGGTTCCTGAAGGGCGCAGCGGCCGCGGGAGTGGCGACGCTCGGCTTCCCCATGGTCGCCAAGGCGCAGGGGCCCATCTCCATGCGCTGGCAGAGCACGTGGCCGGCCAAGGACATCTTCCACGAGTACGCCAACGACTTCGCGAAGAAGGTCAACGACATGACCGGCGGCGACCTCAAGATCGAGGTGCTGCCCGCCGGCGCGGTGGTGCCCGCCTTCGGCCTCCTCGACGCGGTGTCGAAGGGCACCCTCGACGGCGGCCACGGCGTGCTCGTGTACCACTACGGCAAGCAAACCGCGCTCGCGCTCTGGGGCTCCGGCCCCGCCTTCGGGATGGACGCCAACATGCTGCTGTCCTGGCACAAGTACGGCGGCGGCAAGCAGCTCCTCGACAAGCTCTACAAGTCCATCAACGCCAACGTCGTCTCGTTCCCCTACGGGCCGATGCCGACCCAGCCCCTCGGCTGGTTCAAGAAGCCGGTCACCAAGCCGGATGACTTCAAGGGGCTCAAGTTCCGGACGGTCGGCATCTCGATCGACGTGTTCACGGGCCTGGGTGCGGCGGTGAACGCCCTGCCCGGCGGCGAGATCGTGCCCGCCATGGACCGCGGCCTCCTCGACGCGGCCGAGTTCAACAACGCGACCTCCGACCGGCTCCTCGGGTTCGCGGACGTGTCGAAGGTCTGCATGCTGCAGAGCTACCACCAGAACGCCGAGCAGTTCGAGATCAGCTTCAACAAGACCAAGTACGACGCGCTCCCCGACAAGATGAAGGCCATCATCGAGAACGCGGTCGAGGCGGCCTCGGCCGACATGTCGTGGAAGGCGGTGGATCGCTACTCGAAGGACTACATCGAGCTGCAGACCAAGGACAAGGTCCGCTTCTACAAGACGCCGGACTCGCTGCTGCAGAAGCAGCTCGAGGCCTACGATACCGCCGCCGACAAGAAGGCGGCCGACAACCCGATGTTCAAGGAGATCGTGGAGTCGCAGCGCGTGTTCGCGGCTCGGGCCGTGAAGTGGGATCTCGACACCAACGTCAGCCGCCGCATGGCCTACAACCACTACTTCAACAAGCCGGCCGCCAAGAAGAGTTAACCGGCCGGTGACTCGCGAGCAGGCCGGTCATCCGGCTCCCGCCGGGTGGCCGGCCTGCTTCGTGTCCGGGCGGTGAATCCATGAACGCGCAGCGTTTCATCCACGCCATCGACCAGATCAGCTACTGGTCGGGCAAGGCGTTCGCCTGGCTGATCGTCGCCCTCACCTTCGTGGTGTCCATCGAGGTGTTCAAGCGCTACATCCTGAACGCCCCCACCGCGTGGATCTACGACTTCAACAACATGCTGTACGGCACCCTGTTCATGATGTGCGGGGCCTACACCCTGGCCCAGGCCGGCCACGTGCGCGCCGACTTCATCTACATCTACATGAAGCCGCGCGGTCAGGCCGCGCTCGACCTCACGCTCTACCTGCTGTTCTTCATCCCGTGCATGCTCGGGCTCATCTACGCGGGGGGCGGCTTCGCGGCCGACTCCTGGCGCATCGGCGAGCACTCCACCGTCACCGCGGAGGGGCCGCCCATCTATCACTTCAAGACGGTGATCCCGCTCGCGGGGGTGCTGGTCATGCTGCAGGGGCTGGCCGAGATCATCCGCTGTTTGGTCTGCCTCCGCACCGGCGCATGGCCGCCGCGCCTGGAGGACGTGGAGGAGATCGACGTCATCGACACCCAGCTCGGCCACAGCCAGTACGTCGACGAGGAGTCGCGCCGGGCCGCCATGGAGGGCGCGAAGGCGATCGACGAGGCCGCGCGCCACCGGAGCGTGATGGAGGAGGGCGTGGTGCACGAGCAGGCGGTGCGCGACGACCAGAAGCGACCGTGAGCGATCCGTCCTTCGGCCTCATCATGCTGGGCCTCATCGTGGTCGCGATCATGATGGGCTACCCGACCGCGTTCACCCTGATGGGCCTCGGCATGGTCTTCGGCTTCCTCGCCTTCTGGATCCCGGGCGCCCACTGGTACGACAACCGGGTCTTCGACCTGATCGCGCAGCGGACCTACGGGGTGATGACCAACGACACGCTGCTCTCGGTCCCCCTGTTCGTCTTCATGGGCTACGTGATGGAGCGGGCGGCTCTCGTGGACCGCATGTTCCACAGCGTCCAGCTCGCGTTCCGGCGCGTGCCCGCCTCCCTGGCGGTGACCACGCTGCTGGTGTGCGCGTTCTGGGGCATCGCCTCCGGCATCGTGGGGGCGGTGGTGGTGCTGATGGGCGTCATCGCGCTGCGGCCGATGCTGAAGGCGGGCTACGACATCAAGCTCGCCGCCGGGGCCATCACCGCGGGCGGGACCCTGGGCATCCTCATCCCGCCCTCGGTCATGCTGATCGTCTACGCGGCGGTGGCCGGGCAGTCCATCGTCAAGCTGTACGCGGCCGCGATGCTGCCCGGCTTCTTCCTGACGTTCCTCTACCTCGTCTACATCCTCGGCTGGGCGATCATCAATCCGAAGATCGCGCCGAAGCTGTCGCCCGACGAGTACCGGGTCGCCGTGCCCGAGTCCCTGCGGAGCTTCGAGCGCGGGCCGAAAGGCCGGATCGTGCCCGGGCTGCTGGCCGCATTGGTGAAGCCGCGCCTGGCCGCCGCGGCCGGCTACCGCACGATCCTGGGCAACGTGGCCGCGATCGCGGTGCCGGTGGTGCTGACCGCCGGAACTCTGGGGGCCACGTGGTGGTACGTGGTGGTCTACAACGCGGCCGAGGTTGTGGTGGCGGCCCCGGCGGCCGCGCCCGCCGGGCCTGCCGGGAAGGAAGAGCAGCCGCAAGCGCTGGGCTCGGCGGCGTCCGAAAAGGAGGAGCAACCCCAGGAGCTGGGCTCGGCGGAGGAGTCGGGGGCCCCGTCGGCTGTCCGGGCGCCCGACGGGCCGCCGGAGGAGATGACGTCGGTGCGGGAGGTGCCCACCGGGCCGGCCGTGAGCAAGGTGCCCGCCCAGTTCTACGCGTGGTTCTGGGGATTCACCACCGTCTTGGCGCTGGTGCTCCTGTTCTACTTCTGGCGCATGGACGGCGAGCAGCTCGAGATCCTGAAGCAGCTGCTCGCCTCGGTGGTGCCGCTGGGCGTGCTCACGGCGGTGGTGCTCGCGGTGATCCTGTTCGGCATCTGCACCGCCACCGAGTCGGCGGCGATCGGAGCGCTGGGGGCGCTGTACCTCGCCGTCATGGCGAAGTTCCGGAATGAAGTGCTGTGGTGGAGCCTCGTGGGCGCCATCGTGGGATTCGCGCTCGGGTGGTACGAGCACGAGCCCTGGATGTCACTGCTCGTGGCGGCCTCCATCGGAGGCACCTTCCTCGGGACGGTCGGGCCGGGGCTCTGGCATCTGCGCGACTCGAAGGAGCTGCGCGAGAACCTCAAGCAGTCCACGTTCCTGACCGCCAAGACCACCGCGATGGTGTGCTGGCTCTTCGTCGGCTCCGCGCTCTTCTCGGCGGTGTTCGCGCTGCACGGCGGCCAGTCGCTCATCGAGCGGTGGGTGCTCGGCATGAACCTCTCGCCGCTCGGGTTCCTGTTCGTCGCCCAGCTCCTGATCTTCCTGCTGGGCTGGCCGCTCGAGTGGACGGAGATCATCGTGATCTTCTGCCCGATCTTCATCCCCCTCCTGAGCCACTTCGACGTCGACCCGATCCTGTTCGGGACCATGGTGGCGGTGAACCTGCAGGCCGCGTTCCTGTCGCCGCCGGTGGCGATGTCCGCGTTCTACCTCAAGGGCGTGGCGCCGAAGCATGTGACGCTGAACCAGATCTTCGCGGGGATGATGCCGTACATGGTGATCGTGCTCATCTGCTTGGCGTGCATGTACATCTGGCCGGGTATGACTCTCTGGCTGCCGAACTTCCTGTACAGCAACTAACTAGCGTCTGCGTGATGGCCTGGCCGGTGGGGCCCGGGGCGGGGTGGTGGGGGGCATCTGACCACGACCCGCTGTTCCGGCACCGCAGCCTGGGAGTTCCCAATCTGGGTTGGTGAGGCGAAGCGATCCCCGGAGGGAACGGGTCAGACTGCCCCCCACCACCCCGCCCCGGGCCCCATGTAAAAGCGGGTCGGCTTCTCTGATTCTCCTTCCTCGGGGTTGACCGTATACTTCGACGCTATGGAGCCCAAGGAGCTTTGGGAGTTGCCGGCGGCGGAGGCGGCGGGGTTGATTCGGGCGGGGCGGGTCAGCTCGGTGGAGTTGGTGGAGGCGTGCCTGGGCAGGATCAGGGTTACGGAGCCTCAGGTGGAGGCGTGGATCTATCTGGATCCTGAGTATGCCCTGGCGCAGGCCAAGATGGCGGATGAGTGGAGGCTTTCTGGTCGGCCCATCGGGGGGTTGCATGGGGTGCCGGTGGGATTGAAGGACATCATCGATACGGGGGATATGCCGACGGAGAATGGGTCGGTGTTGCATGCCGGGCGGACGCCGGCGCGGGATGCGGCGGTGGTGGAGCGGCTGCGGGCGGCTGGGGCGGTGATCATGGGGAAGACGGTCACCACCGAGTTCGCGACGCGGACGGCGGGCAAGACGCGGAACCCGCACAACCCGGGGCATACGCCGGGTGGATCGTCCAGCGGGTCGGCGGCGGCGGTGGCCGCGGGTATGGTGCCGCTCTCGCTCGGGAGCCAGACCGGCGGGTCCACGATTCGGCCCGGGTC
>WNFG01001405.1_pt1 | contig 41261 bp, 48 predicted proteins | sample 5400431 | NCBI WGS metagenome assembly WNFG01 (sample SAMN13153346, study PRJNA577476) | soil metagenome | isolation source: 120 cm saprolite under Douglas fir tree site 2 hole 3 replicate 2 | place: USA:California | collected 2015-04-18
CAGGATTTCCCAACCTGGGCGGTTTGAGCCGTCGCATCGCGCGGCGGGAACGGGTCCGAGACCCCCCACCACCCCCCGCGGGCTCCCGCCGCCCCCCGCACCCCCACCGGGCTGGCACATAAAACCGACGACACCGCGCCCGCGAGAGCTAGACGGGTTCGGTTGGTCCGGAGGTGATTGCGATGACGAGGGCGCCGGCGGGGCTCGTCACGGTGTGGACGCAGCCGGGCGGGCGGCGGGCGTAGTTGCCGGCGGTGCACACGCCGGTCTCGTCGGCCACGCTGCCCTCCAGGACGTAGATCTGCTCGTCGCCCACGTGGCGGTGCCGCGGGATCACCGCGCCCGGCTCGTAGCGCATCAGGATGGCCTTGTGTCGGCCGTCCGAATCCTCCCAGAGCGTCTTCCAGAAGACGCCGGGCCGGCGCTCGACCCACGGCACGCTGCTCGCGTTCACGAAGAGGCTGACCGGCGGGGTCGTCACGGGAGCGGATCTCCTTGTCAGCGAGCCGGCGCGGCGCCGGCCTCGCGCAGGGCCTGACGGATGGCGTCACGGAACTCCTCGATCGGCAGCGCGCCTTCGATCTTGAGCCCGTTCACGAAGAAGGTGGGCGTGGCGCGCACGCCCGCCTCGCGACCCTCGCGCTGGTCGGCCGCCACCGCGTCGGCGAACCGGGCCGCGTCGAGGCAGTCCGTGAGTCGCGGCACGTCGAGGCCGAGGCGGCGCGCGTAGCCCAGCAGGGCGTCACGGGTGAAGTCCGGCTGGGCCACGAAGAGCAGGTCGTGGTATTCCCAGAACCGGCCCTGGGCTCCCGCGCAGCGCGCGGCGAGGGCGGCGGGCACCGCGCGGTCGTGCGAGCGGAGCGGGAAGTCCTTGAACACGAGCCGCACCGAATCGGGGAACTCGGCGAGCAGGCGGGCCAGCACCGCCTGGGCCTCCTTGCAGTAGGGGCACTGGAAGTCGCTCCACTCGAGGATCGTCACCGGTGCCGCGGCGGGTCCGCGGGTCATGGCGGGATCGACGGTGGCGGCCGGGGCCTCGGCGGCCACGGCCCAGGAGGCGGCGGCGAGCAGGAGCAGGCCGGATGCCAGAAGCCGGGTGTAGACTCGGGACCGGACCATGGGATTCATCATCCGGGTGGTGGTATACACGCTGGCGCTGCTGGTGGCCGCGCACGTGGTGCCGGGCATCAGCCTGGCCGGCCTCACCTCCGCGCTCGTGGCGGGCCTGGTGCTGGGGATCGTCAACGCGGTGGTGCGGCCCATCCTGGTGGTGCTCACCTTTCCGATCACCTTGCTGACCCTCGGGCTGTTCCTGCTGGTCCTGAACGCGTTCTGCCTGTGGCTGGTGTCCGTGTTCGTCGCCGGCTTCCACGTGACCGGCTTCGGGCCGGCCTTCTGGGGCGCCCTGCTGGTGAGCGTGGTGAGCTGGATCCTGACCGCGCTGATCAGCGACAGCGGCCGGGTGAAGGCCATCCACCGGCGCGACTAGCTAGGCGGCGCGGTCGCCCTCGATCGACGTGATGATGTAGGTGCCGCTCTTGGCGTCCCGCTCCAGGGTCAGGATCTTCTGCTTGGCCGCCTCTTCCAGGAGCTTCGAGAACGTCGAGTAGCCGTAGTAGGACTCGTTGAACGCGGGGTTCTTGCGGATCATGGTCTGCTTCACCATGGAGCCCCAGAGGGTGTCCTTGTTCTCGCGCTGCAGGGCCTGGATGGCCTCGATGAGCTGGGCGAACGCCTCCGCCTTCTTCTCGGGCAGCCCGCGCAGGGACGTGGTCTTCTTCGACTCGCGGATCAGGTCCTCGTAGAAGATGAACTCGTCGCAGTTGCCCACCAGCAGCTCGGACGAGGAGGACTTCACCCCGAGCCCGATCACGTAGCGGTCGTTCTCCCGGAGCTTGGAGACCAGCGGGGAGAAGTCGGAGTCCCCCGAGACCAGCGCGAAGCTGTCCACGTGCTGCTTGGCGTAGGCCAGGTCCATCGCGTCGACCACCATCCGGATGTCGGCCGAGTTCTTGCCGCTGTAGCGGCTCTGGGGGACGTCGATCAGCTCGATGGCGTGCTCGTGGAAGGGGCGCTTGTACTCCGCGTAGCGGTTCCAGTCCGCGTAGGCCCGCTTGACCATGATCTTGCCCTTCTCGACCAGCCGCTCCAGGACCAGCTTGATCTCGAACTGCTTGTACTGCGCTTCCTTGACGCCGCGGACGATGTTCTCGAAGTCCATGAACATCGCCAGCTTCCGGTCGTCACTCATGCGTTCCATCCTTCCCGCTGCAGGTTGCCCCGGCGCCCTGTGCTGCCGGGCGGGCCCATGCCCACCCGCTCGCCGATTCTCATTATAGGCGGCCCCGCCGGGGGGTACCGGCCAGAATTCACAGCCGCGTGACATCGCGGGGGCCCGTCCGGCTAGACTCTCCCTGGAGGTGGGCCATGAGCGCGATCCGAGTGCTTACCCTGTGCGCGGCGGTGCTCCTGCTGGCGGTTTCCGGTCCGGCGACCGCCCCGGGGACCGCGGCCGGGCGTCAGGTCCGGGTGGGGCAGGCGGCCCCCGAGATCACCGGCGGGCCCTGGATCAACAGCGAGCCGCTCTCGCTCGCCTCCCTGCGGGGACGGGTGGTGATGGTGGAGTTCTGGACCTACGGCTGATACAACTGCAAGAACGTGATCCCGCAGTTGCGGGACTGGCACGCGAAGTACGGCAAGCAGGGGCTCACCATCGTGGGCGTGCACTCCCCGGAGTTCTTCTGGGAGAAGCCGCTCGACCGACTCACGAGCGCGACGAAGGAGCTGGGCGTCCGCTACCCGGTCGTGCAGGACAACGACTTCGCGATCTGGCGCCGCTACGACAACTGGGCGTGGCCGGCCGCGGTCATCGTGGACAAGAAGGGGGTCGTGCGGTTCACCCACGTGGGCGAGGGGGCCTACCCCGAGATGGAGCAGCTGATCCAGCGCCTCCTGCTCGAGCCGGCGTGACCGGACCCCGCCTCCCGCTCCTGATCTTCGGCGTGGTCTTCGCCGCGGCGCTGGTGCTGGCCGCGTTGGGCTACCTTTCGCTCCGGCGCTGGGAGCAGGCCGCCGAGCGTCAGCTGCGCGAGCAGGCGCGCGACGCGGCGGTGATGGCGGCCGAGAAGGTCGAGATGGCGGTGGTCCGCGCCGAGCAGGACGGTATCGCGGACATCCAGGCCGCCGCGCTCGACCCCGCCTTCGGTCCCGAGGCGGTGGAGGCGTGGCGGAGCCGCCACCCGCTCTTCGACGCGGTCTACCTGTGCGGTCGCGACGGGCGCGTCCTCTACCCGGTCGGCTGGTCGCCGGAGGACGGTCTGGTCATCGCGGCGCTCCGGGCCGAGATCTCCCAGGGATTCTGGGACCGGGGCGGCCGACGCCACCTCGACGTGGGCGGCCGCGTGGTGCTGGCCACCGTGCTCCAGGGCTCGCCGCGAGGGCCGCTCCTGGTCGGCCTCCGTCGCGACGACCGCGCGCTGGGCCGCGACGTGCTCGACCGGGCGCTCGCCGCCACCGAGGGCCGGAGCGCGCTCGTGGTGGTCGACGCGAGCGGCCGCTCGGTCTGGGCCTCGCGGCCGCTCGAGAGCGCGGCGCCGGTCCTGACCGTCCCCTTCGGCGAGGCGCTGCCCGCGTGGCGGGTGGCCCTCTACGAGCCGGCCGGCCTGGCCCCGCGCGACATGGTGCGGCGCCAGGCCATGACCTTCATGGCCGCCTTCGCGCTGCTGCTGGGACTCATCGGCACCGGGCTGGTGGCGACCTACCGCCTCCAGCGACGCGAATCCGAGATCGCGCGGCTCAAGTCCGACTTCGTGGCCAACGTCTCCCACGATCTGAAGACGCCGCTCTCGCTGATCCGCATGTTCGCGGAGACCCTCGAGATGGACCGGGTGCCCGACGAGGTGCGGCGCCGCGAGTACTACGCGGTCCTCACCCGGGAGAGCGAGCGGCTCACCCGCCTCATCGACAACGTGCTCGACTTCTCGCGCATCGAGAGCGGGCGGCAGCGCTACGACATCGCGCCGGGGGCGGTGGAGCCCGTCGTCCACGAGGTGCTCGAGAGCTTCCGGCACCCCCTCCACCAGCAGGGCTTCGCGGTGGACGTGTCGATCGCCCCGGACCTGCCCGACGTGCCGCTGGACCCGGAGGCACTCAAGCAGGCGCTCGCCAACCTCCTCGACAACGCCATGAAGTACTCGGCGGACCGGCGGAAGATCGCGGTGACCGCGCGGCGGGAGGGCGACGGGGTGGCGGTGGAGGTGGCCGACGAGGGCATCGGAATCCCGATGTCCGAGCGCGAGCGAATCTTCGAGAAGTTCTATCGCATCGGACGGAGTGAGACCCAGGGACGCCGGGGGAGCGGGGTGGGGCTGGCCCTGGTCAAGCACATCGTCGAGGCCCACGGAGGCCGGGTGACGGTGGACGGCGCGCCCGGCGCGGGCAGCCGGTTCACGCTGCATCTCCCGGGGGCGTGAGGACGCGGTGCCGCGCATCCTGATCGTCGACGACGAGCCCGAGATGGTGCGGGGGCTGGAGGACAACCTGCGCTTCGAGGGCTACCAGACCGTCGCGGCCCCGGACGGGCGCCGGGGCCTGGCCCTGGCCCTGTCGGAGGCGCCGGACCTGATCCTGCTCGACGTCATGATGCCGGGCATGAGCGGCTGGGACCTCTGCCGCGAGCTGCGGCGGCGCGGGCTCGACGTCCCGGTCATCATGCTGACCGCGCGGGGCGAGGAGGTGGACCGGGTGCTCGGGCTCGAGCTGGGCGCGGACGACTACGTCACCAAGCCGTTCAGCCTGCGCGAGCTGATGGCGCGCATCCGGGCGGTTCTCCGCCGGCCCGGCCCGCGGCAGAAGTTCGAGGAGTTCGCGTTCGGCGACGTGCGGGTGCACCTGCGGGCGCGCCAGGCCTTCAAGGGCGGGCGGGAGGTGCGGCTCACCCGCAAGGAGTTCGACCTGCTGCGCTACCTGATCGAGCACCCGGGCGAGGTCATCACCCGCGACCGGCTCCTCGACGAGGTGTGGGGCTACGAGCGATTCCCGACCACCCGCACCGTCGACACGCATATCCTGAGGCTGCGGCAGAAGTTCGAGGACGATCCGGAGCGGCCGGCGCACATCCTCACCGCGCACGGTCAGGGCTACCGCTTCGTCGCCGAGAGAGGAGCGTCGTCATGAGCGAGATCGCCCGCGACCTGGCCCGGCGCACGCCGCCCGGCCAGGTGCTGACCACGAAATGGCCGGTGCTCACCTATGGCCGGACCCCGCGCTTCGATCCCCGGACGTGGTCGTTCCGCTGCTTCGGCCTGGTCGAGGAGGAGACGAGCTGGAGCTGGGAGGAGTTCCAGGCCCTGCCGCGCGCCGAGATCGCGTGCGACATCCACTGCGTGACGCGCTGGTCGCGGCTCGACAACCGCTTCGAGGGCGTGCCGGTCCGGGAGATCGTGCGGCGCGTGCGGCCGAAGCCCGAGGCCAAGTACGTCATGATCCACGCCGATCCCGACTACACCACCAACCTGGCGCGGTCGGACCTGGTCGACGACGACGTGGTGCTGGCGCTCAAGCACGACGGCCACGACCTCACCCCGGATCACGGCGGGCCGCTGCGCCTGGTGGTGCCGAAGCTCTACTTCTGGAAGAGCGCGAAGTGGGTGCGCGGCTTCGAGTTCCTGGACGTGAACCCGCCCGGCTTCTGGGAGCTCAACGGCTACCACATGCACGCCGATCCGTGGGCCGAGGAGCGCTACTCCGACCAGGAGACCCACGCGATGCAGACGATGCGCGCGGAGGCCGCCCGCCGCCTCCGCGCCCGCTAGGCCGCGAGAAACGCGCGGATCTGGCGGACGAACTCCTCCGGCCGGTCCGCGGGCACGGTGTGGCCGGCGCCCGCGATCTCCACCACGCGCCCGTCGGGCAGCCGCTCCGCCATCTTCTTGGCCACCTCGGCGGAGAGGATGTCGCTCTCCGCGCCGCGAACGATCAGGGTGGGGCAGGGAATGCGCGGTAGCGGCTCCCAGAGATCCACCGCGTCGCGCCGGCCCTCGCGCATCATGTCGCGCAGCCCCTTGGCGTACTTCCAGGTGAGCTCGCCGTCGGGCGCCCGCCTGAGCCCGTGCCGGACCCGCTCGCGGAGCATGTCGACGTCCTGCAGCGGATTGGCGCGCCGGATGTACTCGACGGCCCACTCCTCGCTCTCGATGCGCTCGGGCGCATTCGCCATCATGTCGCGCACCCGCTGGAGCCCGGCCAGGTTGATGTCGGGGCCGATGTCGACGATCACGAGGCGCTCGAGCCGGGCCGCGTGATCGGCCGCGTACTTGATCGCGATGCGCCCGCCCATCGAGTGCCCGAGCAGGGCGAAGCGATCGAGCCGCAGGCTGCCCACGAAGGCGGCCACGTCGTCGGCCATGGTGCCCACGCGATAGTCGTCGTCGGGCGCGGGATCGCTGTCGCCGTGCCCGCGCTGGTCGAGCGCGAGCACCCGGTGCCGGGGCGCGAGCCGCTCGGCCAGGTGGTCCCACACCCGCGCGTGTCCGGTGATGCCGTGCAGCAGCACGACCGGCGGGGCGTCGGCCGGCCCCCGGTCGAGCCCCCAGTCTAGATAGTGCAGCCTGATGCCGTTGACCTTGGCGGTGCGCTCGATGAAGGGCATGTCGGGCAGTCTAGTCCGGGGAGGGGGCGCGGTCAATTCCGCTCGACTTGCCTAGGTGCGAGGCGGGACGTTAGAGTGGGCTACCCGCGACCCCTCACCCCCGCCCTCTCCCCCGAGGGGAGAGGGGGAAGAGAGACCTGAACATGGCGACGCACGCGATCACGGACGTGGCGATCATTCTGAAGCCCGAGGACGACGTGGCGATCGCCAAGAAGGAGATCGCCGCGGGCACCATCCTGGAGGACGCGGGCGGCCGCATCGAGGTGAGGCAGGACATCAAGCCGGGCCACAAGGTGGCGAGGCGCGCCCGGCGCACCGGGGAGACGGTGCGGCGCTACGGGCAGCCGATCGGGTTCGCCACCGCGGACATCGCGGTCGGCGATCACGTGCACACCCAGAACGTCGCGGTGGGCGACCTCAAGCAGCAGTACGAGGTCGGCACCGACGTGCAGCCGGTGGCCTTCTACCCGCCCGACGAGATGCGATATTTCAATGGCTACCTCAGAGAAGACGGCCGCGTCGGCACCCGTAACTACGTGGCGGTGATCTCGGGAGTGAACTGCTCGGCCAGCGTGAGCCAGTTCGTGAAGGACAAGTTCCGCGACGTCACCCGCGACTACCCCAACATCGACGGGGTGCTCGCGATCACCCACAAGTCGGGCTGCGGCACCAAGCTCTTCGGCGAGGACCACATGGCGCTCCAGCGGGTGCTGGCCGGCTACGCCAAGCACCCGAACATCGCGGCCTACATCCTGATCGGGCTCGGCTGCGAGGTGAACCAGGCCGCGGTCATGGTCGACCGGCAGCGCATGGCCGCGCCCGGCCATCCGGAGCGGAAGCCCTTCGTGGTCAACATCCAGGACGCGGGCGGAATCCGGAAGACGGTGGAGACCGCGGTCCGCGAGGTGGCCAAGCTGCTGCCCCTGGCCAACGCGGCGAAGCGCACGAAGCAGCCGGTGTCGGAGATCACGCTCGCCACCAACTGCGGCGGCTCCGACGGGGCCTCCGGCATCACCGCGAACCCGGCGCTCGGCTGGGCGGTCGACGAGCTGGTGCGCTACGGCGGCACCGGAGTGCTCGCGGAGACGCCGGAGATCTACGGGGCCGAGCACCTGCTGATCCGGCGCGCGATCAACGAGGGCGTGGCCAAGAAGCTGATCGACCGCTACAAGTGGTGGGAGTGGTACTGCCGCGGCATCGAGGCGATGGACAACAACCCGGCCCCCGGCAACAAGGCGGGCGGCATCACCACCGTCTTCGAGAAGTCGCTCGGCGGGGTCACCAAGGGCGGCACCACCCCGATGATGGACGTGTTCCAGTACGGCGAGCCGATCACCACCCGCGGCTTCGTGTTCATGGACACCCCGGGGCACGACCCGGTGTCGATCACCGGCCTCGTGGCGGGCGGCTGCAACATGATCTGCTTCACCACCGGCCGCGGCTCCGTCTTCGGCTGCAAGCCGGTGCCCTCGATCAAGCTCGCGACCAACAGCCTCATGTACCGGCACATGTCGGAGGACATGGACATCAACTGCGGCGTGATCCTCGAGGGCACGCCGCTGCCCGAGGTCGGCCGGCAGATCTTCGAGGAGATCGTGGCGGTCGCCTCCGGCCAGCGCAGCAAGAGCGAGCTCTCCGGCGTCGGCGAGGAGGAGTTTGCGCCGTGGATCATCGGGCCCGTCATGTAGCAGAATCCAAGTCAGGAGACAGCGGCGGGGGGCGCGGCACGAATGCCAGGGAACCCGGGAATGTATCGCGGCGACCGGCGCCGCAGGGAAGATCAGCGCAAGGCGAAGCAGGAGGCGAAGCGCGCGCGGAAGGCGGAGCGGCGCGAGTCCGGTGCGACCGGCCCGGAGATCGCCGAGCTACCCGAGCCGGGCAGCCGGGCGGCCACCGAGTTCGTGTGGTTCTCGCCGAGCAAGGGGCGAACCGTCACGACGCCGAGCGCGATGCCCCCACGGGGAACGGGATCGACGACTGGACGCTGATCAGCGAGCCGCCGGCCGGCGGCTAGCTGCGGACCGCGACGGAGCCGGGCGCGGGCGGGGCGGGATGCTCGACGGCCTCGTCGGCGAGCCGGCCTCCCACGAAGAACGGAGTCCAGAACTCGTCGGCGGGCACCGGCTTCATCCGGCGGTCGGCGAAGCGCGCGGCCCGGAAGCCGGCCCGGGCGCGCACGATGAAGCTGTAGAAGGGGACGAGCCCGCCCGAGGCGAACTTGCCGTTGAAGATGATGTCGAGCGGCAGATGCAGTAGCATGCCGAAGACCCAGCCCCACAGCCAGTCGACCTGGGTGACCCACGCCAGCGCGGCCAGCAGGACCAGCAGCTCGTAGGAGTGCAGCACGAGGACGACCCGCTCGACGCGCCCGCCGAGGTAGTACCGGAGGAACGAGGCGGGCCGGAGGTCGCGCTGGCGCTCGAAGAGCACGTAGTCGACGGCGTGGTCGACGTCGATGAGGAAGCCGCCCGCGGCCAGGCCGGCCACCAGCTCCACGCTGCCGGTTCCCGCGTAGACGGCGGCGCAGGCCGCAGCGGTGGTGACGAGATGTCCTCCGGGGCTCATGGCGCTCGGACTACCGGGCGTAGGGGCGGCGGAAACGACGGACCGGAACCGGGACCGGCCGGCGGTACGGCTCGAGCCACCCGAGCGGGATCGTGTCGATCAGGTCGAGGATGCGGAGACCGAGTCGCTTCAACATGGCAGACTGAAAGAGCAACTCCGGTGCCAGGGCCCGGAGCATCGCAACTAGTTGAATTGTCGAGTGGCCTGGTGCCGGGTGGAGACCTGGCGGGCCAAAACAGGAAGATCCTAGGACCAAAATGGGGACAGCAATGCCAGGAGAATCGGCATGACGGCGAGAAGAGCGACCGGGATCGGCTTCGCTGAGATCGTGGCCTCCGAACCGGCGGTCTGGGAGATCCAGACCGCCGGTCCGGGCCCGCAGGGGAGCCTGCCCCTGACCGCCGAGATGCTGCTCGAGCGGCCCAGCGGCGACATCTTCGGGATGACCCAGAACGCGGGCATGGGCTGGGATCCGCGCGAGCTGGGCCGGCCCCAGTTCCTGATGCTGTCCACGCAGGGCGGCATCCGCGCCGCCGACGGGCGCCCCATCGCGCTCGGCTATCACACCGGGCACTGGGAGATCGGCCTGCTCATGCAGGCCGCGGCGCAGGAGCTGGTGGCGCTCGGCGGGCTGCCCTTCGCCGGATTCTGCTCGGACCCGTGCGACGGGCGCACCCAGGGCACGCCCGGCATGATGGACAGCCTGGCCTATCGCAACGACGCCGCGATCGTGCTGCGGCGGCTGGCCCGCTCCCTGCCCACCCGCAAGGGCGTGCTGGGCGTGGCCACCTGCGACAAGGGCCTGCCGGCCATGATGATGGCGCTGGCCGCGCTGCGAGACCTGGCGTGCGTGCTCGTGCCGGGCGGCGTGACCCTGCCGCCGCAGGACGGCGAGGACGCGGGCACGGTGCAGGCGATCGGGGCGCGCTTTGCCCACGGCGAGCTGACCCTCGAGCGGGCCGCCGAGCTCGGCTGCCGCGCCTGCGGCTCCCCGGGCGGCGGCTGCCAGTTCCTCGGCACCGCGGCCACCGCGCAGGTGGTGGGAGAGGCCCTCGGGCTCTCGCTGCCGCACAGCGCGCTCGCGCCCTCGGGCCAGCCGATCTGGCTCGACATGGCGCGACGCTCGGCGCGCGCGCTCGTCTCGCTCGAGGCGCGCGGCTGGGCCACCCGCGACGTCGTCACCGACGCGGCAATCCGCAACGCCATGATGGTGCACGCGGCCTTCGGCGGCTCGACCAACCTCCTGCTGCACCTGACCGCGGTGGCCCACGCGGCGGGCCTGCGGCGCCCGGTGGTGGACGACTGGATCGACGTCAATCGCCGCGTCCCACGCCTGGTGGACGTGCTGCCGAACGGGCCGCGCAACCACCCGACGGTGCGGGTGTTCCTGGCCGGCGGGGTGCCCGAGGTGATGCTCCACCTGCGGCGCGGCGGCCTGCTCGACGAGCGCTGCCTCACCGTGTCGGGCGAGACCCTGGGGCGCGTGCTCGACTGGTGGGAGGGCTCCGAGCGGCGCCGCGCGATGCGCGAGCGGCTGCGCGCGCAGGACGGCGTCGATCCGGGCGACGTCATCATGGACCCGGAGCGGGCCCGAGCCCGCGGCCTCACCAGCACGGTCACCTTTCCCCGGGGCAACCTGGCGCCGGAGGGCGCGGTGATCAAGTCCACCGCCATCGATCCGTCGGTGGTGGACGCGGACGGAGTCTACCGCAAGGTGGGGCCCGCCCGCGTGTTCACCACCGAGCGCGCGGCCATCGCCGCGATCAAGAGCACCGGACCCGACCGGGTCAAGCCGGGCGACGTGATGGTGCTGATCTGCCGCGGGCCGCTGGGGGCGGGCATGGAGGAGATCTACCAGATCACCTCCGCGCTCAAGCACATCTCGTGGGGCAAGCAGGTGGCGGTGATCACCGACGCCCGCTTCTCCGGGGTCTCCACCGGCGCCTGCATCGGCCACGTGGGGCCGGAAGCGCTCGCGGGCGGCCCGATCGGCCGCCTGCGCGACGGCGACCTCGTGCAGATCGTGATCGACCGGCTGCGTCTGCAGGGTGCGGTGGATCTGGTCGGCGCCGACGGTGTCACGTTCGGCGTGGAGGAAGGCACGCGGGTGCTCGCGACCCGGGCGCCGCGCCCGGACCTCGCGCCCGATCCCGGTCTGCCCGACGACACGCGCCTCTGGGCCGCGCTCCAGCAGGCGGGCGGTGGCGCCTGGGGCGGCTGCGTCTACGACGTCGACGGCATCATCCGCTCCCTCTCTACGACTGAGTGACGGTGACCACGAGACCGATGGCGGCGAGGATGTTCCCGACGCGCACGCACTCGGTCTCGGCGCCGACCTTGACCACCGCCCGCCCGGAGTTGTGCACCTCCCACGCGAGCTCCCAGCCGCGCTCCTCCGAGCAGGCAATCGCCTTCATGAGCTGCTGCACGACCTGCTCGAAGGTATGGCAGTCGCAGTTGTGGAGGACGGTGATCCACGGGGGCGCAACGGCGGTTAATTCATCAGTTACGTCCTGGGGAAGGACCTCGGGTTGCGTCGTGGTTGCGTCGGGTACCGCCATCGGGGCCTGCTCCTCACGGGCCATGGGCTCCGGCGGCGCTCGCGTCGCCCCGGTTGGAGAGACAGCGTAGCACGAGGCGCTCGCCGGCGCCCGAGCCGGGCCGCCGGTCGAGACCTGTCCGCCACTTCGCGCTTGACCGAGGGCTGCGGTCGCCCCTGAGCCCGCCCGGGCTCCACTTTCTGCTTGGAGGCGTACTCTTCTGGCTTGGCGCCTTGACGATTCATCAGCAAGACATCTAGGATCGCGCCGGGGACATGAGATGAATCGGCGTTCCTTCATCGGCACGTTGGCGGGCAGCCTCCTCGCGCCGCTCGCCGCCCGGGCGCAGCAGGCCGGGAAGGTCTGGCGGATCGGCTTCCTGACGAGCGGGTTCAGGGAAGGAACAGGGTCCGACGTCAGACTCGCTCCGTTCGTTCAGGGCCTACGAGACCTCGGTTACATCGAGGGCCGCAACGTCATCCTGGAGATCCGCTACGCGGAGGGCCGAGCCGAGCGATTTCCGGCGCTCGCGGCCGAGCTGGTCAGTCTCAAGGTCGACGTTCTCGTCGCGACTTCGACACCGGGTGCGCTCGCCGCCAAGCAGGCGACCAGCATGATTCCCATCGTCATGGCCGCGGTTGGAGAGCCGGTCGAAGTCAGGCTGGTCGAGAGCCTCGCGCATCCGGGCGGCAACGTCACCGGACTATCCCTCATCGCGCCGCAGCTCGCGGCCAAGCGGCTCGATTTACTCAAGCAGGCGGTGCCGAAGCTCTCGCGGGTAACCGTGCTGTGGAACTCTGCCAACCAGGGCATGAAGGCCAGATTCGATCAAACGCAAGGCGGAGCACACCTGTTGGGAGTGGCGATTCACTCCGTTACGATCCAGAGCCCTGACGATTTCGACCCGCTGTTCGGGGCGATGACGAGGGATCGGCCCGAATCGCTGCTCGTCCTGGCCGATACCGTGACCGTGGCGAACCGACAACGCACGATCGAGTTTGCGGCGAGGAATCGGGTGCCCGCGATCTACGAGATTCGAGCGTTCGTGGATGATGGCGGGCTCATGTCGTACGGCATCGACATGTCTGACCACTATCGGCGGGCCGCCTCCTATGTCGACAAGATTCTCAAGGGGGCCAAGCCGGCTGATCTCCCCGTCGAGCAGCCGACCAAGTTCGAGCTGATCATCAACCTCAAGACCGCCAAGGCGCTCGGCCTGACGATCCCGCCGTCTCTCTTGCAGCGGGCGGATCAGGTGATCGAGTAGCTCGATGCCCGGGCTGCTCGCCGCCCTCGATGTCGAAGCCTACATCGCGGCGGCTACCCGATGACGCCGGCCGATCGGAGCCGCGCGATCGTGCTGGCGCTGTAGCCCAGGACGTCGCGCAGGATCGGATCGGTGTGCTCGCCCAGGCGCGGGGCCCGTCGGGGCTCGCGGATCTCGCCCTCGGTGCGCACCGGGCTCCGCACCTCGCGCAGGGTCCCGAACTCCGGATGCTCCACCTCCACGATCATGTCGCGGGCCAGCACCTGGGGGTCGGCCAGGGCCTGCCGCACGTCGTTGACCGGCGCGCACGGCACGCGACCGCGCAGGCGGTCGAGCCAGTCGGCGGTGGTGCGGGTCTGGAAGCGCGCGCGCAGGAGCGGCAGCAGCGCCTCGCGGTTGTCGAAGCGGTCCGCGAAGGTGCGGAAGCGCGCGTCCTCGGCCAGCTCGGAGACGCCGAGGGTCTCCACCAGGTCGCGCCAGAACTTGTCCTTGTTGCAGAAGATGACGACCCAGCCGTCGCGGGTGGGGAAGTTCTGCGCCGGGACGAGGGTCTGGTGGGCCGACTCGCGGGTGCGCTCGGCGATCCAGTCGCGGTTGAGGGTCCAGACCGCGAAGTAGGAGAGCATGCTCACCGCGGTGTCCAGCAGCGAGATGTCGATGTCGCGCCCGACGCCGGTGCGCTGGGCGTCGAAGAGCCCGACCATCAGCCCCACCATCGCGGCGTAGCCGCCCGCGAAGTCGATCACCGAGACCCCGCACTTGCCCGGCGGGCCGTCCGGCTCCCCGGTCACCGACATGTAGCCCGCGTAGCCCTGCACCAGGTAGTCGAAGGCGGGCTCGCCCGCGCGCGGGCCGGTGCGGCCGTAGCCGGTGAGCGAGCAGCAGACCACCCGGGGGTTGGTGTCCCTGAGCTGGTCGTAGGTGAGCCCGAGCTTGTCGGGCAGGTCGCCGCGGGCGTTGTTGAAGACCGCGTCGGAGACGCGCACCAGGTCGCGGAGGACCGCCTGCCCGTCGGGATGGCGCAGGTTGAGCGAGACCGACCGCTTGCCGCGGTTGAAGGACTGGAAGTAGGGCGAGTCGCCCTTCCCCTGGAACGGCGGCACGTAGCGCGCGCTGTCGCCGCCCACCCCGGGGTCCTCGACCTTGATCACGTCGGCGCCCAGGTCGGCGAGCATCTGGGTGCCGAAGGGGCCGGCGCCGAACTGCGAGACCGCGAGGATGCGGAGACCGTCGAGCGGCGGGCGGCTCATCTCAGTACGGGAGCCGGCCCTCGCCCAGCGTGACGTGGCTCTTCTTCGGCACCAGGACCTTCCGGGTGTAGGAGCACACCACCTCGTTGCGCTGGTTGAAGCCGTGGGTCTCGACGGTGACGATGCCCCGGTCGCCCTGGCTCGACTCCCGCAGCTCCTGCACGCGGGTGCGCGCGTAGAGGGTGTCGCCGATGAAAGTCGGCTTCTCGTGCTTGAGCGCGTTCACCTCGAGGTTGGCGATGGCGCGCCCCGAGATGTCGGCCACCGTCATGCCGATCACCACGCTGTAGACGAGCGGCCCCATCACCACCCGCTGCTTGTGCTGGGTGTAGGTCTGCGCGTAGTGGGCGTCGGAGTGGAGTGGGTGCTGGTTCATGGTCAGGAGCGCGAACCAGGTGCAGTCCGCCTCGGTGATCGTGCGGCCCGGCCAGTGGGTGAACTCCTGGCCCGCGGTGAACTCCTCGTAGTAGCGCCCGTAGCTCATGGAATCTGGGAGGCGAGCCACCGGGCCGCGAGCCGCCGGCGCTCGGCCACCGGGTCGCGCGGGCCGAGCAGCAGCGCGGCCGCGTCGCGATAGTAGCGCTCGACCGGGAACTCGCTGGTGTAGCCGTAGCCGCCGTGGATGCGCATCGCCTCGAGGCTCACCGAGTAGGCGGTCTCACCCGCCGCGAGCCGGGCCATCGTGGCGCCCGCGTCGTCGCGCGAGTCCACGTCGAGCCGCTCCGCCGCGCGGGCGGTGAGCAGCCGCGCCACGGTGATGCGGGTGGCCATGTCGGCCAGCTTGAGCTGGATCGCCTGATGCTGGCAGATCGGCTGTCCGAAGGTGGAGCGCTGCTGCGAGTAGCGGAGCGCGGCCTCGAAGGCGGCCTGGGCCAGGCCGACCGCGGTGGCGGCGGTGCCCACGCTGCTCACCGCCTCGAGCAGGGTCTCGGCGCCCTCGCGCAGGATGGCGGTGGTGCCCAGGCGGACGCCGACCAGCACCACGTCCGCCGCGCCCAGGCCGCGCAGGCCGACGGTGTCGGAGGCGAGGCCCACGGTGAGGCCGGCCCGCCCCGCTTCCACCACGAAGCAGCGGCTCCGGCCGTCCTCGAGGGCGGTGTTCACGAGAAAGAGCTTGGCCCGGCCCGCGTTGGCCACCACCGGCGCCGACCCGGTCAGGACCCAGTCCTTGCCGGCCTGGCGCGCCCCGATCGACGGGCCGATGATCGGCGCGGTCCAGCGCTCGCCGCGGGTCATCGGCGGGAGCAGCCGCTCGCGGACGTCCCGGGGGGCGTGCCGCGCGATGGCGAGGCTGGCCGCGAGCTGGGCGCCGAGCCAGCCGCCCAGGGTGGCCGAGGCGCGGGCCACCTCCTCCACGATCATGGCGGCGGTGGCGAGCGAGAGACCGAGGCCGCCGTGCTCGGGCTCGGCGAGCGCGCCGAAGATGCCGAGCTCGGCGAGCCGCGCGACGAGCGGCTCGGGGTCCCGTCGCGCCGCGTCGTAGTCGTGGATCACGGGCGCCACGTCCTTCTCCACCGCCTGCCGCACCGCCAGGACCAGCTGCCGCTGCTCGTCCGGGAGATCGTCCCGGCTGGTGAGGGCCCCGGGGCGCTCGCCGTAGCGCTCCAGCAGGTTCCGGCAGATGATGAGCCGCTGGATCTCGTTGGTGCCCTCGCCGATGATCATGAGCGGGGCGTCGCGATAGAGCCGCTCGGCCAGGCCGGAGGCGAGCTGGCCGCGGGCCCCTTCGATCCGCATGGCCTCGACGGCGACCTCCTGGGCGGCCTCGGAGGCGTGGAGCTTGGCCATGCCGGCCTCCAGGTCGCACCGGTCGCCGCGGTCCTTCATGGCCGCGGCCCAGTAGGTGACCAGCCGCGCGGACTCCACGCGAGTGGCGATGTCGGCCAGGGCCGCGGGCGGCTCGGGCAGGGCCCGCGCCACGCGCACCGCCTCGTCGAGGCCGGCCTGAGCCACCCCGACCGCGCGGGCCGCGATGTTGATCCGCCCGGTCTCGAGCCCCGACATCACGTGCTTGAACCCGCGCCCCTCGACCCCGCCCACCAGGTTGGCGGCGGGGCAGGGGAAGCCGTCGAAGACCAGCTCCGCGGTGTCCACCCCCTTGTACCCCAGCTTGGCGATGGACTTGACGACCTCGAGCCCGGGGGCGCCCTTCTCCACGATGAAGCAGGACATGCCGCGATGGCGGGGCCGCGCGTCGGGCTCGGTGAGCGCGAGCAGCGCGAAGGTGTTGCCCTCCCGGCCGTTGGTCACGAACATCTTGGAGCCGGAGAGCAGGTAGCGGTCCCCGTCCCGGCGGGCCACCGTCCGGATCGCCTGCACGTCGGAGCCGGCGTGAGGCTCGGTGAGGCACAGCCCGCCCCGGGCCTGGCCGCTCGCGAAGCGGGGCAGCAGGCGGAGGCGCTGCTCCTCGGTGCCGTGGTGGTAGACGATGAGCGCGGCCATCGTGTGACTGTTGATGACCCCGGCCAGGGACATGAAGCCCCGGCACAGCTCCTCGATGATGCGGGCGTAGGTGGTGACGTCGAGGCCGAGGCCACCGTACTGGGCGGGAACCAGGGCCCCGAAGAGCCCCATCCGCGCCATGCGCTCCACCAGGTCCCGTGGGTACCGGTCGGCGTGCTCCAGCGCCGAGGCGGTGGGTCGCACGTCCCGCTCGACGAACTCGCGGACGGCGTCCACGAGGGCGGGAACGCGGCTTGGACCTGGACTCACGGGGGCGGACCTCGCGCTGATCGCTGTCTGGGCTGCGACGAGACTAGCAAAGGCCGCGAGGCCATTGCAAGGCTCGGCCCCTCGTTTCTTGGACGCAGGTCGCCGGGCCCGGTATGCTGGGGGCATGCACTTCACCGTCGCCAGCTACAACATCCACAAGTGCGCGGGCCTCGACGGCCGCGTGGACCTCGACCGCATCGCCGACGTCATCCGGGAGATCGACGCCGACCTGATCGGCCTGCAGGAGGTGTTCCGGCCGCAGGCCCTGGACCTGGCCGAGCGCCTGGGCGTCCAGGTCGCGATGGGACCGACCCGGGAGCGCGATGGGCTGCCCTACGGCAACGCGATCCTGACCCGGCTCGCCATCCGAGGCAGCCGCACGTTCGATCTGTCGCGGCCGGACCGCGAGCCGCGGGGCGGCATCCGGCTGGATCTCCAGATGCCCGGGCAGACGCCGGGCGGGCGGATGTCGGATGGGCTGCTGCACCTCTTCAACGTCCATTTCGGGCTGCAGATCCGGGAGCGGGCCGCCCAGGTGCGGATGCTGGTGCGCGAGCACATCCTCCACGACGAGCTGACCGGCCCCCGCGTGGTGGTGGGCGATCTCAACGAGTGGTTCTGGTTCGCGGGCCCGGTCGGCCGGACCCTGCGGCGGGAGCTGCACGGCCCGCGCATCCGGCGGACGCACCCGGCTCCGCTCCCGCTGTTCCCGCTCGATCGCATCTACTGGGATCGAGATCTCGCCGCCGACGGCTTCCACGTTCACCGCAGCCGTCTTGCCCGCGTGGCCTCGGACCACCTGCCGGTGGTGGCCCGCCTGCGCATGGCGCCCGCGCGCGGCTGATCCGCCGCGCGCTGCCGGCCGGGCCGTGGCAGACACCGAGCGGCTCCTGCACGCGGCCCAGCAGCTGGCCCGCGGCGAGGCCGATGTGGCGGACCTCGAGCTGGTGCGGGACGCCCATCCGGCCGACCTCGCCCACGTCCTCCAGCAGCTGGCCCCGGAGGAGCGCCACGCGCTCTTCCGCTCCCTCGGGCGCGACCGGGCCGGCGACGTGCTGTCCGAGATGGACGACCACACCCTGCTGGAGCTGATCCGCGGCCTCGACGACGTCGAGCTCTCGCGCATCCTCGAGCAGATGCCGGCCGAGCACGCCGCCGACGTGGTGGACGAGCTGCCCACCGAGCAGGCCGAGAAGATCCTCGACCTCATGGAGGACCAGAAGTCCGAGGAGGTCCAGGGCATCCTCGAGTACCCCGAGCAGTCGGCGGGCCGGCTCATGTCCCCGGACTTCGTGGCCCGTCCCGAGGACGCGACGGTGGAGGAGGCGATCCAGTACATCCGCCGCTCGATCGCCCAGGAGCGCCCCTTCGAGCTGTACGTGGTGGACGACCACCAGCACCTGGTCGGGCGCGTCCCCCTGCGGCGCCTGCTCATCGCGGCGCCCGGCACCACGCTGGCCACGCTCCTCGACGACGAGCTGGTGAGCGTGCGGCCGGAGATGGATCGCGAGGACGTGGCCCGGCTCGTGGCCAAGTACGACCTGGTGAGCCTGCCGGTGGTGGACGAGCAGAACCGGCTGCTCGGCACCATCTCGGTCGACGACGTCATCGACATCATGCAGGAGGAGGCCTCGGAGGACATCTTCCGCATCGCGGGCTCCGACGCGGCGGAGCTCGAGCGCCGCACCCCGTATCAGGTCGCGCTGCTGCGCCTGCCCTGGGTGCTGAGCACGCTCCTCATCGAGCTGCTCGCCGGCCTGGTCATCCACTTCTTCGACCGCACGCTCGGGCAGGTCATCCTGCTCGCGTCGTTCATGCCGGTGATCCAGGCGATCTCCGGCAACACCGGCCTGCAGTCGGTGACCATGGTGGTGCGCGGCCTTGCCACCGGGCAGGTCCAGCTCTCTCGCTGGTGGGAGCCGCTGCGCCGGCAGGCGCAGACCTCGAGCATCCTGGGGGCGGTGTGCGCGCTCGTCGTGGGCGTGGTCGGCTGGCTCTGGCACTCGCCCGCATTCGCCCTCGTGGTCTCGGTGTCGATGTTCATCTCGGTGAATCTCTCGGGCACCGCCGGGACCGTGATCCCCATGCTGTCCAAGCGTTTGGGCTTCGATCCGGCGCTGACCGCCGGCCCGTTCGAGACCGCGTTCCAGGACGTCCTCGGCGTGACCATCTTCCTGTCGCTGGCCACCCTGCTCCTGCACTGGCTCACATGACTACCGACGCTTTGTTGCCGACCGGTGCCGCGCTTTGTATCGGCAAGGGGCCGCGCAATCTTGCGGGGTCAGGAGAGCGCTCAATGTTCTCGAGATGTTGTGATCTCTTTCTGGCTGGCAAGCGCCTTGCTCCTTCCCTCTATCGCCATGGAAGCGCGATCCTCGGAGCAGGAGCTGGCGGCGTACCCGGCCCAGGCGGTCGCCGAGTCGGGGCCGTCCCGCCTGCCGTCGCGAGCCCTGGTGGTGGACGACTCGATGGTGGTGGCCGACGTGGTGACCGCGCTGCTGCGCCGCACCGGCTGGACGGTGGACGTGGCGAACACGGTCGACGCGGCGCTCGAGCACGTGCGCGGCGTGCCCTACGACCTGGTGGTCTGCGACGTGTGCATGCCCGATGGTGGCGGGCCCGCCGTCTACTACGCGGCCACCACTCGGCGGCCGGACCTGGCCAGCCGCTTCCTGTTCATCACCGGGAACATGGACGATCCGGAGCCCTGGCGCTTCCTGGCCAAGATCCGCGCCCACGTGCTGGAGAAGCCCTTCACCGGCCGGGCCCTCCGTCACGCCCTGATCAAGGTCATCGCCTGACCCGCCGGCTCGCGCCGGCGCTCCTCCTGCTCCTGACGCTCGCCGCCGCCCCCGCCTGGGCCGGCGCTCCCACCGAGCAGCTCCGCGCGCTCACCGACCGCGTGGTGAAGGTCCTCGAGGATCCCGCGCTCGACCAGACCCAGCGCCGCACCGAGATCCGCGCCATCGCCCTCGAAGCGTTCGACGTCGGGGAGGCGGCGCGGCGCGCCCTGGGTCCGCACTGGCCGAAGCGCAGCCCGAGCGAGCGGCAGGAGTTCATCGGCCTCTTCCAGGGCCTGCTCGAGCGGGGCTATCTCGCCCGCATCGGCGAGTACGGAGGCGAGAGCGTGCAGTACGTGGGCGAGCGGATCGAGGGCGAGTACGCGACGGTGCGGGCCCTCATCGTCACCCAGAAGGGCACCCAGGTGCCGCTGGTCGCGAGTTACCGCTCCCAGTTCGACCGGGTGATCCGCACCTCCTCCTACGAGGAGCTGGTCCGCCGCCTCAAGGCCCGCGAGTAGCCTACTCGGCGCCCGCGAGGCGCGCGCACGCGAGCAGCAGCGCGTTGGCGCCGTGCTCGATGTCGTCGAGCGCGGTGAACTCCTCCTCGCAGTGGCTGCGGCCGCCGCGCGAGGGGACGAAGATCATGCCGGTGGGGCAGATGGCGGCCATGTACTGCGCGTCGTGGCCGGCGCCCGAGATGATGCGCCGATGGCCACAGCCGAGCGAGGCGGCCGCGGCTTCGACGACGCCCACCACCTCCGGATCGAAGGGAGTCCGCGGCACCCGCCAGTAGTGCTCGACCTCCGCGCGGACGCCCTCCTGCCGGATGGCCACGCGCACCACGTGGTCCAGCATCGCGAGGGCCCGATCCAGGTTCGCCTCCTGCGGATCCCGGAAGTCCACCGAGAGGACGACCCGCCCCGGGATCGCGTTGGGGATGTTGGGGGTCAGGTCGAGGCGTCCCACCGTGGCCACCATGTCCCCCGCGATGTGCCGGGCGATGCCGCGCACGCCGGTGACGATCTCGGCCGCGGCCACCAGCGCGTCGTGGCGCAGGCGCATCGGGGTCGGCCCCGCGTGATCCTGCACCCCGTGGAGCGTGATCCGCGACCAGGCGATGGCCACGATGCCCTCGACGACCCCCAGCGGGAGGCCCTCCTCTTCCAGGAGCGGCCCCTGCTCGATGTGCAGCTCGAGGTAGGCGCGCATGGGCCGCGGCACGCACGGCTCGGAGCCGAGGTACCCGATGCGCTCCAGCTCGTCGACCAGGCGCACGCCGTCGCGGTCGCGGGTGTTGTAGGCGTCCTCGAGCGGGATCTTCCCGGCCATGACCCCCGAGGCGCGTCTCCGTGCCCGCGCGCAGCCCGAAGAGGTTGCCCATCTGGTCCACCGTGACCGCGAGGCCCGCCTCCTTCATCCAGCGTACCAGGAGGTCCCGGCCGCGCCGGTCGTCATCGGTGAGGGCGACCCGGTTGAGGCCACCCCGCGCGGTCTCGCCGATCTTGCCGAGCGCTTCCATGCTCTCCGCCAGCCGGGCCCGATTGATCCGCATCGGCTCCCTCCTCACATTCCGAGATAGGCCTTCTTGAGCCGGTCGTCGGCCAGGAGCTCGCGGGCGGGCCCGGACAGGACGACGCGCCCGTTCTCGAGCGCCACCGCGCGATGCGCCAGCGCCAGGGCGCGGCGCACGTTCTGCTCCACCAGCAAGATGGTGACCCCGTCGCGGCTGATCGCGGCCACCGTCTCGAAGATCCGCTGCACGAGCACCGGGGCGATGCCGAGCGTCGGCTCGTCCAGCATCAGCAGACGGGGCCGCGCCATCAGGGCCCGGCCGATCGCGCACATCTGCTGCTCGCCGCCCGAGAGCGAGCCCGCGAGCTGGGTGGCGCGATCCTTGAGCACCGGGAAGAGGCGTAGCACGTAGTCGAGCGAGGCCTCCTGCTGCGCGCGGGCCGGAGGGGCGTGGGCGCCGAGCAGCAGGTTCTCGTGCACGGTCATGAACGGGAAGAGGCGGCGCCCCTCCGGCACCTGGACGATGCCCTGGGCCACCCGCAGGTGGGCGGGCATCGTGGCCAGGTCCTGGCCGTCGAACAGCACGCGGCCGCCGCGGGCGGGCAGGGTGCCCGAGATCACCCGCAGGGTGGTGGTCTTGCCCGCCGCGTTGGCGCCGACCAGGGCCATCAGCTCGCCCGCGCGCACCTCCAGGCTCACCCCGTGGAGCGCCTGGAGATCGCCGTAGAAGGCGTCCACGCCCTCAAGCGTCAGCAAACACGAACTCCTCGCCGAGGTAGGCGTCGACCACGCGGGGGTCGCGGCTGATCGCCTCCGGCCGGCCCTCCGCGATCTTCTCGCCGTGGTGGAGCACGACGATCCGCTGCGCGAGGCGCATCATGGCGGCCATGATGTGCTCGATCACGATCAGGCCGAGGCCGTCGGCGTGCAGACCGCGCAGGATCTCGATCATCTCGACCAGCTCGGTGGGATTGAGACCCGACATCACCTCGTCCAGCAGCAGGAGGCGCGGCTGGGTGGCGAGGGCGCGGGCCACCTCGAGCCGCTTGCGGAGGCCGATGGGCAGCGAGCGGGCGCGGCTCTCCGCGAAGGCCTCCAGCCGGCACGTCGCGATCACCCGGCGCGCCGCGTCCCGCGCCGCGCTCACCGCGTGCACGCGGGTGAGCGCCCCGATCATCACGTTGTCGAGCACCGAGAGGTTCCCGAAGGGCTTCACGAGCTGGAAGGTGCGGGTGAGGCCGAGGGCGCACACGTGGTGGGGCGCCAGCCCGCTGATGTCGCGCCCGTCGAGCCGAACGGTCCCGGCGTTGGGGGCGTAGAAGCCGGAGATGACGTTGAAGAGCGTGGTCTTGCCCGCGCCGTTGGGTCCGATGATGCCGAGGATCTCCCCGGGCGCCGCCCGTAGGCTGACGTCCTTGACCGCGGTGAGGCCGCCGAAGCGCTTGGTGACCGCCTCAAGCTCGAGCATAGCGCCCCATCGCGCGAATCCGCTCCCCGATCCAGCCGACCAGCCCCTGGGGCACGAAGCGCACGACCACGATGAGCAGGCAGCCGTAGATGATCAGGTAGATCCCGATGAGCCCCGCCTTGAAGTCGCTGAACGTCGCGCGCAGGTAGGTCTCGAGCGAGGTGATGAGGAGCGAGCCCACGAAGGGGCCGAGGGCGGTGCCGAGCCCGCCGATGATGCTGTTCAGCGCGAAGCGCACCGAGAGGTCGACCGAGAAGACGTAGAACGGGTCCACGAAGCCCACGTACTGGGCCCAGAGGCCGCCGCACACCGAGGTGAGCGCGGCGCTCGCCGCGACCGCCGCGACCTTGAGGCGCCGGCACGGGATGCCGAGCGCCTCGGCCGCGTCCTCGTCCTCGCGCACCCCGGCGAGCTGGTAGCCGGGGCGCGAGGTCTCGAGGTAGCGCGCCACCAGGTAGATGCCGACGGCCAGGGTCAGGACCAGGTAGACCCACGGGACCTTGGACGGAAAGCCCAGGGTGGCGAAGCCGGGTCGGAACGGCACCGGGATGCCCTCGGAGCCGGAGGTGACCGCGCGCCAGCGGCTGGCCAGGATCAGGAGGACCTGGGAGAAGGCGATGGTGGCGAGGCCGAAGTAGGGGCCTTTGAGCCGGTTCGCGAGGTAGCCGATGACGAGGCCGGCCACGATGGCGAGCAGCGCGCCCACCAGCAGGCCGAGCCAGGGCGACTGGTTCCACCGGGTGGCGAGCAGCGCGGCCGAGTAGGCGCCGAGCCCGAAGAACGCGGAGTGGCCGAGGGAGACCTGGCCCGCGTAGCCGCCGGCCACGTTCCAGGCGCCCGACACCGCGCCCCACAGGAGGATCAGGATCAGGCTGTCGAGCAGGAAGCCGTCGCGGGTCACGACCGGCGCCAGCGCGGCGGCGCCGAAGAGGAAGAGGGCGGGGACGTCGCGCTTCAAGTGGATCACGCCCCCAGGGTCTCGGACCCGCGCTGGCCGAAGAGGCCGCCGAAGAGGCCGGCGGGACGGAACACGAGGACCGCGATGAAGAGCACGAAGTAGATGACTTCCTTCCACGCGCTGCCCAGGTAGTAGGAGCCGAGCACCTCGACGCCGGCCACGATCAGGCTGCCGAGCAGAGCCCCGATCATGTCGCCGAGGCCGCCCAGCACCACCACCACGTAGGCGAGCAGCACGAACTGCAGCCCCGCGGTGGGATACACCGAGTAGAGCGGCGACATCAGGACCCCCGCGATCCCGACGCAGACCAGGCCGATCGACCAGGCGAGCCGGTAGACCTGGTCGGCTGGGCGGTGGCCCGCATGATCCGGCCGGCCCGCGTCCACTTCATGAAGGCCACCAGCGCGGCGGTGAACAGCACCGCGACCAGGAACGCCACCACCTGGGAGAGGTTGAAGGCCGCCTCGCCGATCCGGATCACCACCCCGGAGTGCCACGGCCGCACGAAGCGGAAGTCGCCGGTCCAGGCCACCAGGGCCGCGTTCTGGAGCGCGGTCGAGAGCCCCACGGTGGTGAAGATCTGGACGCTGTGGCTCGCCTTGACCACCCCGCGCATCACGAGCGCGTAGGTGAGGAGCCCGACGCCGAAGAAGATCGGCACCGCGGCCACCAGGATCACGTAGGGATCGAGGCCCCAGAGGGTGAACGACCAGAACGCGAGGTACATCCCCAGCATCAGGAACTCGCCGTGGGCGAAGTTCACCACCCGCATGATGCCGAAGATCAGGGTCAGGCCCACCGCGATCAGGGCGTAGATGCCGCCCAGGAGCACGGTGGAGACGATCAGCTGGGGGACGGCGCCCACCGGGCGCGGAGCCCGCTACTTGCGCTGGTCCCAGGCCGGCAGCGGCATCCACTTGGCCCGGAGGGTGGAGAACTCCTCGGGCCACACCGTCACCATCTGGCCGTTCTGCCACTGCAGCATGTAGTGCTGCACGCGCTCGTTGGCGTTCTGGCCGTTCTCCGCGAACTTGACGCCCCAGCCGTTGAGCATGCTGCCCACCGGCAGGTCCATCGACATGACCGCGGAGCGGAACTTCTCGAGCTCGTCGGTCTTGGCCTGGTCGAGCACGAGCTTGAGCAGCCAGAGGCCCGCCCCGGCGAGCCGGTGGCTCGCGTAGGGCTCGGTGCCGGCCCGCTTCTTCACCGCCTCGGTGAAGTCGTGCTCGAGCTTCTGGGCCTCGGGACGGAAGGCCTCGAGGCGCAGGCCGACGCTCGGCTCGGCGAGCACGAAGGGGCCGTTGCCCTCCGCGCCCAGGGCCTTGCCGAAGTCGGGCGAGCCGTAGCCGGTGGCTCCCGCGTGCACGAGGGCCTTGAACATGAAATTCTGCTCGCGCGACTGGCGCCAGAAGAGCACCGCGTCGTTGCCGCGGGCGATGTGATGGACGACGTCGGGGTTGACCTGCTTCAGCTTGGCCACGATCGGGGAGAAGTCGTTGGTGGAGGCGAAGGCGTAGTACTCCATCGCCACCTCCTGCATGCCGAAGTCCTTCTTGGCTCGCTCGCGCGCGGCCTCGGTGACCCCCTGGCCGTAGGAGGAGTCCTCGGAGAGGAACGCGATCTTGATCTGGCTCGGCTTCAGGTTGAAGCGGGGGGCCAGGTGCTTGGCGATGAACTCGACGTTGTACCAGCCGAAGCCGGTGCCGTCGATCTCGGTGCGGAACACGTTCTTGAGCCCCCGCTTGCTGTAGCGCGGGTCCACGCAGGAGGACTCCCAGTAGATGACGTTCTGCCGCGAGGCCGCCTCGCTGGCCGCGCCGCAGAGGGTCGAGGAGTAGGTCCCGGTGATGATCTTGACGCCTTCTCGAGTGATCAAGCGGTTCGCTTCGCTCGCCGCCGCGGTCGGGTCCACCCCGTCGCCCACCACGAAGACGAGCTTCTTGCCCATGACCCCGCCGCGCTCGTTGATCATGTCGCGCATGATCTCGTAGCCCTCGAGGTGCCGCTTGCCCTCAAAGGCGAGCGCGCCGGTGAGCGGCTCGAGCACGCCGATCTTGTACTCGCCCTGGAGCGCCTGCCCCTCGGTTCCGCGGATCAGCGCGGCCGAGACCAGGGTGACGGCGATGAGCAGCACGATGGCGGTCAGGCGTCCGCGGCGCTTCGACATGGGGGCTCCTCCTCGGGATAGGGGATGGCTCGGCAGTTCTAGCATCGCGCCCGCCGCGGTGTCAACGGTCCGGCGATCACTGCTCCTCGACCTGTTGCTGCTGCTCCTGGGCCGCGATCTCCTCGGCGGCCGGCCGGAGGCGATCGCCGCGGCGCTCCGGCACCTCCTGGTAGACCGGCACGTCGATCTGCTCCATCTCCTCGTGCAGGGCCGAGATGTCCTTGGGGGTCGACGCCTGGGTGCGCACCTCGGTCCGCAGGGTCTCGTCCGCGTTGCCGCGGAAGATGCCCTTGTTGGGCGGCACGTCGTCGTAGTGGCGCCCGTGGCCGACGACCACGTAGTGATCGTCCACCGCGCGGTTGTGGGTCGGATCGAAGGGCACCCAGCCCGCGGCGGGCGAGTGGAACTCGATCCAGGCGTGGCTCTGCGCCACCTCGCCGTCGCCCGGGGACACGTGGAGATAGCCGCTCACGTAGCGGCAGGGGATCTGGCGGAGCCGCAGCAGGCCGAGCATCAGGTGGGTGAAGTCCTGGCAGACCCCGGCGCCCAGGCCGAGGAAGTCGTCGGTGGTGGAGTCGTAGCGGGTGACGTTCTTGCGGTAGGCGAAGTGTTCCTGGATGTGCCGGCCGCAGGCCCGCACCACCTCGCCGAGGGTGGCGTTCGGCGCCGCCTCCACTCCCTGGGAGAACTTGCGCATCGCCGCGCCCGGGCGCACCGGGCCGTCGAAGGCGAGGAAGTCGAGCAGCGGGTAGGGCGGCTCCGGGAAGGGACGGACGTCGGCCACCGCGTCGAGCCCGGGCGCGACCGGGTGCGTGCTCACCGCGGAGCGGGCCACCACCTCGATGCGCTCGTGGAAGTGGACGATCGTGAAGTGGTGCACCGCGTTGCCGTTCCAGTCGCGGTAGCGGGCGATCTTGGTCGGCGGCCCCACCGCGAGCACGAAGGACTGGAGCGTCTGGTCCGCGGTGGTCTTGGGCTGCATGCGCAGCTCGAGGAACGACTCGCGGATGTAGGCGTCGTAGGAGAGCGACAGGGTGTGCTCGATCTCGAGGAACACGGGCGGCTCAGCTCCCGAAGTACACCGCGGAGAGCGCCTCGTGCGCGCGCCCCAGCTCGGTCAGCACGTGGTCGAGAAAGGACAGGATCTGCCCGTCGCGGATCAGGTCGTGGCCCTGGTAGGAGAGCTCGGCGGCCAGCTTGCCCACGACGCGCGCGGGCTGGCTCAGCTCGCTCGCGCTCGAGATGCGGTCGAGGTGCTCCTTCACCGCGCTCGCCCCGTAGCGCACCGAGCGCGGGGTCTGCGGGTCGAAGAGCAGGAACTGCAGCACGTCGATGGGCTCGAGCCGGGCCCCGAAGACCTTGCGGTAGTTCTCCAGGCAGGAGAGCCCGCGCAGCAGGCTGCGCCACTGGCTGTAGAAGAGCGGCAGGTCGACCTTGGGCTCGGTCGACACCAGGGTCGGCAGCTTGGTGCGGAGGATCACCACGGTCCGGAACACCCGCTCGAGCGACTCGCCGAGTTTCAGGAAGAGCCAGCCCGCGTCGCGGGGGAGGGTGTGCTCGATGGCCCCCACCGTGCTCATGAGCCCGCGGTGGGTGGACTGCATTGCGCCGCGGAAGGTGGCGGGGTCGGAGAGGTGGCGCCGGCTGTGGCCCTCCAGCTCGCGGTAGGTCTCGTTCAGGTTGATGAAGACCTCCAGCGAGAGCGCCTCGCGCACCGAGCGGGCGTTGTCCCGCGCCTTCTTGAGCGAGTGGAAGACCGAGTGGCGGTTCTCCGGATCGATGGAGAGACCCAGGAGCGAGGCGGAGGCGAGGCCGGCCAGGTGGCGGGACGGCGGCTCTCCCTCCGGGAAGCCGGGGAAGATGGTGCGCAGGTCCTGCCACTCGCCGCGGGCCAGGTCCTCGTCGAGGCCGAGCACCTCGGTGGAGAGCTCCTCGGTCACCAGCAGGAGCCGGGTGGTGTTCTCCGCGCGCTCCACGTAGCGCCCCATCCAGTAGAGGCCCTCGGCGACGCGGGAGAGGATCATGCCTCGCGGGGCGCCAGCACCCAGGTGTCCTTGCTGCCGCCGCCCTGGGAGGAGTTGACCACGTAGGAGCCGGCCCGCAGGGCCACCCGGGTGAGCCCGCCCGGCAGCACCCGGATCCGGTCGCCGTAGAGGATGAACGGACGGAGGTCCACCCGGCGCGGCTCGAACTTGCCCCCGATGTGGGTGGGGTGCGTCGAGAGCTCGACGAGCGGCTGGGCGATGTAGTTGCCCGGGTTCTTCTTCATGGCGGCCAGGTAGCTCTCGCGCTCCTTGGCGGCGGCGAAGGGCCCCATCAGCATGCCGTAGCCGCCCGCGTCGCCGGTGGTCTTCACCACGAGCCGGTCCAGGTGCTCGGCGATGAACTTGAAGTCGTCCTTCTTGTGCCCGAGGTAGGTCGGCACCTGCGGCAGGAGCGGATCCTCGCCCAGGTAGTACTTGATGAGGCGCGGCATGTAGGCGTAGACCGACTTGTCGTCGGCGACCCCCGCGCCCGGCGCGTTGGCGAGCGCGACGTTGCCCTCGCGGTAGACGTTGAGCAGCCCGGGCACGCCGAGCATGCTGTCGCGCCGGAAGGCGAGGGGATCGAGGAAGTCGTCGTCGATCCGGCGATAGATGACGTCGACCTGGCGCTTGCCGTGGGTGCGGCGCATGAAGAGGTGGTTGCCCTCGACGAGGAGATCGCGGCCCTCCACCAGCGGCACCCCCATCTCGCGGGCGAGGAAGGAGTGCTCGAAGTAGGCCGAGTTGTGGATGCCGGGGCTCAGGATCACCACCACCGGGTTCTGGCCGCGCCGCGGGGCCACGAAGCGCAGGGTCTCGAGCAGGAGCGTCGGATAGTCCTTGATCGGGCGGACCGGATAGGAGCCGAGAAACTCGGGGAACACCCGGCTCAGGAGGTTCCGGTTCTCGAGCACGTAGGAGACGCCGCTCGGCACCCGGCAGTTGTCCTCCAGGATGAGGTACTCGCCCCGGTCGTCGCGAATGATGTCGGTGCCCACCACGTGGGTGTAGATCTTGCGGGGCGGGATGAGCCCCAGCAGGGCTCGCTTGTACTCCTTGCGCGAGAGGATCAGCTCGGCGGGCAGGATGCCGTCCTTCAGGCACTTCTGGTCCTGGTAGATGTCGGACAGGAAGAGGTTCAGCGTGGTGATGCGCTGGATCAGCCCGTCCTGGATTCCCTTCCACTCCGCGGCGGGGATGATGCGCGGGACGAAGTCGAAGGGGAAGATGCGCTCGAGCCCGTCCTTCTCGCCGTAGACCGTGAAGGTGATGCCCTGGTTGCGCAGGGTGAGCTGCTGCAGCCGCTCCCGCCGCTCCACGTCCTCCTTGGTGAACGACTCCAGGATGGAGATCAGGGCCGCGTAGTGGGGCCGGGCCTGTCCGCGCGGATCGAAGACCTCGTCGAAGCCGCTCCGGGGTGTGACCCATTTCATGCGCGCGTCGTCTCCCTGGGCCTTCGAGCCTCTCGTGCCGGGCCCCCGGGTGTCAAGACGCCGCGCGGGCGCGTGCTAGACTGACCGGCACCATGGCCGACGCCGCGCACCCGCCGCACCGTCACCTTTCTCCGGAGACGATCCGCTTCTGCCCGCTCTGCGGGGCCGGGCTCGCGCCGAAGCCGATCGGTCCCGACAAGCGACCGGAGATGGTCTGCTCCGGCTGCGAGTTCATCTTCTACGTGAACCAGAAGGTGGTGGCCGGCACGATCCCGTGGCAGGACGGCCGTCTGCTGCTCACGCGTCGAGCCATCGAGCCCGCCATCGGCAAGTGGACCTTCCCCGGCGGCTACGTGGACTGGGGCGAGACGGTGGACGCGGCCGCGCTGCGCGAGACCTGGGAGGAGACCGGGCTCCGCGTGGAGCTGGGTGGGCTGGTCGGCGTCTATTCCTACGCCAACGCGCCGGTGGTCATCGTGGTCTACCGGGCGCGGGTCCTGGGCGGCACGCTCACGCTCTGCCACGAGAACGACCGGCTCGAGTGGGTCACCCCCGCGGAGGTCCGGTGGGAGGAGCTGGCCTTCCCCTCCACGGTGGCGGCGATGCGCGATTTCCTCGCGCGGCCGGGCGTCGGGGATCACGCGTCGGGCAACGCGCTACCCACGTGACGGCAGTGTCACGGTCGCTCGTCCGGTGACCACCTTCTCGCCTTTCACGTCCATGCTCATGGCGGTTTCTTCTTCTACCCCGATCGTCCCCGCCACGTCAACGGCGGGTGCCTAGCGACATCGTCGGCTAACGACCCGGGAAGAGGAGGAAGAGGACCCCGAAGCTCACCAGGAGCGCCTCGATGACGCGGACGAAGCCCTCCTCGCTCAACCGGTCGAGCAGGCGGCGCCCGAGCCACGCGCCCAGGATCATCACGGCTCCGAGGAAGAGCCCGATCGACACGGTGGGACGCGTGAGCAGGTCGTAGCGCTGGAAGACGACGAGCCGCGCCGCGTAGGCGCCCACCGTGCAGAGGGCGTCGGTGGCGACGTAGGCGCCACGGCGCAGCCCGTAGCCGAGAAAGAACGGGCTGATGATGGGGCCGGTGGCGCCGACCAGGGCGGAGAGGAAGCCGAAGGCGGCCCCCACGAGGGGGAAGTGGCGGAGGCGCACGTGGACGCCGCGGGCCTTGAGCCAGCGCCTCAGCGGGACCGCGAGCAGCAGGAAGACGCCCAGGATGCGGCTGATCAGGAGCCCGTCCGCGCGCGAGTAGAAGGTGGCGCCGACGATGCCGGCCGGCACCGCTCCGGCCAGGAAGACGGCCACCACGCGCCAGTCGATCTCGGTGCGGCTGAACCAGGCGCGGGCGCCGTTGCCGAGGAGCATCGCCACCGTGAGGATCGGCACCGACGCCTTGATCCCGAGCGTCCACGCGAGGACCGGCACCATGATCACCCCGGTGCCGAAGCCGGCCACCCCGCCCACCGTGGCCGCGACGAGCGCGGCCGCGCCGAGCGCGAGCCAGCCGAGCGCGTCGGGCATCACGTCCCGGCCGTCCCGACGCGACGACCGGAGCGCATGGCGGGGTAGTATACGCGGCCGGGCGCGACCGGCACGTATACTTGCCGAATGCCCGTGCTCCTCGCGGCGCTGGGGGCGCTGCTCATGTCGCTCGACTCCGCGATCAACATCGCGCTGCCCGCGATCGCCGAGGCGTTCCGCGTCGAGCCGGCCGCGATCCGGTGGGTGATCATCTGCTACGTGCTGACCTACGCGCTCACCGCGTTCGTGGCCGGCGTGCTCGCGGATCGCCTCGGCCCGGGCCCGGTGTTCACCGCGGGGCTCTGGCTCTCCGGCGCGGTGTTCATCGGCTACGCGTTCGCGCCCGCCTACGGGACGGTCCTGCTCTTGCGGATGGCGCAGGGGCTGGGGGGCGGGCTCGTCTACGGCACCGCGCCCGCGCTGGTCACGCTCTCGCTGCCGCGCGAGCGCCACGGCCGCGGGCTCGGCCTCATGAGCCTGGGGCTCGGGGTGGGGCTCGGGGTCGGGCCGCTGCTCGGCGGCGTGCTGCTGGACCGCTTCGGATGGCCGGCCACCTTCGTCTTTCGCGCCCCGCTCTTCCTGGCCCTCGCGGTGCTGACCCAGACGCAGGTCGGTCGCCTGGGCGGCGCCGCGCCGGTCCGACGTCGCGTCGCGCTCGCGGACCTGCTGCGGCTGCCAGTTCTCAGAGCCGCGCTGCTCGCGTTCCTGTCGAACCACGCCCAGTTCGCGGTGTGGCTGCTGGTGCCGTTCTTCCTGGTGGGCCCGCTCGGTCTCTCCCCCACGGTGGGCGGGCTCGTCTTCGCCCTCACCCCGCTCGCCAACGCCCTGATGGCTCCGCTCGGCGGCGCCATCACCGACCGCGTCGGCGCGCGCGGCCCGCTCACCTGCGGGCTCGTGCTCGAGGTCGCGGGCCTCCTGATCATCGCCACGCTGACCTCCACCACCTCGCTTGTCCTGGTCGGCGTCGCGATGGCGCTCGTGGGGCTGGGTGTCGGGCTCTTCCAGGTCCCGAACCTGGCCCTGATGATGGCCTCCTTCCCGCCCGCCCAGCAGGGCGTGGCGGGCGGCCTCGCCTTCCTGAGCCGCACGCTGGGCAGCGCGGCGGGCGTGCAGGTGACCGCCGCGTTGTTCGACGCGCGCCTCGGGCGCGAGGGGTTCCTCCCCGCGTTCCACGGCGCGTTCCTCGCGGCCGCCGCGGTGTGCGCGGTCGGCGCGGTGCTCGCGCTCCTGCCCGGCGGCCGGGCGGTCAGGGCTTCGGGATCCGGAGGGTCTTGCTGATCATCAGGCTGCCGGAGAGCAGAAAGAGCAGCGAGACCAGGTGCAGATCGAGCCCGAGGACGTGCACCGGATAGAGGCTCCGGTAGTGGAAGGCCAGCATCAGCAGGCCCAGGGGGACGACGCTGGTCGGGATCGGGGTGCCCTCGAAGGAGGTGACCTTGCCGGTCTCGCGGGAGAGATCGGCGGCGGTGACGTTGTAGCGGGCGAGCCGGCTCACCCCGCACCCCACGAAGTACATCAGGATGGCCTGGTCCACCAGGCGGTCGAGGCCGGCCGCGTAGGCGATGCCGGCCGGCGCCACCCCGAACGAGATCACGTCGGCCAGCGAGTCGAGCTCGCGGCCCATCGGCGAGGCCACGTGCCGCCAGCGCGCGATGCGCCCGTCGAGCACGTCGAAGACCAGGGCGATCGGGACCAGCAGCGCGGCCCCGTAGAGGTACGGACGGTCGCCGGTGGCGAGGAACCGCATGGCCGCGAAGAGGGCCGCGACGCCGCAGAACCCGTTGGCGATCGTGAAGAGATCGGCGAGGTGGAAGTCCCGCAGCATCGAGAAGTGTCGACGCGGCGGCGGCAACGCTAGCGCTCCCGCGTCCCGCCCACCGCGGGGGCCAGCACGTAGGTCGCGAACAGCTCGTCGAGGGCCCGGGCCGGATCGTCGGTGAGGCCCGCGTGCACCGGCGAGCTCTGGAGCACGTCCGAGCGCGGGGAGGTGAGCCAGTGGAAGCGCTCCGACGGGGGCGCGAGCGCGAGCGGCCCCGCGGTGGGATCGCCCGCCGCGACCGCGCAGCCGGAGGCCAGGTAGCGCGCGAGCAGCTCGTGGTCGACGTCGTGAACGCGCGCACGCAGCTGGTCGACGCCGACGAGGGTCCGCATCCCGAGGTAGCCCGCGGTGCGCGCGTGGATCACCACCCCGACCGGCACGAACGCCCCCAGGTGCACGTGGGGCACCGCGCGGAGCACCGCGAAGTCGTAGGCGATCGAGCCCCCCGCGCTCATCGGCGGGCCGAGAGCGGGCGCGCCGGCTCGCGACGCGCCTGCTCCTGCGCGCGGGTCGCCTCGGCCACGAAGTCGCGCGGGGCGCGCAGGCGCACCTCGAGGTATTCGCGGTAGCGGGCGCGGGCCGCCGCGGCGGAGGCGAACTCGCGCCCGCCCACCGGATCGGTGAACAGCTCGTCGGGCACCTGATCGAGCACGCGGGCGATCGCCTCGGGAGAGAGCGCGGCCGCGAGGGCCGCGTCGACCGCGCCCAGGTCGCCGGCCCGGTCGAGCAGCACGTGCTCGCGGATGCGGGCGAACGGGGTGCGCGTCCGCGCCTCGTCCACCGTCGCCCAGTCGTGCTGCGCGTAGAGCGCGCCGCCGTGATCGATGAGCCACGGGCTCCGGCGCCACACGAGCAGGTTGGGATTGCGGTGGCTCCGGTCCGGGTTGGTGACGAGCGCGTCGAGCCACACCAGCCGCGTGGCGAAGTCGGCGGAGATCAGCTCGCCGGCCGCGGTGGCGTCGAAGTTGAAGGCCCCGTCGAGGTAGCGCAGCCCCACGTTCACCCCCTGGCTGCCGCGCAGGATGTCCTGGATCTCGGGGTCGGCCTCGGTCCGGCCGAAGGCGGGGGAGAGCTCCACGACCGCGAGCTCGGGCACCGGCAGGTCGAGCGTCTGGGCGAGCTGGCCCACCACCAGCTCGGCGATCAGCGCCTTCGGGCCCTGCCCGGCCCCCCGGAACTTGACCACGAAGAGGCCCCCGGCGGCGGTGTCCACCACCGCGGGCAGCGAGCCGCCCTCCCGGAGCGGCTGCACGTAGCGGGTCGCCGCGTGGCGCGGCAGCGATCGTGGTGTGGGCATCCCCGCCCAGGACTGTACTACACGGGCCGGGGGCCGCGGTATGATGCGGGCCATGGAGATCCTCGACCCGGTCGGCCCGACCACCGCCACCACGCGCACGCTCGCGCCCCGCCCCGCTTCGCTGCAGGGCGCGATCATCGGTGTCCTCGACAACTCCAAGCCCAACGCGCGCGTCCTGCTGGAAGGCGTGGCCCGCGCGCTCGCGGCGAAGCTCGGCGCCGCCGAGGTGCGGGTGTGGCGCAAGCCCGGCGCCTCGATCGGCGCGACCCGCGCGGTCCTCGACGAGATGGCGGCCCACTGCGGGGCCGTCCTCACCGCCTCCGCCGACTGAGGGTCGTGCACGTCGTGGAGTATCCACGACGCCACGGAGCTGGAAGGGCGGGGGATCGCGACCGTCGTCCTGGGCACGCACGAGTTCCGCCCGCTCGCCCTGGCCGAGGCCCGCGCCAAGGGGATGGCCTCGCTCGGCATCGTCACGGTGCCGCACCCCATCGGGGGCATCGCGGAGGACCTGGTCGCGCGGAAGGCGACCGCCGCGGTCGACCAGGTGCAGGCCGCGCTCATCGGCACCGTCGCGGTGAGCGGCGCGGACGGCGCCGTCGCGGAGGGCGCGGCGGCGCGCCATCCGGCGCCCGACGATCTCCTCGACTTCCAGGCCTGGCTGATGGAGCGCGGCTGGGGCGACGGCCTGCCCGCCATTCCCGCCACCCCGGAGCGCGTGGAAGCGATGCTCGCGGGCACGCGGCGCCCGGCGGGCGACGCGGTCGCGGTGCTGTCGCCGCGGCTCGGGTGCGCGACCGTGGAACGCGTGGCGGTGAACGCGGTGCTGGCGGGGGCGCTGCCCGAGCATCTGCCGGTGATCCTCGCCGCGGTCGAGGCGGTGAGCCAGCCCGCGTTCAATCTCCAGGCGGTCCAGACCACCACGCACCCGTGCTCGCCGCTCGTCATCGTCAACGGCCCGCTCGCGGCCCGGCTCGGCATCAACGGCGGCGGCAACGCGCTCGGGCAGGGGCATCGCGCCAACGCGGTGATCGGGCGCGCCCTGCGCCTCGTGCTGCAGAACGTGGGCGGCGCGCGGCCCGGCCGCGAGGACCGCGCGACGCAGGGCCACCCGGGCAAGTACAGCTACTGCGTGGCCGAGAACGAGGCCGCGTCGCCCTGGGAGCCGCTCTCCGTCGAGCGGGGCTTCGCGCGCGAGATCAGCACGGTGACGGTCTGCGGCTCCGAGGCCCCGCACAACATCAACGATCACGGCTCCTCGACGCCCGAGGGCATCCTCACCACGGTGGCGGGCAGCGTGGCCACGGTGGGAAGCAACAACATCTACCTGGGCGGCGAGCCGCTCGTGATCCTGGGGCCCGAGCACGCGGCGACGGTGGCGGGAGGGGGCTGGAGCAAGAACGACTTCAAGCGCGCGCTGTGGGAGCGGGCCCAGGTGCCGCTCGCGCGCTTCGATCCCTCCAACATCGAGCGCTTCGCGGTGATCCACCCCGCCGGATTCAAGGACCGGCCGCCGCAGACCCTGGTGCCGATCGCGCGGGAGTGGTCGGACATCATGATCGTGGTGGCGGGCGGGGCGGGGAAGCACTCGGTGTTCGTGCCGACGTTCGGCGCCACCCGCTCGGTCACGCTCCGGATCGAGGCATGAGGGCGCGCGCGGGAGCCGGGTGGCTGGCCGGGCTGCTGCTCCTGGCCGCCGCGCCCGCCGTCGCGGACATGACGCCGGCGCCGCCCCGGAATCGGATGCCGCCCGCGCCCTCGGCGGAGCAGGAATACGCCCGCGGGGTCGCGGCCACCCGCGCGAAGGAGTGGAGCGTGGCGGCGGCCGCCTTCGGCCGCGCGGTGGAGATGAAGCCCGCCTACCCGGAGGCGTGGAACGGCCTCGGCCACGCCCTGCGCAACCAGGGGAAGTATCCCGAGTCGCTCAAGGCCTACGACGAGGCGCTGCGCCTCCGGCCCGACTATCCGGACGCGCTCGAGTACCTGGGCGAGGCCTACGTGAAGCTGGGGCGCCTCGACGACGCCCGCCGCGTGCTCGAGCGCCTGAAGCCGCTCGACGGCGAGCGCGCCCGCGAGCTGTCCGAGGCTATCGCGCGGGGGAAGTGACCGAGTAGAGCCGCTCGAAGTACTCCCGGACCATCCGGTCCGAGGAGAACCGCTCCACCCCCATCCGGATCGACGCTCGCATCATCCGCGTCCAGCGGCCCGGGTCGGCGAAGCTCGGCAGCACCTCGGTCTCGAGGGTGTCGTAGAGCGCGCGCAGGTCGCGCGGATCGGGATCGCCGCTGACCGTGCCGTCGCCGATGGCCCACCCGGTCACGCCGTGCTCGCAGCCCTCCGGCCACCAGCCGTCGAGCACCGAGAGGTTGAGCGTGCCGTTCATGGCCGCCTTCATGCCGGAGGTACCGCTGGCCTCCATCGGCCGCACCGGGGTGTTGAGCCAGACGTCGCAGCCGCGGGTGAGCAGGCGGCCGAGCCCCATGTCGTAGTCCTCGAGGAAGGCCACGCTGTCGGGCCACTGGCGCAGGCCCTCGACGAGCCGCGCGATGACCGCCTTGCCCTGCTGATCGGCCGGATGCGCCTTGCCCGCGAACAGGAGCTGGACGCGGTGGCGCTTGATCAGGGTCGCGAAGCGGCCGGGGTCGCGCAGCAGCAGGTCCGGGCGCTTGTAGGTGGCGGAGCGTCGGGCGAAGCCGATGGTGAGCGCGTCGGGATCGAGGCGGGTGCCGGTCCGCGTTCGCACCTCGGCCAGTAGCTCGCCCTTGAGCGCGCGCTTGGCCGCGAGCAGCCGCTCGTCGCTGCCGTGGGCGGCCGGGATGCGCGCGTCCTGCCACGTCCCGGCGTGCACCCCGTTGGTGATCGCGATGATGGGCGCGGCGTCCTCCACGTGGGCCCACATGGCGCGGGCGGTCTCGCCGTGGAGCTGGGCCACCGCGTTCGCGATGTGGGCGAGCCGGAGGCCCGCCACCGTCATGTTGAACGGATCGCCGCCGATCTCGGCGAGCTCGCTCGGCACCAGCTCGCAGCCCGCGCCGAGCCGACGCAGCTCGGCGAGGGCGTGGACCTCGTTGCCGGCGGGGACCGGGGTGTGGGTGGTGAAGACGATGGAGCGGCGCGCGTCCCGCCACGCCTCCCGGAAGGAGCTGCCGGTCTCCATCCGGTCCGCGATCAGCTCGACCCCCGCGAAGACCGCGTGCCCCTCGTTGAAGTGGTAGCGCTCGACGGGCAGGTGAAGCGCCCGCAGCGCGCGCACCCCGCCGATGCCCAGCAGCATCTCCTGGGCCACCCGGCAGTCGGGTCGTGGATCGTAGAGGCGACGGGTGATCCAGAGGTCCCGCGGATCGGTGGGCTCGAGCAGGTAGAGCGGGGCGATGGCGTAGCGGCCCACGCGCCACACGCGGCACTCGACCTCGCGGGCCTTGACCCGGACGCGCACCCGCGCGCCGGTGTCGGAGAGCACGTCGGTCTTCAGCTCGGCCCACTCGTCGTAGGGATAGCCGTCGGCGCCGATGTGCTGCGAGGTGTAGCCCTGGCTCCAGCGCAGCCCGACTCCCACCACCGGCAGCCCGAGATCGCCGGCCGACTTCATGAAGTCGCCCGCGAGCACCCCCAGCCCGCCCGCGTAGGAGTGAAACTCCTCGTGCAGCCCGTACTCCATCGAGAAGTACGCCACCAGCGGCAACCGACGTGTCGCGCTCATCGGAGAGGTGCCCGTCTAGTGACCAGCGGAGGCGTGCGGGCGCGGATGGGGGCTCACCAGATCGAGCATAGGGCAAACGTCAACGAACACAAAATCGCGGGAGGCGCGGCCGGGGGGCGGGGGAGGCAGGGGCCCTCCGCGAAACACGCTGACTCGCAGGGCGCGTGGGCACTCGATCGGGCCACGAGACGGAGCGCGGTGGCGCTTCGGCGACGCGCAGAAGACACGGTTTCGCGGAGGGCCCCTGCCTCCCCCGCTCCCCGGCCGCGGACGCCCTCAGCGTGCCGCGACCGTCAGCGTCGGGAGCGCCAGGGCCCGGTTATGAGGCGCGCTCCGCGTTGCCAGCTCAGGTAGGCCCAGGCCCATTCGAAGAGGACGAGGAAGCGGTTGCGGAAGCCGATTAGGAAGGTGATGTGGACGAAGAGCCAGGCGAGCCAGGCTGGGAGGCCGGAGAGGCGGAGGCGGCCGACCACCGCGACGGCGGCGGCGCGGCCGATGGTGGCCATGCTGCCGCGGTCTCGGTAGTGGAATCCTTCCGTCGGCTCGCCGGCGAGGTGGTGCAGCACGTTGCGGGCGGCCATGCGGCCCTGCTGCAGGGCGACCGGGGCCAGGCCGGGGAGCGGGTGGCCGTCGTCCGCGGTGAACGAGCACAGGTCGCCGATGGCGAAGGCCTCGGGATGGCCCGGGATCGAGAGGTCGCGCTCGACGAACACCCGACCGGCCCGGTCGAGCGGCACGCCGAGCGTCCGGCTGAGCGGCGCGGCGGCCACTCCCGCGGCCCACAGCACGGTGCGGGCGCGGATCTGCTCGCCGCCCAGCCACACCGCGTCGGAGGTCACGCGCGTGACGGTGGCGCCGGTGCGGACCTCGACCCCGATGCGGGTGAGCGCGGCGGCGGCGCGTGCGGGCAGGGGATCGGGGAAGGCGGCCAGGATGCGCGGGCCGCCCTCGAGCAGCACGATGCGCGCCTTGGTGGGGTCGATCAGGCGGAAGTCGCGGGCGATGGTCTCGCGCGAAATCTCGGCCAGCGCGCCGGCCAGCTCCACCCCGGTCGGGCCGCCACCGATCACCACCGACGTGAGCAGCGCGCGCTGCTCGGCGCCGTCCCGCTCCCGCTCGGCGTCCTCGTAGGCCACCAGCACGCGGCGCCGGATCTCCAGCGCGTCCTCCAGGGTCTTGAGGCTCGGGGCGAGCGGCTCCCAGTCGTCGTGGCCGAAGTAGGAGTGACCCGCGCCCGCCGCGAGCACCAGCGCGTCGTAGGCCATCGGTCCATCGTCGAGGACGAGGCGGCGGCCGGCCAGGTCCACCGACTCGACCTGAGCCAGGAAGACGGTGACGTTCGAGGCCCGGCGCAGGATGGAGCGCAGAGGCGTCGCGATGTCGGACGGGTTGAGGGCCGCGGTGGCCACCTGGTAGAGCAGGGGCTGGAACAGATGGTGATTGCGGCGGTCGAGCAGGGTGACGCGGACCGGCCGCTCCGCGAGCGCGCGGGCCGCGTAGAGCCCGCCGAATCCGCCGCCCACGATGACCACGTGCGGCCGCGTCTCACGCTCGCTCACCGCCTCATCTTCCGGGCGACGCTCGACGGTGTCAACCGAGCGCGGGCCGCGGCCCGGCTTGACAGGACGCGGGCTTCGCCCTAGGGTGAGCCCACACAGGAGGAGTCGCTCATGACCGCGCGGATCTCGTCACAGCGCTACGCCGTGGAGGACTTCCAGGAGGCGCTCGACCTCTGCTACCGCCGCGGCTGGACGGACGGCCTCCCGGTGGTCCCCCCCACCGAACCGTCGGTGCGCGCGATGCTCGAGGCGGTCGGGCTCGAGCCCGACGCCCAGATCGCCTTCATCACCAACCGGCAGGTGGCGATCACCGCCGAGAAGGTCGCGATCAACGCGGTGATGGCGGGCTGCCTGCCCGAGCACATGCCGGTGGTGGTGGCCGCGCTCGAGGGGATCGCGGATCCGCGCTGGGGCTACCACGGGCCGGCCACTTCCACCGGGAGCGCGGCGGTGCTCATCATCGTGAACGGGCCCATCGCGAAGCGGCTCGACTTCAACTCGGGCGACAATCTCTTCGCGCCGGGCTGGCGGTCGAACGCCACCGTCGGCCGCGCGGTGCGCCTGGTGATGCGCAACGTGATCGGGACGATGCCGGGCCGCCTCGACCGCGGCACCTTCGGCCACCCCGGCCGCTACACCTACGTGATGGCCGAGAACGAGGCGGAGAGCCCGTGGACGCCGCTGCACGTGGAGCGGATCGGCTGCCGGCCCACCGACAGCGCGGTGACCGTGATGGCCGCGCTGGCCCCGATCCAGTTCTACAACCAGCTCTCGAGCACCGCGGCCGGGGTGCTCGGCACGCTCTGCGACACCCTGCGGTACCCGGGCCAGATCGGGCAGCCCAACTACTGCGTGGTGCTGGCCGGCGAGCACATGCGCACGATCGCGGCCGACGGCTGGTCCAAGGCGGACATCCGCAAGTTCATCTTCGAGAACTCCACGAACACGGTCGCCCACTTCAAGCGGACCGCGCGGATGCCCGGCGCGGTGAAGCCGGAGGACGAGACCGCGAACCGGCCGATCGTGCGGTCGCCGGACGACATCCTGGTGGTGGCGGCGGGCGGGCGTGCCGGCTCCTTCTCGTGCTTCATCCCGGGCTGGGCGAGCCGCACCTCGTCGGAAGCAGTGACGGTGGTCATCAAAGAGAGGAGCGCATGATGGCGGGCTTCGAGATCCTCGACCCCACGGTCGAGCCGCGGCGACAGCCGCTCACGTACGTGCCGCGCCCGGATTCCCTCAAGGGCAAGCGCATCGGGCTGGTGGAGAACACCAAGTTCAACTCGGACAAGCTGCTGCAGAAGATCGGGGTCATCCTCACGACCGAGTACGGCGCCGCGGAGGCGCGGATGTGGCGCAAGCACAACTCGGGCGTGCCGGCCCACCGGGAGATCCTCGACGACGCCAAGCAGGCGGTGGACGTCGTCGTCGCCGGCATCGGCGACTGAGGGTCCTGCTCGTCGGGCAGTGTGCTCGACGGAATCCTGTTCGAGAAGATCGGCGTCCCCGCCGCGTCCATCGTGACCGACGTCTTCGAGAGCACCGGCCACGCCATGGCCCAGTCGTGGGGGGTCCCGGAGTACAAGTTCCTCTCGGTCCCGCACCCGATCGCCAACCTCACCGACGCCGAGCTCGACGCCCGGGCCCGCGCCATCGCGCCCGAGGTCGTGAGACTGCTACTCAAAGGCCAGGAGCGGTAGAACGCAACCAAAGCGAACAACGCCGGATTCAAACGGAAGTCCGCGGCCTGGGGGAGTGCGGGGGCCATATCTGGGCCCCCGCAGCTGAAGCGCCTGAAGAATTAAGCGAGTGTCCGCAGCCTGGGGGAGTGCGGGGGCCATATCGGGGCCCCCGCAGCCGAAGAGCTTGAGGACGTAAACGAGTGTCCGCAGCCTGGGGGAGTGCGGGGGCCATGTCGGGGCCCCCGCAGCTGAAGCGCCTGAAGAATTAAGCGAGTGTCCGCCGCAGGAATGCCCGACGACGTCCCCTACCGGCCCCCGTTCTGGTACCGGGGCCGGCATCTCCAGACGC